>Ga0255356_1000860_pt1 | contig 19948 bp, 18 predicted proteins | sample HBST100metaG_FD_189944 | JGI IMG/M metagenome (GOLD analysis project Ga0255356, IMG submission 189944) | Peat soil microbial communities from Stordalen Mire, Sweden - H.B.S.T100 | ecosystem: Environmental > Terrestrial > Soil > Wetlands > Peat | place: Sweden: Norrbotten County, Stordalen Mire...
AAAGACTTCCTGCCGCATCCTCCGCGCCTGCATCGTCACCCGATCTTGCCGCTCTGCTCTTCCTTTTCAGGCCCGCTTCCAGTTCATTGCGCAACTTTTCCGTCTTGGCGATCTCGGCGCGCAAGTTCACGACATCCGGGTATTGATCCGTGTAATGGGCGCTGAGATTGGTCAGCTTCGATCGCAGCGTATCGAGTTCCTTGTCGATTGCGGGCAGATCGGTGGGCCCTCCCCCGGCAGTTCGAGGAGCGCTACGCAGGGCTCCGTATTGCTGTATCAACGATTCGAAGTAGATGCCCTGCTGCTTCGAGTTATTTAACGAATCCTCTTCATTCTGCAACTGGGTCTGCAATCCACTCAGTATTTGCAGGTTGCTCGCCTGCTGGTCCGGCAACTCGCCCTCATGCTTGCCTTCGAATTCCCGTACCCGCGCCTCCTGCTCGGCCAGACTGGCTCGCGCATTCTCCAACTGGTTTTCAAGGAACTTCGTTGTGTCTTCGGACTGCTGTTGTCGGACCTTCAGATTCTCGTCAATGAACAGGCCTGCCAGCTCACTGGTTACCTGCTGGGCGACATGCGGATCGTGGGCTGAAAAAGAGATGCGGAATGCCGAAATTTCGTCCTTGTGGACATCGTTCACAAGCTCAACCACAATGTCCTTACGCATACGATTGACTTTATCGTCGGGAGTGCTTGCCTTCCGCTCCCCCTCGTAAAGGTGGAGCTTGTCGATAATCAGAAGCAGACGCGTACGGCTCAGGATCTGCTGGGTAATGCTCTGGAGCCTGTCCTGCAGATCTTCGCTGACATTCGGCTCCACATAATTCTTCGGCATGGTCGGATGCTCGACCAGAATCAGCGTGGACGACTTATAGCTTGCGGGCAACACCCACCCCGCGCTCCAGACAGCAATCCAGCCTATCAGCACCGGGATCAAAAAGTGCATATGCCGACGACGGGCCAGGCTGAGATAGCGCTGGATGTCAAGCCCTTTTGATTCTTCCGTCTCTGAAGCCATAGACACGTCTGCCATAATCATCTTCCTAGCGGTCTTTCGAATTGGTAGGAGACCGATACATACGCGCGATTGTTGTCGGGAAGCGCGGAGATCGCCGCTATGCTCCTATACCTCTGGTGTTGTCGCTGATATCCAGCCTCGACGACCGTATTTGCTCCGATTTTGCGCTGCAGGAGAACGGTTCCGGAAGCCGTATGCCCTCCGGGGTTGGAAAGCGCCAGCAACGAATCCACATTCCTGTTGCTTTCATAACTACCCCCCAGATCTATCGCCCAGGATCGCGTCAACTGCCAACGCGCATGTGCGTTCACGCCATTCGAATCGAAGGCTCCCGACAGGCCGCCGCCGGCGCTTACGCTTCGCGAGTAACTGGCGGCCAGACTACTGCGCCCGGCTTGCCAACTGACGCTCGCCGCCACCGAGGGCGCCCAGGATGCGAACGAGGGATTTGGCGCCTGCGCAGTGGCATAGTGCTCCGGTCCTCCCAGCAAGGAGATAGACAGTGCGTGCCGCAGATAGAGCGTGTAAAAGAGATTGAACGCGTGTGTCGTAGTGTCGCTCTGCGTACTCGCCGGGCACGACAGGAAGCGTGAGAACTGATATGTCCCGCCAATATACTGGGACCTCGAGAGACGAAGATTGTAGAAGGCGGAGCCTCCCAAAGAATCCGAATTGCAGAGTCCCGGGACTTCGCTCGAGGTGGGATAATTCAGCTTGGTGGATGTTCCGCCGCCCCCGATCATCCGATTGGCGCTGACTTGATAGCTCACTTCTCCGCTCACCGCGTTGGACATTCGATCCGCAAATGGGGCGATGGCTCCTGCAACCGTAGACTGCGTCGACCCGGATATCGTCGCTCCCGCGTACGGGTTCTCCTGATTGAATACGCTTGAGCTCTTGTCAAAGAACTCCCGCATCTGGAACGTCAGATATTCGCTCATGCGGTATTCGAGGTTGTAAGAAAAGTCCTGATTCTGCTCGTTATATGCGCTCATGCGCTGATAGAACGTGAAGCCCGGGCTATAGGCCAGCGTCTGATGCACACGCGTGGTCGTTCGATCGAGGGCGATGGTTGGTCGGATCGAGTAAGTCACATCTGCACTCGGATTCCCCGTACTGTACTCCACTGCGTTGTTGTATGCGGTTTCGAAGGTCATTCCTCCGCGCAGGTAATTGGAGCGCATCTCATTCCCGGTAGCCGTCGGATACGCCGCGCCGCTGACCGGAGGCGGGGTCACCATTGGGGTGCCTTCCTCTCCAGCCGGAACGTCCCCCGCGGCTGCCGGTACCACCTGACAGAAGCATGGAAAAGTTGCCAGCAGAGCAATACTCAGACACGCTCGCATGAGCATGGTCATCCCTCACGGCACCACTACCGTATCGCGCGGTTCAAGCCGGATATTCTGCTCTGGCTTGATGCCCTTGATCACTTCCTTGTAATTGAACGGGATGCGGGCATCGCCGCCTCCAGGCTTCTGGCGAAGAATGTAAATTGCCTTCTGCTTGGCGAAGTCGCGAAAACCGCCGGCGCCGGCAATCGCATCCAGAACGGTTGTTACTTGCGTCAGCGGATAGGCTCCTGGCCTGGCAACCTGTCCCAAGATGTTGAACTTCTCGCTATTAATGGTCTGCACGATGACGGCGACCTGAGGATCCGTAATGTACTTTTTGAGCCGGTCGGCGATCTCGGCTTCCAGTTGCACCGGGGTTCGCCCCGCCGCCTGAATCTCTCCCACCAGCGGCAAAGAGATTCTGCCATCCGAGCGAACGGAAAGCGACCGGGAGACATCTGGCTCCTTCCATACATGGACGGAGAGAACATCGTCGTTTCCAATGACGAAGCCGCTGGGAAGCGTTGCACCGCCTCCGGGGGCCGGGTCCTCGCCCTGACTCGGCGCCTTGGCTGGCGGTTGTGCCCACAATGTACTGGCCAGTAACAGAACTGCAAGCGCGAGGCCAATCAGAGGAACGCCTCTTTTATCCATCAAAACTCCTTTTGGCCTTCTCGGGCCAGACCGAAGTTCTGCCCCCAGCCCAACTCCACCAATCGACGCAGTTGCCCGGTCTGCCCCTGCAAAGCGATTTATCCCGAAAGAGAGCAAGCCCTTACGTAGCTCCGTTCTTTGGAAGGCCGCTCTGGACGCCTGCTTCAACGACCAGATCTTGTGTTTGAGCATTTCCATCGTGTTCTCATCCGGTCTACTCAAGCGCAACGATTCGAAGCGCTCCGGATCAGGATAAGTTGCGCGCCGTTGTCACTGGCTCGCTGCTCGTCGAGTAAGTAGATGTCTTTATGCCGACGGCTTCCAGCCAGAATTTCGTATATGCCTCGGCCGCCTCATGGCTATCCGCGAATGGCTCGCCCTTGCCGTCCATCATTCTAAGTATCCCAGGGTGCAGCAGCGCAACGGTTACGATGGCCGTGGTTGTAATCGTGGAATCCAGACTTCGCACGAGTCCGTTCTCTGCCGTCACTTCCAGGTATCTGTTGACGGCCGAGACTATCGGAGAGATGTACTCCTTGCTGAACTGGAAAGCTCCCGCGCGTAACTCGATAAATGCAACCGCGATCAGGCGCAACAGTTCCGGCCTCGATTTCACGCAGAATTCCAGCATCTCGAATATCTTGGGGAAGACAACCTCCGGGGCTTCGCAGTTCTCCATCTTCTCCACTATCTCGCGCCGCAGCCTCAGCCCGCTCGAGTGCCAGCGGAGAGCGGTCCAGAAGATGTCCTCCTTGTGGTCGAAGTGGCGGAACAGCGTATTCTCGCTTACATCCGCGAGGCGCGCAATCTCCGATGTGCTGGTTCCGTGGTAGCCCTGCAGCGCAAACAGATGTGCCGCCGCTTCCACAATCCGCTCCTTTCGGATGGAGCTCTTGGGCATTACGTGCATTCGCCCTCCCTGAAGACATCCCGATGCAGGATAGCTTGCCTTGGTTAGGAGATTCGATGATATGCGTCTGGTCTGGAGGAACCCCGCCTGGCCTACTCATGCATGGCGAACGATTGTAGTCGGCTTTCGGAAAGTGCTCCGCATAAACGAGTCATCGAGGAGTTTGTAGAGTAATGACGAGAGACTGACTCGTCGGACCGGATTGACGTGAAAATCGATACTCCGCAGCACGCCGGGAACTCTATACAGCGAACCGCTGGAGGGGAGTTGCCCGCGCCAGACAGTCTACTGAGCGGGTCATTTGCTGCGCGCCGGAATTGCCAGGAATCGCGAACGACGCTTTACCTGGAAGCTACAGGTTCCAGATCTTCCGCGTTCACCTCGACCGCAGCGTGCTGGTTGATGAGTTGGAGTGTGAGTACGAATCTCATGCTGTTCTTGCGTCTCACGAGGATGCCCTGCACCCCTTCGAGAGCGCCGCTCTTGATCCGCACCTTCTCGCCGACCAGCAGTTCGCAGTACGGCTCCAGTTTCCGATCGCGGCAATTCGTGCGGAGGAAGTCGATATCCGAATCCTGCAGGGGAAGAGGCTCGCGGCTTGTCCCGACGATTTGAAGTACCCCAGGGGACTGCAGAACGCCCACCCGCTCGCGGCGATCGATATGCACAAAGAGGTAGGATGGAAAGAGCGGATGGGTGATCTTCTTGCGTTGTCTGTTCTTCCACACTTCGACCGTTTCGTAGATGGGAAGAAATGACTCGATGCGGCGAAGATCGAGATGTTTTACCGCCGACTTCTCGCTGCGCGGAGCGGTGAAGACGGCGTACCACCTGCGCTCCGAAGCAATGACCGGATTCGCATCTATCTCTGCCTGCGTGCATGCTCCAGATGAGATACCAAACTTGCTCTCGATCACCATGGCCGTCCCACTTCTTGCTCACCGATCCAAGTGTTGTCCATGCGAAGTCTCTTGGTCCTTGACCTTGATGCATCTATGCTGCTATCGACGCTACCGGCGCAAGGCTCCGCCATTGTGACTTAGCAGCTTGACTGCACACTAAGTCACGAGCGTTACTTTAGAACAGACAAGTCCTGCTGGCATCTATCGACACCAATGGTTTGCTGCTCATTTGATCTTCGCGATTACTAGCTCAAGGAGTCTTCGAGGTCCCCATTGACTCCTGAACTTGACCCAATGTGAGAGTAAGCCAGTACTACCCTATTTGGAAGCGCTAACGTGCGACATCAGAAGTCAATGACCGCTGCCGAGTGCCGGTCAGTGTTCTATTGTCGGTCATTCTGGCGTTTTGTACCGGCGCGCACTGCCACCAATCGCGAGTATCAGCTCCAGGCATTTACCTGACGGGGTCGAGTACAACCTTCCCATTGGCCCGATGCCCCCGTGGTGAAATCGTTTGTCAAGGGCTACTGGCTTGGCGGGGGAGGCTGGTGTGTGAAGCGTCTGGAGTCGCTTACTGGGCGCGCCGCTCACGGAAGAAACCCCGCAGCAGTTCCGCCGACTCTTCGGCCAGCATTCCCTGCTCCACCAACATCTTGTGATTCAGTTGCGGATGGTTCAGCACAGCAAGCACCGAGCCGGCTGCGCCTGCCTTGGGATCGGCGGCGGAAAAGACCAGCCGGTCAAGCCGCGCATGAATCATGGCCCCGGCGCACATGGCGCACGGCTCCAGGGTTACATAGAGCGTGCAGCCGGGGAGGCGATAGTTGCCCACGAACGCTGCAGCCGCGCGCATGGCGACAATCTCTGCGTGCGCCGTGGGATCGAAGTCGCGCAGGACGCGATTCTGGCCTCGCGCGAGGATCTCTCCCTCGCGAACCACAACCGCGCCGACGGGCACTTCCCCGCCTTCTGCCGCCAGGCGAGCTTCGGCGAGTGCGGCTTGCATGAAGTCGAAATCGGTCATTCCAGCCAGAGACTCCGCAGATGCGTAAAGTTGATTACGTTGAGCCCCTGGGATTCCAAGGAGTTGCTTAGTGGAAAAACGAGGGTAAGGATCACATGCGTGGTTGCCAATGCGGCCAAAGCCGCGTCGGTTAGACCTAACCACATAAAGCTACCGGTGACGATGGTTGCCGCGGGGGTCCATTCCTCCGGGATGACTTGAATCTTTCTGGAGAAATGCTCGGCCCAATCTTCCTTGATCCATTTGGGAAGAGAGTTTGCCAGATTAGAAACTTCTGTCAGCACATGCGGAGTAGTTCGAACCGCAGAGAACAGCTTCAGCACCTCGGAAAGCAGTTCAATGTCTTCGATTTGAAAGGAGTTTAGTCGCTTGAAATTGCTTACCAGGTCCCTGTCGAAGCTGGCGCACCATTGAAGCAAGAGCAGGTTCGAATCCAGTATTGCCTGCTTGCCTATATGCGGTTTCAGCAGCGGACTGTCCGCTACTCTCACGCCGCGCGCTCCTTGAGGGCAACCAGTTGCCCATCTTCGCCATCAATCACAATCACTTTAGCAATGCGTGCCAAATTCCGGGCGTTGCGAATTCCTTCCAGCAGCGCCGCTGAATCGTAGTTCGGATTAGGCACACTTAAAGTAACGGCCCAGTTCCTGCCTTCCCTCTCCAATTCCTCCAATCGGATATTCTCGATGGATTCGACGGACTCAAAGACGCGCGGAGAAGGAGCCGGCATCTCAACCTTCGTGAGCTGAACGATTGCTAGGTCAGGAAGCAGCTCTTTGAATTGCGCTCGAGCCGCCTGAATCACTTCCTTGACTGTCAGTGACATCGCAGCTCCTCCAGTGTCAACATTCTACGCCGAAATCGCCCTACCGGCCGCCGGCTGCTGCTGCGTCATGCAGTGCAGCGTGCCCAGCCCCCACACAAGATCCACCGAGTGCACGCCGATCACTTCGCGATCCGGAAAAACCTCGGCCAGAATGTTCAGCGCCAGGCGATCGTTGCGGTCATGGAAGGTAGGGACCAGCACGACTCCGTTCGCAATATAGAAGTTGGCGTAGCTTGCCGGTAGCCGCTGGCCGCTGAAGACGACCGGCCGCGGCAACGGCAGTTCGACCAGCGTGAACTGCTTGCCGTCCGCTGTGCGCGCGGCCTTCAGTCGTTCCAGGTTCTCGGCCAACGGCGCGTGATTGGGGTCGCTCGTATCCGGCTCGATGGCCGTCACAATCGTCGTGGGACCAACGAAGCGGCTGATATCGTCCACATGACCGTGGGTGTCGTCGCCCGCGACTCCGCGGTTGAGCCAGATCACCTGATCGATTCCGAGATAGTCGTAAAAAGCCTGCTCCAGTTGCGTGCGGCTAACGCCGGGATTGCGCTGCTGCACCTCGCTCAACAAGCACTCTTCGGTGGTGAGCAGAATGCCTTGGCCATTGGTGTCGATGGAGCCGCCTTCCAGCACCAGCCGGTGCATCGCACCATTCTCCAACTCGATTTCGGGCTGCCACGCGGGAATGCTGAGCAGTTCCTTCACGCGCCCCGGAATCTCCTCGTCCAGATGCCAGTCCGGGTACTTGGCCCAACCGTTGAAGCGCCAACTGGTAAGTCCTACGCGACCCTCTCCATTGCGAACAAAGATCGGGCCGGAGTCGCGCATCCAGCCGCGATCCGTGCGCCAGCGATGGAAACCGACCTGATCGCGATTTGCTCCCGCCCGCTCAAGAATGCTGGTTGCACGCCGTTCAGCCCGCGCGTCCTCTACCAGCAGATGCACCTGCTCGTGCGCGACCAGCAGGCGCACAATCTCCGCGTAGAGCCACGGGATGGGCTGGAACTTGCCCGGCCAGTCCTCGGGATTGTGCGGCCAAGCCAGCCAGGTAGCCTGATGCGGCTCCCACTCGGCGGGCATGCGGTAGCCCAGTCTACGCGGCGTGTCAGACAGAAGGAGTTCGGACATTGCTACTTTGGCTCTCCGTCCTTGGTCCACGCATGTACCGGGTCCAGAAACCGCTTGGTAATCGGCGCGTAGGCGTCGATGCGGCGATCACGCAGAAAAGGCCAATTGCGGCGCGTGTCTTCGATCAGCCCCAGATCGATCTCGCCGATCAGAATCTCCTCGGCGTCGTGTGAGGCTTGCGCAATAATGCGGCCAAAGGGATCGGCCAGAAAGCTGCCACCCCAGAACTGCAAACCCGGCCCATCGGCGCGATTGCCCAGCACGTCGCCGTGTTCCTGGCCTACACGATTCACGCCCGCCACATAGACGCCGTTGGCGATGGCGTGGGCACGCTGGATCGTCTGCCAAGCATCGTATTGCGCCGCGCCGAATTCTTCCTTCTCCGCCGGATGCCAGCCGATGGCTGTCGGATAGAACAGAACTTCCGCGCCTTTGAGCGCCGTCAGCCGCGCCGCTTCCGGGTACCACTGATCCCAGCAGACCAGCGTTCCCACCCGGCCAAAGGCCGTGTCTACGGCTTGAAAGCCCAGGTCGCCGGGCGTGAAGTAATACTTTTCATAGTAGAGCGGGTCGTCGGGAATGTGCATCTTGCGGTGACGCCGGCGATCTCTCCATCGGCATTCAGCGTCACCGCCGTGTTGTGATAAAGCCCCGCTGCACGCCGTTCGAAGAGCGAGGCGACAATTGCAACCCGCGCCTCGCGCGCCACCTCGGCCAGCCGCGCCGTCGATGGCCCCGGAATGGGCTCGGCAAGATCGAAGAGGCGCAAGTCCTCGCGCTGGCAGAAGTATTGCGCGCGAAAAAGCTCCGGCAGGCACACAATGTTGGCGCCCCTCCGCGCAGCCTCGCGAATATGAGCGATTGCCGCGGCCAGATTCGCTTCCGGGTCCGGGCCCATGCGCATCTGCACCAGCCCAATTTTGTACTTGCGTGCATTCACCATGGTCTGCTGTTCACTCCTGCGCTAACTTCGAAGCTTTGCTTTTCCATCGACACGGCAAGGCCAACCCCGACCGGCGGGATTGGCCTCCATTTCAGCAACTCGGACGACTACTATTGTTCCAGAATCAGCACGGCCGCGGCAATGGTTGTGGTCCACAGTCCGTTCTTGTCGCCCACCGCCGACTGCGTGATGTTGCTGGTGCGCACGATCTTGTTGGAGATGCGATAAATCTCCTTCTTCTCGTCCCAGCTTGTATCCGGATCAAAGTCCACATCGAGCGTGGTGGCCAGCATCTCGGCTGCCAACTCCTCCGCGTAATCGCCGGCCTGATCCTCGGTTTCGCCAAAGCTGTGGTGCTCGCTCAGGTAGCCGTAGGTGTTGCGATCAGCCGGAATAGCCACGCCGATACTTGAGACAATCAGCCGGTGCGCCTCGCGGGTGGAGTTCTCCGCAATGACGGCAAAGACCACTTCGCCAGGGCTCAGATACTTCACGCCTTCCTTGCGCGTAAGCATCTTGCATTGCGGCGGAAAAATCGAAGAGACGCGAACCAGGTTCTGCGAGGCGATCCCCGCATCCCGAAGGGCCAGCTCAAAGGAGGTCAAACGCTCCTTGTGTTTGCCTACACCCTTGGTAAAAAACAGCTTCTTCGGGACCATGCTTTTTCCCAATTTCTTTGTATCCTCCGTGAAATGGACGCTCATGATTTATTTAGTACCGCATGAGTTTATCGCATCCAGACGGGTGAAAGCAGCATTTCCGCTGTTTTCATCTCATGTTTACACTGCGCTGCTCGGCAGCCGCGTGAAGCCACCGTCGCGCACGGACAGAATCCAGGCGATTTGTGCGCAATATCAGAAGCCAACATCCCGCGAAATGAACCGCAACTCTTTCCTATTCTTCGCGTTTAAGCAAGTATGAGAAGGACACTTCTTGCCGGAATCCCGATTCTGATCGCCGCTTTGTCCTGCAGGTTCGCCCTGGCGCAAACTCCTGCGCAACCGCAACTCCCTGAAACGGCAGCGCCGGACGCCTCTTCGGTTCGCACTCTGCAATCCGGCCCCGTAGTTCTCGATTGGACGCCACCCGCTCTCGCGGGCCTCAGTGCACAAGCCTCCACAAAGTCCAGCTTCACCCTCGACCGGTCCATGCTCGACGCAGCGGCCACTCTGCTTCCCGACTCCGAGGCGGAGACGCGCCAGGCCATCCGCAAGCTGGATGGCGTCAGCGTCCACCTGCTGCGTTTCGGGCCCGCGGGCATCCCCGACGAGGCGCCGGTTGACGAGATCCGGGCAGCCTATCATCTGCGGGGATGGAAACACCTGGTCAGCACGACCGGGGCAGGCGGGCCGGTCCATAGCGGCACCACCGACGTTTGGCTGGTTCTGGCCGGGGCCAATGTGCGCGGCGCGGTGGTGCTGGCCGAAACGCCCAAGAGCCTTACCCTGGTCACCGTGGCCGGCAATCTGAGTTCCGTCGACCTGCTTCACCTGCGCGGCCACTTCGGCATTCCGCGTTTTGAGGGGGATGGGTTCAAGGACGCCAAAGACCGGTAGCCTGGGGAGCTAAACCCCGCCGCCATTGCAACTTCTGAATCTCAGGTGATAGCCTCTTGCTCTAAAATACACGCGGGAAGGACTATCCAAAAGCACATGCAAACCACCTACAATGGCCTGGAATTGCCAAAGAACGGCCAGCCGATCAAGTACGACAACGGGCAATTTGAAGTGCCCGACCACCCCATCATCCCCTTCATCGAAGGCGACGGCACAGGACGCGACATCTGGAAGGCCTCCGAACGGGTCTTCAACGCCGCCGTCGAAAAAGCCTATGGCGGCAAGCGTGCCATCCGCTGGTTTGAGATCTTCGCCGGCGAAAAGGCATTTAAGCGCTTCTCCTCCTGGCTCCCGGACGATTCGGTAGCGGCGGCGCGCGACCTGCGCGTCTCCATCAAAGGACCGCTCACCACTCCTATCGGCGGCGGCATCCGCTCGCTCAATGTAGCCCTGCGCCAGATCCTCGACCTCTACTCCTGCGTGCGGCCCGTGAAGTACTACCAGGGCGTACCCAGCCCGGTGAAGCGCCCCGAAGACCTGGACATCGTCATCTACCGCGAAAACACGGAGGATGTGTACGCGGGCATCGAATTCAAAGAGGGCTCGGAAGACGCCGCCCGGCTGATCGCCTTCCTCAACGACGACCTCCTGTTAAAGACCAAAAAGAAAGTGCGCGGCGACTCCGGCGTGGGCATCAAGCCGATTTCGATCTTCGGCACCAAGCGCCTGGTCCGCGCCGCCATCCGCTTTGCTCTGGAGAGCGGCCGCAAGACCGTCACCCTGGTCCACAAGGGAAACATCCAGAAGTTCACCGAGGGCGCTTTCCGCGAGTGGGGCTACGAAGTTGCTAAAGCCGAGTTCCGCGCCGAGACGGTTACCGAGCGCGAGAGCTGGATTCTGGGCAATGCCGACGCCAATCCGAATCTGACCATCGAAGAGAATGCTGCACTGATCGAGCCCGGCCTGGAGTTCGCGTCCCAGAGCTTTCGTGATTCTGTGTACGCAGAAGTGAAGGCGGTTCTTGACTCCATAGGCAAGACTCACGGCAACGGCGCATGGAAAACGAAGGTGCTCATCAACGACCGCATCGCCGACTCCATCTTCCAGCAGATCATTCTGCGCCCCCAGGATTACAGCGTACTGGCAACCACCAACCTCAACGGCGATTACATCTCCGACGCCGCAGCGGCGCAGGTCGGCGGCCTCGGCATTGCGCCCGGCGCCAACATCGGCGACGGCTACGCGGTCTTTGAAGCTACCCACGGCACCGCTCCCAAGTATGCCGACAAGGACATGATCAACCCCGGCTCGGTGATTCTTTCCGGCGTCATGCTCCTGGATTTCATTGGCTGGAAGGAAGCTGCCCGGCTGATCGAATCGTCGCTCGAGAAAACCATCCTCGAAAAGTTCGTCACCTACGACTTCGAACGCCAGACCGCCGGCGCCACCAAGGTGGGCACCAGCGAGTTTGCCACCAGGATCATCGGCAACATGTAAAAGCAGTGGTCAGTTGTCAGTGATCAGTGGTCAGCAATAACCCGATCACTGATAGCTGATTACTGATCCAGATTCCCCGAGGAGGAAAAATGCGAAAGAAGGTAAGCATTGTGGGCGCCGGCAACGTGGGAGCCACGGCCGCACACTGGATCGTCGCCAAGGAACTTGCCGACGTGGTGCTGATCGATGTGGTCGAGGGCGTGCCGCAAGGCAAGGCGCTCGACCTGCTACAGGCGTTGCCCATCGAAAAATCCGACGTTCACGTCACCGGCTCCAACGACTACGCCGATACGGCCAACTCCGACATCGTCATCATCACCGCCGGCCTTCCCCGCAAACCCGGCATGAGCCGCGACGATCTGCTCCACACCAACTATAAAATCATGACCGACGTGGTCCAGAAGGTCGTCACCTATTCGCCCGAGACCATCCTCATTATCGTCTCCAACCCGTTGGACGCCATGGCCCAGGCGGCTTATCGCCTCTCCGGCTTCAACCGCGAGCGGGTTATTGGCATGGCCGGCGTGCTGGACTCGGGCCGCTACCGCAGCTTCATCGCCGCCGAACTAAACGTGAGCGTGGACAACGTGAACTCCTTCGTTCTGGGCGGCCACGGCGACACCATGGTCCCGCTTCTCCGCTACTCCACGGTCGCCGGCATTCCCATCACAGAGTTGCTCTCCAAGGAGCGCATTGCTGCGATTGTTCAGCGCACTCGCGACGGCGGCGCAGAGATTGTGAAGTACCTGAAGACCGGTAGCGCCTACTATGCGCCTTCCGCCGCTGCGGTCGAGATGGTGGAGGCAATTCTCAAGGACAAGAAGAAGATTCTTCCCTGCGCAGCCTATCTCCAAGGCGAGTTCGGCATCGATGGCTACTACATCGGCGTTCCCTGCAAGCTGGGCGCCGCGGGCCTGGAACAGATCATGGAGATCATGCTGACTCCGGATGAGGACGCCGCACTGAAGCGGAGCGCCGCCGCCGTCAAGGAGCTTTGCGAGGTAATTGGCGTCTAATTCCTGTTCGTGCAGAATCAGCTCTTGCCAAAACACGAAAGGGCCATCCCATAGACGGGGATGGCCCTTCCTGTTTCAACCCGCATGAGTTACGCGGAATGAGGCACTCTAAAAGAGTAGCTTCAGGCTCAACTGAAGTTCCCTGGATGCGTTCACCGTTGTGATCTTTCCGAAGTTGGTATCCGTCATCGTGCTGTCCGGATTCAGAAATTGCGCATGATTGAACGCATTGAAGGCGTCCGCCCGGAACTGCAAATCCATCGACTCGCGCACAGCAAAGAGCTTCCCGGCGCCGATGTCCCAATTGTTCACTCCGGGACCAGTCATGATATTGGGAGCCGAGTTTCCGAAGTGGTTCGGCGCGGGCGTCGCGAAACAGGAGGTGTTGAACCAGTAGTGGCCGTTGGTACGCACATCCTTGTTTTTCAGGCTGGACCGGCCATTGCAGAGTTGGTCGGCGCGGAATTGCGTCATCGGGTCCATCGATGTGCTGCTTGCAGCCAGCACGGTGAACGGGTTTCCTTGAGAGAATGTCGCAATCGTATCGAGCGTCCAACCCGCTACGACCTGATTCAACGCCGGAGAACTTCCGCCCAGGTAGCGCTTCCCGTGGCCGAAAGGCAAGTTCCACACGCCGCTTGCAACCAGCCTCTGCGGAGCGTTGTAACCAGCCATCCCCTTGTCGCAGCTTAGGCAGGTGCCTCTCTCGTTGAGTCCAACCGGCGCCCCGCCCTGTTCGGTATCGCTGAGGACTTTTGACCAGGTGTAATTGGCCACGAAGCTCAGGCCATTGGAGAATTGCCGTTGCACTTTGGCGACGAAAGCGTTGTAGCCGGCAGAGCCTTCGTTCGCCGCCTCGTAGATGTAATTGAATTGCTTGTACGGACGGACCGACTGATCGCATACGAAAGAACCGGCGATGGAACAATCATCGGCATTCCACCGGATCGGAAGCTTGCGCGACTGCGACCCGATGTAATCGATCTCGGCAATCGTGCTCTTGGTCAGATTGTGCTGAATCGCCAGACTCCATTGCTCGATGTAGGTCGTCCGCAAATTTGTATCCAGCGCGAACAGCGTGCCGCTGATGTTATCCGCAAAGGTCCGAGTGATGGTGGTCTGAGTCATCGCGGGAAATACATTTTTACCCAGTTCATAGGTTGGCATCGGCTGTGAGGGATTATTGGTGATGGATTGAACGATGGCAACGCCAGGAGCGGTAATTGCAAACAGCTCGTAGATCGCATTCTCCGCCGGATAATAGATTCCCCCGCCGGCCCGAATGATCGTATCGTGCAGGAAACTTGGCTGCCACGCAATGCCAACGCGCGGAGCGAAGTTGTTCAGGTCGATCTTGTAGATCTCGGGACTGACGTCGCCCAATGCCGCGAACTTGACTTTCCCGGTTTTGAAATCGAATGCGTGAGGATACAACTTGTTCGATCCAACCGCGTTGGGGGGCGTGCTCACATTCCATCCCACGCCAAGGTTGAAGGTCAGGTTGGGCAGAATCCGCCAAGTGTCCTGAGCATAGGGGGTAACCGCTGTCCAACGGAAATTGGTGCGTGGCATCGAGGTCACGGTGCCGCTCTGTGGCATGCCCAGCAGGAAATCCGCGAAGGAGCTTCCAGTGCCGGAGACCGGAGCCAGCGTCCCAGCGCTATTCGTCGCCAGCTGCGCGGTATAGATCGGATTGAAGTACACACCGCCGCGCGAGTAGAAGTTCGAGCTCTCCTGCACGGTGCGAACGTAGTTGAGGTCCACACCGAGGCTCATTTCGTGCTTCGCCTTCAGCAGGTTCATGCTGTCGTGCATCTGGTACTGGTTGTCAATGTTTCCGATCAGGCCCTGTGCACGCCCGAACGATGGAGTCGCAGCAGTAGCGCCGGAGGTGTTGAAGCCACTCAGATAGATTCCAGGAATTCCATTCACATCCGCTGTTCCCGTAAAGCCCATCTTGCTCTGTACACCGGCTTGCGTAGCTCCGGCGTTGAATACCGACGGGCGAATCCATCCCAGGCGAAGCTCATTCACTAGATGAGGAGTCAATGTGCTGGTCAATTGCGTCATCACCAGGTTCGTACTCAGCGGGAATCCGTAACCTGCAAGAGGAAACAGGGCCGCGTTGACGGTCGGCGAATTCTCATTGACGTACTGGCCAAACAGCGTATTCTTCGCGTTCAGAGTCACATCAATGCGGCCGCCATACTGATCGTAGTTGTCAGTCGTCACCGGATTGCCCACCAGGTTCTGCGAACTATAACTCGGTGCGGAAACATAATAGGCCAGCAGCTTCTTCGCCATATCGTTGATGCGGTCTGACGGAATGATGTTTCCCGAGAATGGTTCTCTCTTTCCGGTGTTCGCGTCATACTTGGTTGGATCATAAAGTTGCGTACTCAGCTCGGAGAAATCCCCGCCAAACATTTTGGTCGAGGGAATGGTGGCTTTTGCCGTATTGGAAAGAACCTGGCGGCGGCCCTCGTAGTGTCCAAAGAAGAACATCCGATTCCGCAGCACGGGTCCGCCCACCGCACCGCCGAACTGGTTGCGGTGAAAGGGGCTGGGCTGGGCGCCCGCAGGATCAAAAAACTGTCTGGTATCGAATACCGTGTTTCTGACGAATTCGAAGGTTTCCCCATGGAACTGGTTGCTCCCACCCTTCGTCACCACGCTAACTACGCCGCCGTCAATCGGTCCCTCGGACGGAAGAAAGAACCCCTCGTGAATCTTGAATTGGTCGATAGCTGCAACGGACAGATTCAAGGACGCCTGTCCCAGGCGGCTTCCCGCAGTGGACATGCCGTTGATGAAATACCCCGTGAGGTCCTGCTCGATTCCGTCAATGATGATGGTGCGATCGGGATGCCCGACTTGAAGTGTCGTAAAGTCAGAGACCGTGGTCCCGGAAGTCTGCGTGGCGCCGGACAGAAGCCCCAACTGCAAAAAGTCGCGGCCATTCAGCGGCAGTTCGCGAACATTTCCGGGCTCAATCAGTGTTCCAAGCTCATTTGACGTCGGCTCCCACAGCGATCCGGATCCGGACGCATCGACCATGACCGTGGCCGAGGTAGAACCCAGTCCCAGAACAACATTTTGTGTCGCGCGCGCCGACACAGTAACTCTCAAGTTGGTCAGCGAATATGACTTGAACCCTTGCTTGGAAACCTCCAACGAGTACATCCCCGGCTGGACAGACAGGAACGCGTACACTCCATCTCCGTTCGTGTGCGTCGCAAGTTTCCCGCCCGTCTCCGTATTCAGAAGATTGACGTCGCAATTCTGAATCACTGCGCCGGTGCCGTCCTGAACCACCCCCTCGACCACCGAAGCGCTTGACTGGGCGTATATATGCTGCGACAACAGGCCAAAGATACAACAAGTGAACACAAAGATAATTCCGTATTTCCGCATCCCGATTTCCTTTCGTCTTTAATGAGGACCCACGGTGCAAACGAAACCCCAGATGCAGGCTTCCGCCGTTTCCAGCACACAGAAACCCGACTTCAGCTCAGGCATATCGCCGTGAGATCACGGCTTGTATCAAGCCGCAAATCGTGAACGCAAATCTGGGATGACGCGATTCTCATGACACACAGCGCACTGAATGAAGTCTTGAGAGGAAGCTACGCTTCGAGCTGCATGCTTGCATCGCCCTATATATCTACCTTCGACTCAGCCTTAAGTATGACTAAACGCGTGATTTAAATCACAGCGGCTCATCTTGATTCTCGATCGAACACGGGATACTGCGGAAGCTTATATGCACGCCTGCGCACAGCCTCACGGCCGCTCACCGCAAACACCGCGGTGAGTTCTTCGGCTGCGTCGAATCCAACTCGACACTATCTGAGGAACTCCACCACCCGCGGTCCGATCTGCCCAGCGCATTGCCCCGGCGCCAAGTGTCCGCAGCCGGGAAAAACCGCCAACTCCGACTGTGGAACCAGCCGATGCATCGTTTCGCCCTCGCTGAGCGGCAGAATCCGGTCCTCCGCGCCCCATACGATCAGCACCGGCATCTTGAATCCCGGCAACAGTTTGTCGGTCGCGTCCCTGCCTGCAAGCATGGTGTTCAGCGCACGGTGAATCACCCACGCGTTCATTGCCGAGACCCGCAGAATGTCGCGGGCGACAAAAGACGGCACCTTGGGCGGATTGGGCATCAGCAGCGCATCCAGTTGGTCCAGTTGTACCGGCGTGGTGGGCGTGAACAGCCGCACGTCCCACGCGGGCACAACGTAAAGCCCGGCCGCGTCGAAGAGCATCAGCTTGCGTATCCGCTCGGGATGCCGGGCCGCGACGTGCTGCACAATCCCTCCGCCCATCGACCAACCGCCCAGGTCCACCTGCTTGAGTCCCAGCGCATCCAGAAAACCCACCACGGCCTCCGCCTCGTCGGAAACCGAATAGGAAAAGTCCGCCGGCTGTTCGCTCCGTCCGTAACCGGGCAAATCGGGCAGATAAACCCGGAATCCAGCCTTCACCAGATAAGGAGCCAGTTCCCGCCAGTCGTCGGCGCGACCGCCCAGCCCATGCACCAGCACCACCGGCGGCCCGCCTGCCGGGCCCTCCGCGTAGTAGTGAACGCGATGTCCCGCAACCGAAACTGAGCGGCTCTCCGCGCCTGAAAGGATCTGCTTGAAATACATCGCTGCGTTAAAATAGCTCACCGGCCGCTCCCAGAAGCCAACCCCGGCAGCAACTACCAGCACGACCAGCACGGCGATAACTCTCTTGATCGCTTTCATCGTTCCTCTTGCTCTTTCTCACCCAACGTGTGCGCTTTTTGCCAGCCGGCTTCGATCACCCGAACGGTCACCGGGTCCAGCAACAACGCGCTGTGGCTGTTCCACTCCGCCCGCTCCACCCAGCGCACGGCTGCGGCATCCGAAGCGGCCTTGAGCGTGCCGCCCACCATGCGGCACAGGTAATCGGCAATCACATAGTGATAGCGGACCCGCTCCTCTTCCCAATAAATCCGATCCAGCAGTTCGACCAGTCCCAACGGCTCGATCTCCAACCCGGTCTCTTCCCTCACTTCGCGGATCACCGCATCGGCCAGCGACTCGCCCAGTTCCACCAATCCGCCCGGCAACGACCAATGCCCCTTCATCGGCTCGTTTCCGCGCCGCACCAGCAGCACCCGGTCCATTTCAACCACTACCGCACCCACTCCCATCCGCGGCGCCGAAGGAAACTCTCTCTGCATGATTCTCCGTATCCTGTAACGCCCTCTACAATAGAGCTTTTACCGCCCATCGAGCCAGCGAGCCCGCGCGCAGCCCGCGTCTTTTTCTCCCGTCGTATCATCGAACCCAGGTAGGAGAGCATCATGACGGAATTCACACTTCATATCGATGGAATGCACTGCGGTTCCTGCGTTCGCCGCGTCTCACAAGCGCTTGCGACTACCGAAGGCCTCAAGGTTGAAGAAGTGCGCATTGGCGCTGCGCGTCTCAGCGCTGCAACCGAGCCCGCGCCCGTCGATCTGGCCATTGCGGCCCTGGCCAAGGCAGGCTACACCGCGCACGTGGAAGCCTAAGTTCACCGATGGCCACACCCGTCGCAATGGAATCCCTCACTCTGCCCGTCCTCGGTATGACCTGCGCCTCCTGCCAGCATCACGTGGAAACGGCGCTGCGCGCAACGGCCGGGGTTGAATCGGCGCACGTCGACCTGATGGCCCATCGCGCCAACGTGGTCTACGATCCATTGTTGGCCGCCCCCGAACAACTCGTCGAGGCCATTCGCGCCGCGGGCTACGACGCCGTACTTCCCCGCCCCGGCGACACGGGCGCTGAAAACTCCTCCGACGCACTTTCCCGCCAGGCCGGAGCGAAAGCCTGGACCGCACTGGGTGCAGGAGCGGCGGCCATGCTGCTGGCCATGCCCCTGAACATGTCCTCGAACCAGGAGATGGGTGCGCTGGACCACGCTCTGATGCGTGTGCTGCCCTGGCTCTTTGAGCTGCCGGCGGACCCGCTGCGCTGGTTTCTGCTCATTCTCACCGCTACCGTCATGGTCTGGGCCGGGCGCAGCATCTACGTAAGCGCCTTCCGCGGCCTGCTTCACGGCACGACCAACATGAACACGCTGATCAGCCTGGGAACCAGCGTGGCCTTTGGCTACTCCGCATTCTCTACGCTCCGGCCCGCCGCCGGACACCCGGTCTACTTCGACGCGGTTCTCCTGATTCTGGGTTTTCTCTTGTTGGGTAAAAGCCTGGAAGGCCGCGCCAAGCGCCGCGCCCTGGCCGCGCTCGATTCCCTTTCCCGGCTCAAGCCCGCCACCGCACGCCGCATTCTGGACGGCGTTGAAGCCATTGTTCCTCTCGAAGAGATCGAGCCAGAAAACAGCGTTCTCGTCCTTCCGGGCGAACGATTCCCGGTGGACGCAACCATTCTGGAAGGCCGCACCAGCGTCGACGAATCCATGCTCACCGGCGAGTCCACGCCTCTCCCTCGCGAACCCGGCGGCCGCGTTCTGGCCGGCTCGCTCAACTACGACGGCGCGGTCACCTGCCGTGCGGAGTCCATGGGCGAGGCCACCATGCTGGCGCAAATTACCCGCATGGTCGAACAGGCGCAGGGCTCCCGCGCGCCCATGGAGCGGCTCGCCGACCGCGCCAGCTCCATCTTTGTTCCCGTCGTGCTGGCCTTGGCCGCGCTCACCTTTCTGATCTGGCTCGTTGCCACTCACTCCCCGCAATTGGCCCTGGCCTCCACGGTTGCGGTATTGGTCATCGCCTGTCCCTGTGCCATGGGACTGGCCGTTCCCGCCGCCCTCACCGTCGCCGTCGGACGCGGCGCGCAGTTGGGCGTTCTCTTCAAGGGCGGCGAAGCGCTCGAGCGGCTCGCGCACCTCGACGTCATCGTTCTCGATAAGACCGGAACCCTCACCGTGGGGCGGCCGGTGCTTGAAGCCGTTCATCCGCTTGGCGACAATACCGAAGACGACTTGCTGCGCCTGGCGGCAGCGGCCGAGGAGCGCTCGAACCATCCGCTGGCCCACGCCATCATCGACGCCGCACAAGCGCACAAGCTGGTTTGGCCTCCCGCCGAAGACGTGCAGATTCTTCCGGGTCGCGGCCTCACCGCCAAAGTTGAAGGCCGCGATTGCCTGCTCGGCAATGAAGCGCTC
>Ga0255356_1000864_pt1 | contig 19890 bp, 15 predicted proteins | sample HBST100metaG_FD_189944 | JGI IMG/M metagenome (GOLD analysis project Ga0255356, IMG submission 189944) | Peat soil microbial communities from Stordalen Mire, Sweden - H.B.S.T100 | ecosystem: Environmental > Terrestrial > Soil > Wetlands > Peat | place: Sweden: Norrbotten County, Stordalen Mire...
CTTTTCCGCAGGCTGAAAGGTTTCCGCCGCATCTTCTCCAGATTCGAAAAGCTCGACGTCATCTTCCTCGCCTTCATCAATTTCGTTTTGATCGTCGAAGCCCTCAGATAGTGTTAACACGCCCTAGATTGGCAGGAGTTGATTTCCCCAGAAGAAATCAAACGATGGGTTTTGAAAAGGGAAAGGCCCGAACGCTTTCAGCATGAGGATCTTGCTTTTTCCGGCGTGTACCGATTTGTCTTCCCGATGGATGAGAACGGAACTGTCCGTCAAACTCCTCATTGTTATGTGGGCGAGACTGGAGAGGTTGGTAAACGAATCTGCGATTACTTCATTCTTCGCGGAAAACGCGAAGTAAGGAACACAGACGGGACTCTAAAAGATTACGACGGGGGGCAGGTCAGAGGCGAAATTCAGAATTCTCGTGGAGTGTTTTCAATCCAGATTTTGAGGATTGAAGGGTGCCTTGAAATAAACGGGGTGAAGCTTAATGCAACATGCTTCGACGATACTTTCTCGCGCATATTGTTGGAAAACTGGGCGATTCTTCATGCTGAACAAGTCGAGAAATATTATGTTTTGAATTGCGGCATAGATCAAGGTACAAAATACCTCCAACGCATGGGAAACGTATCTGAAGCGAGGAAGAAATGAGATTAGTCAAAGTTTTGGCAATTGTCATTTCTATGTCATTTGCTTGTTTTGGTCAGTCAGCGCGCGATGTAGCTCGCGTTGCATTCAAGTCAGTGGTGCTTTTGGAGATGAATGACACGAACGGCCAGCCACTCTGTTATGGCAGCGGATTCTTCATCTCAAAAGGTATCGTAGCGACAAATGCGCATGTCATCGACGGAGCCTCCAGCGGCACAGCAAAGCTCGTTGGGGAGAAGGAGACATTACAGATATTAGGAACCGTCGCTGTTGACCGTAATGCAGATTTAGCTCTTCTGAAAGTTGACAGCCCCGCGCCATCTCTCATTCTCGGCCCGAGCATGAGTCCGGCGGTTGGCGACAACGTATATGTTGTTGGGAACCCGTTTGGTCTTGAGGGAACATTTTCGACGGGAATCATCAGTGGAATTAGACACGTTGGTGCCGATTCAGTTCTCCAGATGACGGCGCCAATTTCCCCAGGAAGTAGCGGGGGTCCAGTCATGGACATATCCGGCGCTGTGATTGGAATCTCCGTGGCAACTTTCAAAGATGGACAGAATTTAAATATTGCTGTTCCCGTAAGCTATCTGTCGAAACTTTTGGCTTCGATATCTGAACCTGTAACGGTCAGCACTTTGGGGCATCTAGTTCACGGTTCATCGTCTGGAAAATCGATAGTTGATGATCTTGGCATTCGTGCTGAAGCTGGCGTGGTTGCCAGTAACATCGAACTTAGAGCAAAGCAATACGATACCGGAACTGTATTCTCTATGCGATTGAATAACAAGTTGCCGGTAGATGTTACCGACATTCGTTGGCGCATTATTTATTACGATGCGTCCGGCTCGGTGATGGATTATGAGGACTTCAACTATGGCTACATCGCCTCCGGTTTAGCTACGACGGTGGTCTACAAGGATGATCCCCAAATAGAACGCGAAATGCTTTATTATCACACTCATGGACCCAAGGGAGAAGCGATTACCAAGTTTAATAATGCAGTATATAACACAGATGTATATCAATGGGAGTATCCCGGGACGATGGAACCTAAATTCGAGATTAGAATAATCAGCTTTAGTGCCAAGGAATCGCAGTAATGATATAAGTATGGGCAGGTGTCCCGGTCAATCCGTCGATCTGCGTGTGGTTAATGAGGCACGGAAACGTTTCGTCTGATCTCTGACCCCTGATCCCTGTTCTCTGATCTCTGCTCCCTGCTAAACTCGAACCGTGCCTGACCAACCCAAACCGCCCGTCTTCCTGCTCGACACGATGAGCTTCATCTTCCGCGCTTACCACGCGATGCAGCGCTCGCGCCCCATGTCCACCAGCTCGGGGCTGCCCACGGCGGCTGTCTTTGTTTTTGTGAACATGATCAAGAAGTTGCGCCAGGATTTTCAGCCGCATTACTTTGCCGCGGTCTTCGACGTGAGCGGCGAGGTCTTCCGCGACGAGCGGGCGCGTACCATGGGTCCGCTGCGCAAGTGGAACGGTAAAACGCAGAGCTTCGACGAAGTCAGTTACGAGGGCTACAAGGCCAATCGCGCGGCCACGCCCGAAGACCTCAAGCGCCAGATTCCCTACATTCGCCGCGCGCTGGAGGCTCTGCACATTCCCATCCTGGAGGCGCAGGGTTTTGAGGCCGACGACGTCATCGGAACCCTTGCCCGCGAAGCCGCCGAGCAAGAGCATGAGGTCTTCATCGTTTCCGGCGACAAGGACATGATGCAGTTGGTCACGCCCACCGTGAAAATCCTCAACCCGCAGAAGGACAACCTGATTCTGGACCCCGCCAAGGTGACTGAGGTGCTGGGCGTGCCGCCGGAAAAAGTGGTGGACGTGATGGCCCTGCGCGGCGATGCGGTGGATAACATTCCCGGCGCTCCCGGCATCGGCGACAAGGGAAGCGTGGATTTAATTCAGGAATTCGGCAGCGTCGAGGCGGTGCTCGACCGCGCCAGTGAGGTCAAGCGCAAGAGCTATCGTGAGTCACTGGAGCAGAACCGCGACGCCGTTCTGCTCTCGAAGGAACTGGTCACCATCGACAGTCACGTGCCGCTCGAGCTGGATCTGGTGGCCATGGAGACGCAGTTGCCCGACATCGAGGCCTGCCGCGAGCTTTTCACAGAGCTGGAATTTACCTCGATGCTGCGCGACTTGGCGCCTTCTGAGTCGGCCCCCGCTAGCAAACTCCTCGAAGAGCCCACCGCCGATGAGATCGACGAGTTCTGCGTTGCGGCGTATTCGCATGGTTTTGCCTTCGCGCTCGATGCGAAGCCGCCCGCGCCGGAAGATGAGGACGCAGCGCCGCAGACGCTTTCATTGCTCGACGTTGCCGAAGCCGCCGAGCAGCCGATCAGATTTACTGTGGGTGTCTGCGCCGAGCCAGCCGTAGCACTGTGCCTCTCGCTCACGCCCGAACTGCGCGGCCTGCTTGAAGACGCCGCCGTGCCCAAGAGCACGCACGATTGGAAGTCTGCGCTTCACCTGCTTGCGGTGCAGGGAACTGAGTTGCGCGGAGCAGTGGACGACACCATGCTGCTTTCTTACGCGCTCAATCCCACCTACAGCACGCAGTCGCTGGCCGATGTGGCCGCCCGCCACAATCAGTCCGCGCCGTCCACTCTGGCCGCTGGCGCTGCCGCGATTCACGCACTGCTTCCGGCGCTGAAGGCCGAAGCAGTAAAGGCTGGTGTCGAGCGCGTTTACAAAATGGATCGGGCGCTTGCCCCGGTGCTCTTCCGCATGGAGCAAGCCGGCGTGCGTATCGATCTCGGCGTGCTGGACGGGCTTTCCAAGCAGTTTGCCATCGAGTTGGAGCGCGTGGGCGAGCGCATCTTCGAGCTGGCTGGCCGCCGCTTCAACATCAACTCGCCCAAGCAGCTCGGCGAGGTGCTCTTTACTCATTTGGGCTTGCCCGCCCCAGCCAGTCGCGGCAAGAACAAGTCCGTCTCCACCGCGCAGAAGGTACTTGAATATCTCGCCGAAACCAACGAAGTCCCGCGCATGGTGCTCGAATTCCGCCATCTGTCGAAGCTGAAATCGACATACATCGACGCACTGCCGCTGCTGGCTGACGCCGACTCGCGCGTCCACACTACGTTTCAGGAGGCCGCGACCGCTACCGGACGGCTCTCCTCCATCAATCCGAATCTACAGAACATTCCCATTCGCACCGAGTTGGGCCGCGAGATTCGCGCCGCCTTTATCGCTGCGCCGGGCACGCAACTTCTCTCAGCGGATTATTCGCAGATCGAGCTGCGTCTGTTGGCTCACTTCAGCGGCGATCCGCTGCTGGTGCACGCCTACCAGAACAACGAAGACATCCACACGCTGACCGCCAGCGAGGTCTTCGGCGTGCCCGCCGCGGAAATGGACAAACAGACGCGCAACCGCGCCAAGGCCGTCAATTTTGGTATCGTCTATGGCATCTCGCCCTTCGGCCTGGCCGCGCAGTTGGGCATTCCGATGAGTGAGGCAAAGGCTTACATCGAGCGCTACTTTGCGCGCTACGCCGGCGTGCATGCGTTTATCGAAAAAACGCTGGAGGAGACGCGCAAGACCGGTTCTGTGCGCACGCTCTTCGGCCGCGTCCGTCCCATCCCGGACCTCGAGAGCCGCAATGCGAACCTGCGTGGCTTCGCCGAGCGCACTGCCATCAATACGCCGCTGCAAGGCACCGCCGCCGACCTCATTAAGCTGGCCATGATCGCCATCGACCGCAAGCTTGCCGAGCGCAAGTTCAAAACACGCATGGTCCTGCAAGTGCATGACGAGCTGCTCTTTGAAGTTCCCGCAGACGAGGCTGCTGAGATCGAGGCCCTGGTTCGCGCCGAGATGGAAGGCGTGGTCAAGCTCAGTGTCCCGCTGGTTGCCGACCTGAAGTCCGGGAACAATTGGCGGGATATGGAGTGAGTTGCGCTACGCGGTTACACGCCCAGTTCGGCGCGAATTGCATTGGCGATGGCGTCGGCGTGGAGGCGCATTGCCTCTTCGCTTTCGGCTTCGATCATCACGCGGGCCAGAGGCTCGGTGCCGCTGTAGCGAATGACCGCGCGGCCGGAGTCCTTCAACTCTTCTTCCGCGGCGCGAATGGCGGCGGCTACCGTGGGGAACGATTCCAGAGGTTTCTTCTCGCGCACCTTCACGTTGACGATGACTTGCGGGAAGACCTTTAAATCCGCAATCAGTTCCTCAATGGATTTCCCGGTGCGGGCGATCAGATCGAGGACGACCAGCGAAGTCAGCAGCCCGTCGCCGGTGGTGGCCAGATGCGGCATCAGAATGTGGCCGGACTGCTCGCCGCCCAGCGCGGCGTGGTGCGCCAGCATCTGTTCGAGGACGTAGCGGTCGCCAACCGGGGCGCGCATCATCCGGATGCCGCTGCGCTTGAGCGCCGCTTCCAAACCCATGTTGGACATGGTGGTGGCAACAACCAAATCTCCAGTGAGCAGACCGCGGGCTTTCAGATCGCGCGCCACCATCAGCAGAATCGCGTCGCCATTGATGACGTTGTTGCGAGTTCCGGCCAACATGCAGCGGTCGGCGTCGCCGTCAAAGGTGAGTCCCAGTTCCGCTCCCCGCGCCGCCACTTCGCCAGCCACAAAATCCGGATGCAGCGCTCCGCAGCCCAGGTTGATATTGCGGCCGTCAGGAGCGATATTGAGCAGCGTGACTTCACCGCCCAGCCTGCGGAACAGCTCCGGCGCAACGGCAGCCGACGCGCCGTTGGCGCAGTCGGCCACGATGCGCAGGCCGGCCAGAGAGAGCCCTGGCACACAGTCGAGAAGGAACTGGATGTAATCGGCCTGGAAGGCCGCGTTGTCGTGGATAGGCGGAAGAGTGGCCGGATCGGGAGCGGCGGATTGAGCAGCGTGATGCAGAATCTCGTCCTCCATGGCCAGTTCAACCGCATCGGCGAGCTTGAAGCCGTCGCCCCCGAAGATCTTGATGCCATTGTCCTGCCAGGGGTTGTGCGAGGCGGAAATCACCACTCCTGCATGAAATCCGTGGGTGCGCGCCAGAAAAGCGACCGCCGGAGTGGTGATCACGCCCGCGCTCTCGACGTGCGCTCCCGATTCGCGCAAGCCGGCGGCAAGCGTGGCCGCAATCCATGGGCCTGATTCGCGCGTATCGCGGCCCAGAATGACTCTGGGTTCAGTGGCTGTCTTGCGTAGCGAGTGCCCCAGCGCCAACCCGCAAGCGTAGATTGTGTTTGCGTCGAGCGGATATTCGCCCGCGACAGCGCGAATGCCGTCGGTGCCGAAAAGTTTGCGTGTAGTTGATGCGGTCATAGGCTCATTTCCTGGTTCGTTGGTTGGATGCCGCGGATTCCACGCGGCTGATGAAGGTGCCGTCAGAGAGGCGTGTCGTGACCGTGTCGCCGGGCGCAATTTGATTTGTTGACCGCACCAGTCCGCCTTGCGCGTCGAGTACCAGCGCGTAGCCGCGATCCAACACGGCCAGTGGCGAAAGCGAATGCAGCCGCGAGTCAAGCGCGCACACTGTGGCGGCGGAGCTGTGCAGTAGCCGTTCCAGAGAGCGGTCAAGGCGCGTGCGGCAGGCAACGAGCCGCTCCCGCGCAAGGCCAAGCTGCTGGCGGGGATCGTGGCGCAGAACGGCGGCTGTGAGGTCGGAGACATTGCGTTGATGTTGCCGGAGCTGCTCGCTGACGGCTGCTTCGATGCGGAAGGAGAAATCGTCTCGGCGCTGTTCCAGGCGATGCAGTAGCGCATTCAGGCGCGACTCGGCACGGCTGACGGGCAGGCGCGTGAGCCGCTGGCGGGCTTGCAGCAACTGGAAGCGGGCGGCGCGTTCCAGCCGATTCGATTGCTCGACCAGGTACTCGGCAATCTTGTGCTGCGCTTCGGTGATCAGCTCGGCGGCGGCGGATGGCGTGGGGGCGCGAAGGTCAGCGACAAAATCTGCGATGGTGAAGTCGGTCTCGTGGCCTACCGCAGAAACGACGGGGAGGCCGCTCAATGCAATCGCACGGGCCACGCGCTCGCTGTTGAAGGCTGCCAAATCTTCCAGTGACCCTCCGCCGCGGGCGATGACGATCACGTCCACCATGCCAGAGGCGTTCAGTTCCTCCAGCGCCTCTTCGATCTCGGCTGGCGCGGAATCTCCCTGGACTGAAACCGGGAAGATCAATACGCTCAAACCGGAGTGGCGGCGGGCAACAATGTTGAGGAAGTCGCGAATCACCGCGCCGGTGGGCGAGGTGACGATGCCCACGGTGCGCGGGAAGGCGGGCAGCGGCCGTTTGCGCTCCATGTCGAAGAGGCCCTCGGCCTTAAGCCGCGCCTTTAATTGCTCGAAGGCCAGTTGCAGCGAGCCCGCGCCCACCGGCTCCATCGTCTCGGCCACCAGTTGCATCTGGCCGCGCTGCTCGTAGACGCTGACCCGGCCGCGCACCATCACGTGCAGGCCATCTTCGGGACGAAAACGCAGCAGCATGGCCTGGCGGCGGAAGAGCACCACCGGCAGTTGTACTTCAGCGTCCTTGAGTGTGAAGTAAACGTGGCCGGAGGGAGCAGGGCGGAAGTTGGAGATTTCGCCCTCAACCCACACGTCGGCCCACTCCCGCTCGACAAGTTCGCGGACCTGGCCGACCAACTCCCGCACCGGCCAGATGCGGCGAGAGGGTTGCGGCTCCTCGAAGCTGAAGCCGAGCTGAGGCGCGGATTGGCCTTTCCTGGTCACTTCTACAAAGTGTAATTGCGAGAGCCTGTCCGGAGCTCAATGGAATAAACTGTGCGTCCCGGCTTCCTGGGGAATGGTCAGGGATGGAGCGCTCCGGCGGCCAATCCGCCCAGCCGTCCGGCGACAGCTTCGATAATCTTCTTGTGGATCTCTTCGATGGAAAGGTCGCCTTCGATCAGAACGACGCGGGCCGGTTCGCGGACAGCGATTTCGCGGTACTTCAGCCAGACACGGCGGTAAAAGGCGTCTTGCTCCTGCTCGAAGCGGCTTTCGTCCGGGCCGCTCTCTTCGGCGGTACGCTGGTTGCGGCGGCGCGCGCGGGCGAGCGAGGGTTCCAGCGAAGGCAGCAGCAGCAGTGTCAGGTCGGGCTGGAGGTTGGCGGCTAGGAGGCGGTGGAGTTCGAGGACAATCTCGGAGCCCAACTCACGGCCGCCACCCTGGTAGGCTTCAGTTGAATCCGTAAAGCGATCGCAGAGGACGATCTTGCCGGCCGCCAGAGCGGGCTCGATGACATCGGCGATGGCCTGAGCGCGGTCGGCAAACATGAGGCCCATCTCGGTCATGGGCGCCAGACCAGCGGAGCGCGAGTCGAGCACCAGGGCGCGGATGCGGTCGCCTGTTGCGGTGCCGCCGGGCTGACGGGTGATGAGGGCGTCGTGGCCGCGTTCTTTCAGCCATGTTGCCAGACGGCTGATTTGCGTGGTTTTACCGGAACCATCCAACCCTTCGAAGGTGATAAATAGACCGCGCGGCATGGGCTGAGTTTACCATTCGAAGGAAGTCAAAGACGAGCCTGCTTCTTTTGTGTTACAAGAGAAATAATTGCTAGATGTCACCGGAGGCAGGCAACTGCGTTCCATAGGAGTTGAACCATAGTAAATTTTTGCACTGTCCACAAACTTACTGTTTGCGGCTTTCTCGCAGTCGCTTTGATTACCACCCGGCAACTCAACGCTCAACATTTAACACTGGAAGGTCAAACAGGCGGATTTCTGACGCCTACCGCCTATGTCGTCTATACGGACAAGGGCCACACATTTTCTCACCCCGCTGTCGGCTACCATTTCATTGACGCTTCGAAAGTGATCGGCGGCGTTCAGACCTTCAGCATCGCAGAGGGGTTCGCCAACCGGGCTGAGGTGGGCTACACGCGCAGCGTGCATACGGACGGCAATAGCGCAGCCTTCAGCAGCCTGTGGAACTACAACGGGATGAACATCTTCGGTGGAAAGGCCGTGGCCATCAAGGATGGGCAGTTCGGCCCGTGGACGCCAGGTCTGGCGGCAGGCTTCGTGGTGCGCACCGGAGACCACTTTGTGACCGGCGCCCTGGATGGCAAAAGCTACACGAATGGCGATGTGTATGTGGCCGTCACCAAGACCTGGCTGCATCCTCCAGTGCCGTTTCTGGTGAACCTGGGCTGGAAGGCTACTAATGCCACAATCTTTGGTCTCGGCGGTCAGAGCACGCGCTTTGGCGGCCGTTTTTTCGGTGGGTTGGGGATGCCGCTGCCTTTCCTGTTCAAGACGGCTATTGTGCCCTCGGCGGGATTCACTCAGGAGCCGGCGACATCGAAGAACCTGGGCGCCATTCTGTATCCTCCCGGTGGCAGGGCGCATCTGCCCACCACGCTCGACTACGCCGTGCGCATCACGCAGAAGGAAGCTCCGCACTTCAGCTTCGATATCGGCGTCGGACAGGTGGCTGGGAATATCGGCACCACGATGATTCCAACCGGAGTGCCCTCGAATCCTTATGCTCCCTTGGCGGTCAATCTGGAGGCGCGCCACGTCATGGGCATGGGTCTGAGCTATCGCTACTGAGGATGTGATTTCGAGAAGACTGAAGCAGAGAAATCTTCCTGTGCAGTTTTGACCAGAACGGGGGGAGGGCTCAGGGTACCCTCATTGCGGAGTAACCACACCCTTGCCCCGCTCAGGGCGAATCAATTCCCTTGGCGGAGCCGGCACGAAAGAACTAGGAGGCTCTTCTTATGCGAATGTTTCGCTCCATCCGTTGGCTCTTGCTGACGCTGCTTCTCTCTTTGATTCCCGCGTCAATGCATGCGCAAATCGTCATCAGTGTCGGATTCGCTCCACCGGAACTGCCGGTCTATGAGCAGCCGATCTGCCCCGAGCCCAACCTGATGTGGATGCCTGGCTACTGGGCTTGGGGTGGCGAGGATTACTACTGGGTGCCCGGGGCCTGGGTCGAGGCTCCCTACGCGGGCGCGCTTTGGACGCCCGACTACTGGGACTGGTCCGGTGGCCGTTACAGGTTCCATCGGGGCTACTGGGGTCGCCACGTGGGTTACTACGGTGGAGTGAATTACGGCTTTGGCTACGAAGGCATTGGTTTTACCGGCGGCCAGTGGCGCGGCCGCGAGTTTGCCTATAACACCGCCGTCATGCGCGTAAATCAGAACGTTATTCACACCACCTACGTTGACCGGACGATTGTGGAGAGAAACACAATCGTTAACAATAACCGCGTTGCCTATAGCGGCGGTCCCGGTGGCATTCAGCACGCCGCCACTCCCCAGGAGCGGGCTGCCGGGCATGAGCAACACGCGGCTCCAACCAGGTTCCAGACACAGCACGTGGAGGCTGCCAAGGTTGACAAGAGTTCCTATGCCAAGGCAAACGGTGGGCGCCCGCAAAACGTGGTAGCCGCCAGGCCGCTGGGTCCGGAAAAGCGCACTCCGGCTTCAGGACCGAATGCTGAACCAAAGACGGGGCCTCAATCGCACGCTGTCCCCGCGCAGCGTGCCACCCCGCAGCAAGCTACTCCCGCGCAACGCGCTGTCCCTCAACAACAAGCAGCCCCTGGGCAACACGCGACTCCCGCGCAGCGTGCCACGCCGCAGCAGGCTACTCCTGCGCAACGCGCTGTCCCTCAGCAGCAAGCAGCCCCTGGGCAACACGCGACTCCCGCGCAGCGCGCCACGCCGCAGCAGGCTACTCCTGCACAACGCGCTATCCCGCAACAGCAGGCTACCCCTGGGCAATATGCTACTCCCGCGCAGCGTGCTACCCCGCAGCAGGTTACTCCCGCTCAACGCGCTATTCCGCAGCAGCAGGCGCGTCCTGCCCAACAACAACAGGCGCGCCCTGCTCAACAACAGCAGGCACGTCCTGCTCAACAGCAGCAGGCACGTCCTGCTCAACAGCAGCAGGCACGTCCTGCTCAACAGCAGCAGGCACGTCCTGTCCCGCAGCAACAGGCACGTCCTGTCCCGCAGCAACAGGCACGTCCTGCCCAACAGCAGCAGAAAGCCGCACCCGCACCCAAGGCCGAGCCAAAGCCCGAAAAGACGCCGAAGTAAAATCTCTACTGCGGAGCCAGGCTCTCCATATGCAAAGACCCACGGTTCACCGTGGGTCTTTGTGCGTATTGTGGTTCTCGATGCGGTCCGAGTGCATCGCGCAGGATCATGCGCGCGGCCTTTGCAGACTGCCTTAAAAACGGAAAGAGCCGCCCGGCAACAGGGCAGCTCTTTCCTCAGGGAGAATAGTTCCAACGGAGGCAAAACCATCAGAACTTTCTGGCTGCATAGTAGGAGAGGGGGAAGGGAGTGTCAAGGATAAATCGAAGGAGAAATAAGTGCTTTCAAGTCAATAATTTAATAAAAGCTGCTCTGGAAAGAGACGGAAGCCATCTTCGGCGTCTCTTCGCCTTTTAACTCCTGTTATATCCATACTTTTCAGGGCGTTTCCCTGGGTTTATTCCTTGTTTTCCCTAAGTTTTTCCATCGGTTTACCCTTCGGATGCGGCCCCGCGATTTCCGGTGGAAATCCCCCCTCAGTCCCGCAGATTGAGACTGATGAACTCCTCATCGAAGACCGAGGAGGCGGGTTTGCCGCGCGAGATCCGATAGAGAGCTCTGAAGCCACCCAGGAAAAATGCCAGCAAAATCGAGGCGCTGCAGAGGATGATCACCAGGAAGGTGATCCCCAACAGCAGCTTTCCGGTCTTCATCGCCTCGGACACTGTTGGCTGTGGAACCGACATCAACTCCGACTCAAAGTGCACCGTGGCCAACAACTGGTGGCTTTCGTCGGGAATGGCGTCCCCGCTCACCAGCGCCACCAGCGGCCCGCTGCGGCGCACCTCCAACGAGGCCAGGTCGGAGTCCGCCAGCGGCTTCGGCCAGGCCGGCTGGGCTTGCTTGCCCGCCTTGATGTACTCGCGAATCCTGGCTTCCTGCGCGGCGGCCATCTGCGGCGTTGGATAGTCGATGATGGTCAAGGTGGCCGGGCCGGAGCGCAGGGTATAGTTGGCGGTCACGGTCTCCGCGCCGCGATCAAAGCCCACCACATCCGGCGGCAGCACGCCGCCCGAGCCGGTATAGCCCGCCGGTCCCAGCGCATAGTGCGTGGTCTGCCCGTCCAGCTTGGTCTGCGGCAGGTTGGCCAGGATGGGAGGCGCCAGCGCCTTGCCGCCTTCCGGCATAGGCAACTGGCCGGCCAGTTCGCGCAGCTCCGCGCCTGACATGGGGCCGATGCGCGAGAAATTCGCGTCCACCACGGTGTTTCCCACCCAGAACAGCACACGGTTGTGGTTCGACGTTGCGCCCGAGCCGATCTCTTCTCTGGGCCAGCCATTCTGGCGGTAGAACGTATAGGTTCCGAAGGCTCCGCTGGCGTCGTGAAAGCGCAGCGCCCGCAGGCTCAGCGTTTCGCCGCTCCGTTTGTAGCTGGCCAGCGCGGCATCAGTAAAGTCATACTCCTTGAGGGCCGCCGCATTCGCCGGGTCGGCCTGGGCCGCGTCGGCGGTCTTCTTCGGCGAGCCTGTAGCCACCCAGCCGGCAAACGCCTCCGGCAGCATCGCTTTGGGCACGGGCGGAAGCACCAGGTGCGCCGCGCCCTGTGGAGTTGAGGCCTTGGCCGGCGCGGACTGCGCCTGACGAGCGGTCGCGCTGCCAACCAGCGCCACCGAACAAACGAAAATTGGAATCCAACGCATCAACACGCTCCCATCTTCAGGGTACACGGTTCCGTGGTCACCGTCGCCGGCGGCATCCCCTTTTTACTCGGACACTGGCAGCGCGCAAAAGGTTCCTGGAGCCCAATTTCGAGCGGATGATGATCTGTATAAGTATCACTCTCAGTGTTACACTTTATCCGGCGAGCTGACTGCTCTGAAGAAATTGGCAGGTGTGATGCTGGCTTATCGAAAAGAAGAACTCGAAATGGCAATTGCGTCGGGGACGCTCATGGAGGTGAAGTGCGATGGGAAAAGCGAAGCAGTATCGTAGCAGTCTGATGGCGTCGATTCACGAGACGGCCGAGGGCCTGCATTCGGCCGGGGTCATGGACAAGCGGACGATGCGCGAGTTCGATGAGCTTTGCCTGACGCCGGTTCAGCCGCTCACTCCCGAGGAGATTCGTGCGCTTCGCCTGCGCGAGGGAACCAGTCAGGCGGTCTTTGCGCGGTATCTGAATGTGACGACAGGCTTGGTGAGCCAATGGGAGCGCGGAGAGAGGCGTCCGCAGGGAGCGTCGCTTAAGCTGCTTTCGCTGGTTTCGCGAAAAGGGCTGGCGATGGTCGCATGACGGCGTCGCTGTCTGGAACGGATTAGGGCTGAACTAGCTGTCTGTTATCAGCGCTTCTTCTTGATTTGACCCAAAGGATTGCGCTGCTACAAAAAGGTCATCCTGAGCGGAGCGGAGTCGAAGAACCTGCTGTTGAATTTTGCAACTCTTATTAAATCCGAATCGGCGCTTGACCGGGTTTAGGCGGGATAGCCACTTACTGAAGCGCGATTTTGCTTGCCGCCCACCATGCATCGAAGGCTGCCAGCGACCGTTCGCATTGCAACCGGTGCCGCTCCTTCTTGTCGCGAATCTTCTTGCGCAGCTCCTCTTCAAGCGGCTCCAGCAGGTCGAAGGTCATATTGGCCGGTTGAAAGTTTTTGGGGTCGGCATGAGTGATGTAATGCACCAGTGAGCCGAGAGCCGAAGCGCGCGGCGCGGGCGTAGGTTCTTCTCCACGTACCAAAGCGGCAGCATAAATCCCCGCCAGCAAACCAGTCGCAATTGACTCCGTGTAACCTTCAACGCCGGATAACTGCCCCGCGAAGAAAAGTCTCGGCTCCTTCTTCAGGCGCAGAGTCTCATCCAGCAGCAGAGGGGCCTGAATATACGTGTTGCGATGAATCTGCCCGTAGCGCAGGAAGCGCGCGTTTTCCAGGCCAGGAATCAGCCGCAGCACACGCGCCTGCTCGCCGAACTTCAGGTGGTTCTGGAAGCCGACCAGGTTATAACTGTCCGCGCGCAGGTTTTCCTTGCGCAACTGCACCACGGCCCAGGGCGTCCTGCCGGTGCGCGGATCGCGCAACCCCACGGGCTTCATCGGACCGAATCTCAAAGTATCGCGGCCGCGCCGGGCCAGTACCTCGATGGGCAGGCAGCCCTCGAAGTAATCGGCCTTCTCCCACTCTTTGGCCTCAGCAGGCTCGGCGGCCAGCAGTGCGTCCAGAAAGCGGTCGAACCCCGCGCGGTCCATCGGGCAGTTGATGTAGTCGGCTGTTCCTTTGTCCCAGCGCGCGGCAAAGTAGACGCGTTCCATGTCGATGGACTCGGCCTCAACAATCGGCGAGATCGAGTCATAGAACGCCAGGCGTCCGGAGCCAGTGATGCGCTCAATCTCCGCGCTCAATGCGTCGGAGGTCAAGGGGCCAGTGGCCAAAATGGTGAGCGCGTCTTCGCCAAAGTCCAGCCGCGTGACTTCTTCGCGGAAGACGCGAATCAGCGGCTCGGCGGCAATGGCGGCGGAGATTCGCCGCGAGAACTCGACGCGATCCACGGCCAGCGCATGGCCTGCGGGTACAGCCGATTCATCTGCAAGTCGCATAAGAGCGGAAGCTCCGTGCCGCATCTCCTGCTTCAGCAACCACGGCGCCATGTTCGGCGACTCGCTTTTCAGAGAATTCGAGCAGACCAGTTCGCCGAACTCGGTGGTCTGGTGGGCCGGGGTCAGCCGCGGCTTGCCGTCCACCACCGCGCGCATCTCGTAGAGGTCCACATCGCAGCCCAGCCGCGCCGCGGTTAGTGCAGCTTCAGGCCCAGCCAGTCCGCCGCCGATCACGCGAATCCTCACAGCGATCCCTCCGGCTGCTGACCGGTTACGGCCGGATCGGTTTTGTCCTGGGCGGCCCTTCCGGCCAGCCGCTTCAGTGACTCATCGGTCAAGCGCACTGCCCGCCACTCGTCAAGAAATTCAGCTCCCATTGCCCGGTAGAACTCGATGGCCAGCATATTCCAGTCCAAGACCTCCCACCGCAAGCGCAGACAGCCCTTTTCTACCGCGATCGCCGCCAATCGTTCGAGGAGCGCCTTGCCGATCCCCAAGCCGCGCAACTCCGGCTCAACGAACAAATCCTCCAGGTAGAACCCCGGTCGTCCCAGCCAGGTCGAGTAGTTGAAAAAATAGAGAGCAAAGCCTGCTGGCTTGTTTCCATATTCGGCTATCAGACAGAAATAAAATGGGTTGGGGCCAAATCCATCCCGCTCCAAGTCTGCTTCTGTTGCCATTACAGCCTTCGGCGCGCGTTCATAGTCCGCCAGCGCGCGAATGAATTTCAGTATTTGTGGTACATCCCTACGGGTAGCAGGACGAATCGTGATTGCCATGGTTATATTCTAGAGTGTGATACAGGCCACACGCAGAGACTTGCCGTACAAGGTACCATGGAAAATTGAGCATGGTGGCGTGAGTCAGCGTGTGCTCTCTGACGGCAGACAGACGCACCCTGTGGCTAGGCTCCAGGTTCTATGCGGTCATGGGCCGGCAAAATCTGATTTTTTGAGCTCGCGGACAGCCTCGTTCGCGCCGCTCCCAAGGAGAAGAACATGAAACGCACGATTCCGCTTTGGCTGGGCTTGCTGGCATTCGCCCTTTTGCCTGCGTTTGCGCAAACGCCCGCGCCCACAGTGCCCTCGGGGCCTACGGGCAAGATTCACGGCAGCATCACAGGACCGGAAGGAGCTCCAAGAACCTCGGGCTCGGTCAGTCTCTCGAGCGACGGCGGCCACACCAATAAGTTCACCTTCCCGGTATCTACCAATGGTGACTACGAAGGCCAGGCAACTCCCGGCACTTACATGGCGATCTTCCGGGCAGCCGATACACCGCCCGACAAGATGGTTGACTCCTTTGACAATGTCAAGATCGTGGTTGGCGAAGATGTGGTCCAGAACTTCGATATGTCCCGCAAGGAATTCATCGATAAGAACCTGACTGTGGAACAGAAGAAGCAACTGGAAGAGGTCAAGAAGCACAATGCCGAAGCTTTGAAGGCCAACGAGGTAATCAAGAACCTCGTCGCCGACTTGGCGAAGGGTGCCCAGGATTTCAAGGACGCTGAAAAAGCGCGTGCCACGGCAATCCAAACACTCGGCGCCACTGCCTCCAAGGCGGATATTGAAGCCAAGGAAACCGAAATCAAGACCGCGAAATTTACTGAAGTTGAAACCCTCATGCTCAAGGACACGCAGGCCAAGGCCGATGCTTCTGCTCTCTGGGCTCAGTTGGGCCAGGCAGAGGTCGGTCTGAAGAAGTATGACGAGGCGGAAGCTGCATACAAGAAGGCCGTTGAGGTCGAGGCTGCATCGAAGAAGCCAAATGCTCAAAATCAGGGCGCTGCCCAAGCTGGTCTCGGTGAGATCTATGCGCGCACCGGCAAGATCCCCGAAGCGACCGCGGCCTATGATGAAGCCGCCAAGATCAATCCAGCGATGGCTGGCTTCTACCTGAGGAACGAAGCGGTGATCTTCTATCAGTTGGGCAATGCGGATGCCCAGGTTGCCGCTGCCGATGAGGCCATCAAGGCCGATCCGACCCAGCCGCTCCTCTATTACCTCAAGGGTCAGGGACTCGTCCAGAAGGCCACCGTTGACACCAAGACGGGGCGGTACATTTTTCCTGCCGGCTGCACTGAGGCATACCAGATGTACCTGCAATTGGCTCCTACAGGCCAATTTGCCGCTGACGCAAAGGGCATTCTGGATCAGGCTGGACAAAAGGTTGATACCAACTACAAGGCCGGCAAGCCCGCCAAGAAGTAGAATATTTCCGTTTTGTTGACAAAGGGCGCTCCCGGCTGCCGGGAGCGCCCTTTGGCGTCTTTCCTGGCTCCTTCGGTAATCGTCTTCGGCGAAACCCTCTACAATTTATTCCATGACTTCTGCTCTGCCCAATTACGATCAAGCTGCGGCGCAGGTGGCCGCTTACGCCGCGGCGCTAAGCCGGCGCAAGCCCGCTTCCGAGCATGTGGAACTTGGCCAGGTTTCTGGTCGCATCCTCGCCCAGCCTCTCTTAGCCGATTGCGATCAGCCTCCCTTCGCTCGTTCCACCCGCGACGGCTACGCCTGCCGCGCCGCTGAGGCATCGACTCACATTCCTCTGGCTATTGCCGGCGCTGCCCGTGCTGGAGATTGCCCATCCGGTCCGCTGCTGCCCGGTGCTGCTTGGGAGATCATGACCGGCGCACCGGTTCCCTCAGGTGCTGATGCGGTGATGATGATCGAACACGTTGAGGTGGACGGCGGTGCAAAAGCCCGTAAAGTCCGGCTGCTCCCGCCCCGCACCGTCAAGCCGAGCGAAAACATCGTTGCCCAGGGCGAGCAGGCCCAAGCCGGAGACGAGTTGCTTCCCGCCGGAACCGTGCTCCACTTCGGGCAGATAGCTTTGGCCGCGGCCTGCGGCTACAGCGCCCTGGAGGTCTTCGTCCGGCCTCGCGTGGCCATTCTCACCTCCGGCGACGAACTCGTTTCCGTTGGATCCACGCCAGCTCCCGGCCAGATTCGCAACTCCAATGCGCCCATGCTGGCCGCTCTGGTGGCTGCTGCTGGCGGGCAGCCCTGGGTTTTGCCAGCTGCTGCTGACAACGCGCAAGCCCTTGACGAAGCGTTGGCCCAAGTCACCGGCGCTGACTTACTACTTATCTCCGGTGGTGTCTCGGCAGGCAAATTCGATCTTGTCGAGCCTGCCCTGGCTTGCATTGGCGCCCGCACTCATTTCACCGGCGTTCGCATCCAGCCCGGCAAGCCGACGGTCTTCGGAGAGCTGCCCCGCGGCGCAAGTTCCCCAACGCTCCCTTTCTTCGGCCTTCCCGGCAATCCCGTTTCCTCTGCCGTTACCTTCCTGCTCTTTGCGGCTCCGGTGCTGGCCGCCTTAGCCGGCAGCCGCGAGTTGCTGCCGCGCTTTTGTCTTGCGCGACTGGCTCCGCCCGTTGGCCGGCACGTCAAACCCGATCTAACCCGCTTCCTGCCCGCCTTCTGCGATTTCAGTGCGATTGCCGGCCAGGCGCCGCAGGCAGCCTTTGTCCCGTGGCACGGCTCCGGCGACTTGGGCGCCCTGGCGCGCTCCAACTGTTTCCTGGTCGTGCCGGAGGATGCCCACAGCCCCGAACCCGGTTCACTCGTTCGTGTCCTGCTTCCTTGAGGAGTTCGATACCCGATCCTTCACGCAATCGGCTCTGCATGGGCCTCAGCAGCCCCTCAAGCTTTTTGTTCCAGAGACGCAGGTGTGCCCACGCAGGGCAAAGCGAAGCGGCCAGTCCACGGCCTCGTGGATGCCGATGCGCGGTGTCACCAGCACCTCGGCGGTTGCATAGCCGTCGTCGCGCACCTGAAGCGGTGAATGGGAATCCAGCAGATCAAGGCCGTTGTGCGTCGTCCGGGTGAGACCGAGCGCCTGGCAAAGACGGCTGGGGCCGGAGGTAAGCTGCCGGGGTTCCCAACGACAGGTCTTCGTCGTTGGGGTGGGTTGCCGGGCCAATTTGCCAGAGGTAAGGCCGCCCACCTTGAGCCCCCGATTCAAAGCCATCTGCTCCGCCCCGGCTACAGGCTCCAGCGCGCGCAGCAACACGCAACCAGCCCGGCCCTCGATCTCGCAGCTGATGTTCATGCAGAAGTAGCGGCCGTAAATCGAGTAGACATAGGCGTGGCCGGCAGGGCCGAAGAGAACCTGATTGCGGAGCGTGGTACCGCGATAGGAATGGGCTGCCGGATCGGGCGGCTGGTTATGCGGGCCAAGGTAAGCCTCAACCTCCACGATCCTCCCAGCCAACCACAGCGTGGGATGGTTCTCAGATCGGGAAACAAGCAGTTTCCCGATCAGTCGCGGGGCTACCTGCTCCGGCGACGCCTCAAAGAAGGCGCGCGGAAGCAGGCGGCCCGGCAATCGCTGAAGCGGCCTGCCTTCAAACGCTACTTGTGTGCTTTCTTCCATTCGTTCAGCAGGGCGAGTACCTCTTCAGCGTGGCCCGCGGGCGTAACCTTGGGAAAAACGTGCAGCAGGGTCTGGTCCGGGCCAATCACGAACGTCGTCCGCTCAATGCCCCACACTTTCTTGCCGTACATATTCTTTTCCTTTAGTACGCCAAACTGATTGCACACTTTTTCGTCCACATCGGCAAGGAGTGTGTAGGGCAAGTCGTATTTGACGCGAAATTTGGCCTGGGCCTGGGGCGTATCGCGGCTGATGCCCAGCACGATTGCGCCCGCGGCCTGAAGTTTTTTGAAGACATCTCGGAAACCGCAGGCTTCGATCGTGCACCCAGGGGTGTCCGCCTTGGGGAAAAAGAAGAGAATCACCGGTTTGCCGGCATAGTCGGAGAGGCTCGCGGTCTTGTCTTCGTCGGTTTGCAGGGTGAAATTGGCAACTTTCTGCTTGAGTTCCATCGGGAAGCACCTCGTATGTTTATTGGAGGCCGGCCGGTGGCCATCGGGTTCGATAATTTCCGAACTTTATCACCGACAAAACAGCAATCGATAGGATGCGGAGTTGACCCGCGGATACAATGGCGCTAGAAGGTGGGCGCGTCGCCACTCTTCAAGGGACTTTCCCCCCTATGGCTCCCATTGTCACCACACCTGCTTATGAACTGAATGCTGAAATCGCAACCTCGACTGCGCCGCGCACAGAGTCCCCAATGCTTCCGGTTCGCATGGGCCGCGCTGCAACTGTGGGCGCGGGCATCAACTGGCTCACGATGACCGTGATGGCCGTCTTCCACCTTGGCGCTGTAGCGGCGCTCTTCTACTTCACTTGGCAGCGGCTCGTGGTGATGCTCGCGCTTTATGTTCTGAGCATCAATGTGGGCATCGGCATGTGCTATCACCGGCTGTTGACCCATCGCGGCTACCAGACGCCCAAATGGCTGGAATACGCGATGGCCGTCTGCGCCACTCTCTCGCTTGAAGGCGGGCCGATCTTCTGGGTCTCGACACATCGCGTGCATCACCAGCTCGCCGACCGTGAAGGCGATCCGCACACTCCCCGCGAAGGGGGTTGGTGGGCCCATACGGGTTGGATCCTCTGGGGCAATGCCTTGCACGCGCAGACCGAGGCGCTCAGCCGCTATTCGCCCGATCTGGCCCGCGACCGCTTTTACGTCTGGCTGAGCCGATACCACTGGATTCCACTCGCGGTGAGCGGCGTGCTGCTGTTCGGCCTCGGCTGGCTTGCGGGCGGAGCGGGAAACGCCGTTGGAATGCTGCTGTGGGGCGTCTTCCTGCGCGT
>Ga0255356_1000867_pt1 | contig 19860 bp, 12 predicted proteins | sample HBST100metaG_FD_189944 | JGI IMG/M metagenome (GOLD analysis project Ga0255356, IMG submission 189944) | Peat soil microbial communities from Stordalen Mire, Sweden - H.B.S.T100 | ecosystem: Environmental > Terrestrial > Soil > Wetlands > Peat | place: Sweden: Norrbotten County, Stordalen Mire...
GTCCATAATGTCCTGTCCCATTGTGCCCCAGAACGGGCTGGGAATGATCGTCTTCGGCAAATCCTCGCCCATCGTCCCGCACTTCCAGCGCAATCTCACTAGGTCCGTACTCCAACTGCACAGCAAGATGTTTCGCTCCGGCGTGCTTCTTCACATTATGGATAGCTTCCTGAGCCACGCGCAGAAACTCCTGCTCAGTGTTTGGAGGCATCGGCCGATATGCTCCAAAGATGCGGAACTGGGCCTCCAAACCGTGAGTGCCTTCGGCCTCCGCCATGCGACGCAGACGAACTGGAAGCGTCGTTTCTCCCGAGTCCTGGGAACGCAGCGCCCAGATCGACTGTCGCGCGTCGGCCAGCCCCTCGCGAACGTAGCCGCGGATCAAGTCCAGATGTTTCACAGCGGCCTCCGGCTTTTTGAGCCGCAGCAGCTCCGCCAGCACTTCCAACTGAACAGAGATGCCCACATAACCTTGGGCCAGCGTGTCGTGAATCTCTCGAGCGATGCGGTTTCGCTCGCCCAGCACGGCGCTGAACTCGCCCTCAGCTCGCCGCAACCGCAGCCGCAGCAGCAGCACAATCACTCCCACCACGGCCGCGAGCAACACTAGATAAAACCAGAGTGTCTGGTAGAAGTGCGGCCGCAATTCAAAAGTGAGCGCAGCGCCCTGGGTGTTCCAAAGGCCGTCATTGTTGGCCGCCTGCACACGAAAGGTGTAACGTCCCGGAGGAATGTTGGTGTAATAGGCGGTGCGGCGCGCGCCGGCTTCGGTCCAATTGCGGTCGAAGCCCTCCAGCATATAGCGGTACCGGACCTTCTGTGGCTCTGTAAAGCTCAGACCTGCAAAGTCGAACTGAAAGTGCACATGCCCGGCTGGAATCCGCACGAAAGAGGCTGCCCCAAGCAGTGGCTGAGGCACATCGTCCACGGCAAAGCGCTCTAGTTCGACCGGAGGAGGAACGGTGTTTATCGGAAAGTGTACTGGGTTCACTTCCACCAGCCCTTTGGGGGTGGCAAACCAAAGGCGTCCGTCGTGCGAGCGCCAGGCCGAAGGGTGGCTATTGGTGGTCGTTTCCCGGCTGCGCAGGCCATCGGCGGCGCCAAACTCAATCCAATGCGAGCACCCAACACTCTGCATGGCCTTGCCCGCTCCGGATGCATTTGCGGCACAGTCGCAGCGGGCGATTCCGTTCGCGGTAGCGAACCACAAATGGCCGATGCCGTCGTCCAGAATGGCGTGGATGGTCGTCTGATTCAGGCCGTTGCTCTTCTCTGCAGAGAAGCGTTGCCCGTCCCACAGGTTCCAGCCGTGCTCCTGCGTGCCGATCAGTAGCGTCCCGTCACTCCGAGGCAAGAGGGCCGTGATGATATTGCTGGATAACCCGTTCTCAGTTGTGAAATTGAGAATTTTGCCGGCGCTCAGCCGTGACAGGCCGGCCAATGTGGCTACCCAAAGCACTCCTTTGGAATCGCGTGCCATTGCGCCCACCAAGTCGCTGCCCAGTCCGTTCACCTGCGTATAGGTCTCCATGTGCGCGCCAGCCAACCTGCCAGCCGTGGCTGTCCAGTGCGTAAGCCCGTGACGGGTGCCGATCCATAGCGACCCATCGGCGTCCGCAAGCAGGGCGCGGATAAAATCGTCGGGCAAGCCGTCGGCGGAGGTAAATGCGTCAATCCTGCTCCCGTGAATCCGATTCAGTCCATCTGGCGTTCCCACCCAGAGATCGCCGTTGGGGGCAGCGGCTAAGGCTAGAATCACGTCGCTCAACAGGCCGTTGCGGACAGAGTAACTCTTCACCGCGCCGGTTTTTACTGCCACTCCACCTACTTCGTGCTGAATGGCATTCAGGCCGCCTCCGCTCGTTCCCACCCAGAGCGTACCTGCGTTGTCCTCCACTACGGCAGTTGTGCCGTCGGAAGAGAGGCCCTCTCGTGCGCCAAGAGTACGGAAGCGTTGATTGCGCAGAATGTGCAACCCGCCGGTCTCGGTGCCAACCCAGAGGTTGCCTTCGTGGTCCTCCATTAGAGTAAGCACCGAAGCCGAGGCGAGTGGATCAGTGACCGGCAGACGTTCGAGCTTCCCCTCCGCCCACCGCGCCAAGCCGCTGTTGGTGCCAATCCACAGGCTGCCCTTGCTGTCGAAATAGAGTGCCTGAATGCGGCTGCCGGGTAGCTCTTTGCCAGTGGTGAAGCGGTCGAGGGCGTTGTCGCCCCGTTTTTTGTCTCCGTCCAGCATCACAACGGTGCTCTTGTCAGCGGAGGCCACTCTTCCACGGAATACCTGAGTGAACTCAATAGGCCCTGCCGGAATCCAAGGAAACATTCCGCCCTGAGGCTGGGGTACTGCCCAGCGGCCATCCCGGTAAACCGATGCCCTGTCTTGTGTCCCCACCCACAACACACCCTGACCGTCCGATATAACATTCGTGATCGAACTGGCCTGAAGCCCAGACTTAGCAGTGTCGTCAACAAACCGTTCCCCACTCAGCCGAGCTAGTCCTTGGTCCGTCCACACCCACAAGATCCCATTCGTGGACTCAACCAGGGTTCGAATTCCATCTCCCGGCAGTCCATTCCGCGAGGTGAAGGCTGTCGCCACTCCGTTCTTCCACCGCGCCAACCCTTCGCTGGTGCCGATCCACAGCGCTCCGTCGCGAGTCTCCAGCAAACAACGGACATCGCTTCCCGGCAGTGCCGGTGTCGAGTTCTTGTCGAAGACCTGAAACCCGTTGCCGTCAAACCGCACCAATCCCACTTCGGTCCCCAGCCAGACAAAGCCGTTCCGGGTCTGCACGAGCGCCTGAACCGTGTTCTGGGGTAGCCCGTTCTCCATCACCCAGCTCTGGCGGCTGTAGTTGGCCAGCGGCGTGGAAGGCTCCAACGCCAAGCCGGGAAAGCCGCAGCCGAAGATGTAGCAGCCCAGCAACAAGGCGGTTGCCAGCAGCCTGCGGATCGCAACCGGATGAGAATCTCCGCCAGCAAAGTAAGAGCACTGGTTGAATTCTCCCGCTGCATCCGTCGATTTGGCGTGATTTTGAACCACTCGATTGGGTGGAAGTCCCCTCAAACAGAGTTCAACTGCGCAAAAAGTATGCACATCTACAGTAATTCGGCAGACACCGGAATGCACAGGAACATAAGCTACTATCGCAAGAAGATCCGGCAGCGATCTCCACCCTTTGATGGATGCAACCCTCACTCGAATGGCGCAAGACACGAACATAGCTGGCCGTTAGTCTATGCATGTCTCTTGAATTGGTCTCCTGACCAGAGTTGTCAAAGCACGATTTTCGGGTAGTCGCCCTTCAAAACGGGCCACTACCCGTTTCCTTTTTGTGGGCCCGTTTTTCTGCGGTCAGCTCAGACTGCTCCGATTCTGCCTTTTCCCACCTATCGATGGACCTCCCACTCACTCGAATGGCTCAAGACAGGATGTTCTCCTCTCGATACTCTGTGAATGTCTCTTGATGGTCTCCTGACCAGTTGTCTTGCGTACGAATTTCGGGTGGTGGCCTGTCGCATCGGGCTGCTACCCGTTTCCTTTTTAGAGCCGCTTGGTAGTTCTCACCTGTTCTGCTTTTTTCATTAAAAACGGACATTGCTGTGAGTGAGCAGCGGGGAACTGCCTGGGATTGATTCAGGGCTTGCCCGGCTTGTTTGATGGTGGCACGAGCACTGCTGGAGAGACTGCACAGGGCGTCCCGCCGCACAGCTCGTTTGTAATTCCTTGGCCCTCGGTGATGGTGTAAATGCGGTCCACTGCGGGTAGCTTTACCGTCTCCTTGGCGCCGGAGGGCCAGTGAATCTCGGCGGTCCCTGCGTCGGAGGCATCGCCCAAACCGAAGTGGACTCGCAAATCATTTGAGGAAAGATAGCTGCCGCCACTCAGCACGTCCTCCCGTTGGCGAATGCCGTTCGCCGCCACATAGACTGTGGCTCCGACAGCATCGCGAGGACTCTTCGGTCCACCGATGAGTCTCAATTCGACCCATTGGTGGTGGTCTGGATTCACATTGCGAAGTAGCGCCGGAGCACCGTCCATGTTGTTCATGATTACGTCGATTTTGCCGTCGTTAAAGATGTCGCCAAACGCTGCGCCACGACCGACGCTGACAACGGCAAGCCCGGTTCCTTCGACCGCGGGAACCAGATCGAATTTGTCGTTCTTCAGGTTTCGGAAGAGCAGCGGGCGCTGGGCATAACTCATTCCCCAATCCGGGTGTTGATCCACCTCCGGATAAACGTGGCCATTCACAATGAACAAATCCTTCCAGCCGTCATTGTCGTAGTCGAGAAATCCATCGGCGAAACTGACAAACGGCATCGAGGCTTCTGCGATACCGGCCTGATAACTGACATCCGTGAAAGAGCCAGTGCCGTCATTCTGGAAAAGCACGTTATAGTCGTCGGCAAAGGTGGTATTCACGATCGAGAGATGGCCGTTGTTCTCGTAATCTCCCGCAGCGATGCCCATATTCGAGACCTCGCGTCCGCTTTCATTCAGGGCGTATCCACTTGAGTAACTTACATCCTCAAAGCTTCCATCGCCTTTGTTCATGTAGAGATAGTTTGGTGTGGAGTCGTTGGCCACCAGCAGATCAGGCTTGCCGTCGCCATTCACGTCCGCAAAGAGAGCCCCAAGACCGTAGTATCCGTTGGGATCGTCCACTCCCAGCTTTTTGCTGACATTCGTAAAGGTGCCGTCGCCATTGTTATGAAAGAGATGATCCTGCTCACCCTTCAGGCCTCTCGGACCGCATAGCACAGGTACGGCGCGGTATTGGCAGAAAGTGTAGCCCACGGCCTTCGATCCGGAAACTGGAGGGTTGGCCAGGTCGATTTGAGCGTAGCCGGCAACGAAAAGATCCAGCCGCCCGTCCCCATCGTAGTCGCCGAAGGTTGCGCCAGTGGACCATGCGCCAATAGCGACGCCAGCCTTTTCTCCAACATCGGTGAAGGTGCCATCGTGGTTGTTATGGTAAAGGCGGTTCTTTCCGTAGTTAGTTACGTACAGGTCAGGCCAGCCGTCATTGTCGTAATCGCCGACAGCGCATCCGTACCCCCACCGTTCGTTGGTGACTCCGGTCTTTTCCGTTACATCGGTGAAGGTACCGTCGTGATTGTTATGGAAGAGTGCCGCGTGCGGCGGAGCAGCTTTGCCGGCAAGCGCATCATAAGTCGATCCATTCACCAGATAGATGTCCAGCCAGCCATCATTGTCATAGTCTACGAGACAAACGCCCGGCCCTTTGGCTTCCAGGATGAGGCGTTTTGCAGGCGTACCAGCCGTGTGATGCCAGCTCGTAAGTCCGGCGGCTTGCGCAACATCTTGAAAAATGACAGGGCCAGTTTTTACAAATCCGCCTGCGGTAATCGGGCGATGCTGGCTGTCGAAATCTGCTTTGTGAGGACCGGCGTTGGCCATACCGCTTTGAGATGGCTGCATTCCCTCCTGTTTACCTTGCTGTGAAACAGAAGCCGAAGCGGAGATTAAGAGCGTACAGGCAGTGAGAGCAGCCAACAATCCGGATATGCGCGACAAAGAGAGTCCTCCACGATTTGAAGTGTATCGCAGTCGGTGCTTCATTCCCGTGCACTTCTCTATTTCTTCTTATCCCGGCAAGAGTGCAAATACGAGAGCAGATCCGCGAGATCCGTGCCCTGCAGCACATCTCCAAAAGGGGGCATCATCTTGCTGCCTTGGATGATCTGTTGGCGCATCTGGGCCTCTTTCAGTGTTCTGCCAACGCCAGAGAGGTCGGGACCCTTGTGACCGCCAGAATTTCGGATAGTGTGGCAATGGGCGCATCCGCTTTCAGCAAAAACCGCCGCGCCATGAACTCGTTGGCTGCGGGATGACGAAAAGGTCCCGGGGGAGGGAAGCAGAAACACAGCGAGAGCTAGCGAACACCACTTCATTGAGTCCCCACTCCTGCGCCAGCAGTGTGCTGCGTTGCCAAGTCGCTGTGCGTGTGCCATGGCACACTTTCCGAAGTGATCTCCGGATGCTTGCGCAGAAACTCCAGCGCATAAGTGCTGGCTGTCGGATCGTCTTTCTGATCGGCAAAGGCTGCGGACTCGCGTGCGGCTTGTTCCTTCATGCCGAGCCTGCGATAAACGATGGAGAGGATGTAATGCGCCGCCAGATCGTCAGGATCGATTGACTGAAGCGTCTCGTACTCCGTTCGCGCCTCGTCGTACTTGTGTTGCTGATAGAGAGAGAAGCCAAGCTCGCGGTGAGCGTCGCGGGAACGCGGAAATTGCGCCGCCACTTCGCGGAGATCGCTGATGGCTGCGTCCAGATGCCCCTGTGTGCGCTCGACCAGCGCAAGATAGTAGAGCGCGCGAGCGTTGTGGGGAGCAACCTGGAGCGCCTTCTCCAAGTTACTACGCACGGCGTCATAACGCTCCCACTGGAAGTTGGCAATAGCGACGTTTGTGAACCCGTCAGCGTAGTCGGGACGCAACTCGGTGACACGCTCGAAGGCACGTGCGCTCTCGGCGTACTGCTGCGCGTCGAGTAGGCCAATACCATAATTGTTCCAACGCATCCACTCCTTGTTGTCCTCAGGGTCGGGTGGCGCCGCCGGATTGGAACCCAGCGCCAGCGTGCGGGTACGTGCGGCCACCTCAACCACAGGCATCTCATAGTGCTTGCCCAGGCCGAAGTCGATGAAGTGCTGATTGAAACGCCGATAGTTGACCTTGGCTGTCACGGTAATCGGTCCAACAGCGTCCGCGGGCACCTTGAACTCGTAGCGCACAATCTGCGAGCGACCCGATGCGATGGTGTTGTTGTATGCAACGACTCTGGTATCCCAGACCTGATGAAGGTCATTCAACTCACCCTTGGCGTTAATCAAACGATTAGTGAAACTATGCGCACGAGGATCCAGCGCACCTCCCGGTTGCAATGCGCCGGAGTGCACCAGAGTGTGGCCGGTCGCGTCTTTGGCTTCAAACTCGACCCAACTCTCATAAAAGTCACGCTGCTCGGGAACAAAGCTATGGGCTATGCCTTTGTTTTGAATTACGACTGAAACAGTGAGCGCGTCACCTGGAGCGATTTCAAAGGGTAGACTTCCAAGCGGCGCGATTATCTTGCTGCCGTTGCGTTCGATGCCAAAGATATCGATGTTGAGAACACCGTTGCGCAGAAAGGCGAGGGTCTTTTCCATCTGAGCGTCGTAGCCGTAATACTTTGACAGCACGGTGTTGGCGCCGAGCCAGCGATGCGACGCAAGTTTTCCATCTTTGGCCCCGTAGTCAGACAACTGAATCTCTTCTGGTTTCATGTGGCATGTTTGGCAGTTAGAGATCTGGTCCTTAACGTAGAAGGGAAGTGGAGACTGCTTGGCAAAGGAAGAGAGTTGCCACTCGTCAGAGAGAAAGATAGCGCGCTGCCACTTATAGTCGTTCAATATCTTAGGCAGGGCGGCCTTGTGGCACGCGGAGCAGAATTCGCTTGAGCGGTAGAAGTCCTTCATCACTGCCTTCGAGTGGCGATCGAGGTGAGCAAGTATCTCCTTGTCGGGAACTTCGCCGTAGATCGGCTTGCCGTCGACATCGACCATTACTGCGGGCTGGGCGAGAACCCAACTTCCTGTGCCGCGCGAGTCAACCTTCTGAATTGAATGGCAGACTGAGCATGTGATGCCATCCTCGTCGAACTTGCGGTCCACGGGAGAACCCTTGGTCATCGCGCCGGAGGTCAACGCGATGGGGTTGTGGCAACCTTCGCAATGACGGGCGTACTCGATCCCTTTTCCGCGCATTAGCATGTTGACGTTTTTGACATACCAGGGGGCGCGGAAAGAGTTTGCATGTGCGGACTGTCGCCACTCTGCGTGCGCTTCCTGATGGCAATGACCGCAGTATTTTGCCGAGGGGAAGCTCTTGGGGATGATGAATTCGCCGGTATCTGTGGTGGCGTTGGAAGGAAGAAATGGCTTGTCCACTCCAAAGCGGGAGTTATAGTGCTCGCTGACCGACTGTGAGTAGGCGGACCGCTGCGCTGCAGTCGTGTCGTCATTGGCAGCGCTGGCTCGTTCATCCTGCCATGCCATAAAGCCGCAGGCGACGGCAGTCGCTAACATGAAACCGCTGACCGCACGAAGAGCTCGATTGGCAAAGAAAATAGATTTCAACGCGATTACTATTCTATAAATCTTCATCGGGTTTGACCTCCGGCGTTGAATGCGGGAAACACTCCATCTCAGGGATCTCGACGGGACCGTCTGCGCTCGTTCTAAGGCTTTGTTCCCTGGCCTTCCTTGAGAGTTATGATGCGGTCGATCTGCGGAGCGGGGAAATGCTCCTTTGCGCCGCTGGGCCAGTGGACTTCGATATCATCGATGGTTGTCGCATCACCAAGTCCAAAGTGCAATCGCGGGTCGCTTGTGGAGGCATAACTTCCACCGGAGAGGACGTCGCCGCGCTGGCGCATCTTGTTGGCAGTAAGATAAAGCGTTGCGCCGATAGCGTCTCGTGGACTTTTCGCTCCGCCGATCAGCTTGAATTCGATCCAATGATGCTTGTCGGGCGAGACATTGCGGAGTAGCGCAGGTGAGCCATCCATAACATTGATGACCGCATCGAGCTTGCCATCGTTGAAGAGGTCACCGACTGCCAAGCCGCGGCCCACGTAGGTTTGGGCGAGCGCAGTACCTTCGACCGCGGGGGGCAGATCGAAGCGCTTGCCCCCGTTATTGTGAAACAGAAGCGGTCGCTCGGCGAAGCTGGTTCCCCACGGCTCCTTATCCACGATTGGATAGACATGTCCGTTGGCGACGATCAGATCCTTCCATCCGTCGTTGTCATAGTCGAGGAAGGCTGTACCCCAGCCGAGAAAAGGGACCGTCGGCTCGGCGATTCCCAGTTGAAAGCTGATGTCTGTCAAGTTAGCGTCGCCATCGTTGCGATAGAGCGGATCGTAATCGTCGCTGAAGGTGGTGTTGAACAGATCGACCATGCCGTTGTTTTGGTAGTCGCCAACAGCGATGCCCATAGTTGCGGTTTCGCGGCCGTTTTCGTTGAGCGCGAAGCCGGAGGCATAGCTTATATCTTCGAAGGTACCATCGCCCTTGTTGAGATAAAGGTAATTCGGGGTCGAGTCGTCACCGACCAATAAGTCGGGCTTCCCGTCGTTGTTCACATCGACAAAGACCGCGGTGAGCCCATAGTATCCATTCTTGTCGGCGACGCCCGCCTTTTCGCTTACATCGGTAAACGTGCCATCGCCGTTGTTATGGAAGAGATGATCCGCTTCGCCCTTGAGTCCTCGGGGCCCACAGGAGACGTTCTCTCCACGAAACTGGCAGAAGCTGTAAGCGACGCCCTTGTCGCCCGACACTGGTGCATTCGCCAGATCATAGTGAACGTAGCCGGGAACAAATAGGTCAAGCTTTCCATCCCCGTCATAGTCTCCCCAAGTAGCCCCAGTTGACCAGTTACCCAGGGCAACACCAGCTTTCTCGGCTACGTCGGTGAAAGTTCCGTCATGATTGTTGTGGTAAAGCCTGTTCTTGCCGAAGTTCGTGACGTAGATATCCGGCCAGCCGTCGTTGTCGTAATCTGCAATGGCCACGCCAAAACCCCAACGGCCGTTGGTTACACCAGCTTTTTCAGCGACGTTCGTGAAAGTTCCGTCGTGATTGTTATGGAAGAGCGCGGCCTTCGGGGGCGTAGCCTTGGCGCTCTCGGCGTCATAAGTCGAACCGTTCACAAGATAGATATCCAGCCAGCCGTCGTTGTCATAGTCGATCAAGCCCACGCCCGAGCCATTGGCCTCGATAATGAAGTTCTTCTCCGGCGTGCCCATGAGATGCTTCCACGTGATCAACCCGGCTTGGCGGGCGATGTCTTCAAAGAGGACCGGCCCGTCTTTGACGAAGCCACCGGCGGTGATAGGCCGATGCTCCTTGTCGAGCACTGCCGCGTGCGCCCCTCCGGTGTTGACTCCCCCAACTGCTGGAGCCTGGCCGCCTTCACGCGGTTTGTCGGATTGAGTGTCAGCAGCATGAGAGTTCGGCGTTGTGGACTGTGCAACCGAAAGTGTCGATGCCGAAACCAGCGCGATGCAGACCGCCATTCCGGCAAGTCTGCAAATGGATCTTTGCCTGAAAAGTTGAAATCCTCCATCCCGTGAGCCGAAAGCTCTGAGATTGGCGGATGGAGAAGTCGTCAAACGCTGGGGAATCAGCGAGATCATCGTGCCTCCACGCATGGAACATCCTCACCATACCTGATGCCGCGGTGGGTCCGACTCATCCTATTGGTTGAGGCGTGTCTAGGCGCCGCCGCCCGCCGATTTCTTGACGTCTCCCCCGCCCCTCTGCTTAACTACAAACAAGTTCATGCACATTTCCGGCGCAAACTCGAGTATCTTCCCGGTTCTGTACAGGACCGTGCCGAATTCCTCCATGCGAATTATGCGAATGATTGGTTTCAACGCGCGCGTGGGAGACGAGGCCTGACGAAGAGAGTTTGTAGTAAAGCAGCACACAGGCCACCACCCGCAAGCGCGGTTGGTGGCTTTTTCTTTCTCCCGCAGTTCGAAATTGTGACTTATTAAGCTTTTTGCTCAGCCAAGGAGGCACGCTTTGGAATCCGTCACCCTTACCAGTATCCAGGCAGCGCGCGCGCGCATCTGCGAGGCTATTTACATCTCTCCCTGTCAGCTCTCCAGCGATCTCTCTGAGCTGACTGGGCTTCCTCTGCACTTGAAACTGGAAAACCTGCAACGCACAGGTTCGTTCAAAGAGCGGGGTGCGCTGAACAAGTTGCTCACTCTCAGTCAGGCTGAGCGGGAGCGCGGCGTCATCACTGCCAGCGCCGGCAACCATGCTCAGGGGGTCGCTTTCCACGCCTCGTCGCTCGGCATTCGGGCGGAGATCGTGATGCCGCTGGCCACGCCGCAAATCAAAGTGGCGGCTACGCGCGACTTCGGTGCCGAGGTCATCCTCCACGGCGCCAGCTACGACGAAGCTTGCGAGGAAGCCCTGCGCCTTCGCCTGGAAAAGGGCCGTACCTTCATCCATCCCTTCGACGATGTTGAAGTCATCTCCGGCCAAGGTACTATCGCGCTGGAACTCCTCGAACAGGTTCCCGACCTGGAAGCGGTTGTGGTGCCTATCGGCGGTGGTGGGCTCATCGGCGGCATTGCATGTGCTCTCAAGGAAACCAATCCCAAGATCCGCGTCATTGGTGTGGAACCTGAGAAGCAGCCTTCCATGTTGCGTGCCCGTGAGGCCGGTGCTCCGGTGACGATTGCCACCGAGGCCACCATTGCTGACGGTATCGCCGTGCGCCGTGCCGGTGACCTTACGCTGCCGCTTGTATCCCGCTACGTGGACGAGATCGTCACTGTGGACGACGAGGAGATTGCCAGCGCTATCCTCATTCTTCTGGAGAAGGAAAAGACTCTGGCCGAGGGAGCGGGAGCCGCAGCACTGGCCGCTCTGCTTCAGTCCAAGGCCAACCTGCGCCACCGACGTACTGTAGTCCTGATCTCGGGCGGCAACATCGACGTTACGCTGCTGGCCAAGATCATCGAACGCGGCTTGGTCAAAGATGGCCGCCTTCTGCGCATCCGCGTTCACCTGCAGGACCGACCCGGCGCGCTGCTCGGCCTCACGCAGATTCTGGCCCGCGAGCGCGCCAATATCGTGGAGACCATCCACAATCGTGCATACTACGGCGTCAGCATGGGCGAGACCGTGATCGATGTGACCTTGGAGACGCGCGGCGCCACTCACATTACCGCCATCAGCCACGCCCTACGCGAAGCAGGCTTCCGCGTTGAGCGCATCCAATAGCTGAGCAAACACCCGAGCGTGTCTTAGGCGCATGTTGCTCCTGTATCGGTAAGTGGAACGATTGACTGCTCTTTGGCTGAATTGGTGCACCCCTGCCTCAATTTCTGCATCGATAGTTATAGAGGCTAAAACCAAATGGCAAAGAACGTGGCTGAAGTCTTCATCGAGACACTTGTGAACGCAGGCGTGAAGCGGGTCTATGGAGTAGCAGGCGACTCGCTGAATGCCTTGACCGATACCATCCGCAAAAGCAAAGAGATCGAATGGCTGCACATGCGGCATGAAGAGGTGGCTGCGTTCGCCGCCGGCGCGGAGGCTCACCTTACAGGCGAGCTTACCGTATGCGCTGGGAGTTGTGGACCGGGCAATCTTCACCTCATCAACGGCCTCTTCGATTGCCATCGGAACCGTGTGCCGGTGCTGGCGATTGCAGCGCAGATTCCCAGTTCAGAAATTGGTGGCGCTTACTTTCAGGAGACACACCCGGAACAGCTCTTCAAGGATTGCAGCCATTTCTGCGAATTGGTTTCGCAGCCTGAGCAGATGCCGCGCATTTTGGGCATAGCCATGCGCACGGCGATTGCCAAGCGAGGCGTTGCGGTCGTGGTGATTCCTGGGGATGTGGCGTTGCGACCCTGCTCTTCGCTGGCGATTTCACTCGGCATTCAGGACTCTGACCCGGTCTTTCGCCCATCGGACAATGAACTAGGCAATGCAGCTCAAATCCTTAACAACGCACGCAAAGTCGCGATCCTCGGTGGCGCAGGTTGCGAAGGCGCTCACGAGCAACTGCTTGCGGTGGCCGGGCTGTTGAAGGCGCCGATTGTTCATGCACTGCGCGGTAAGGAATTCATCGAGTACGACAACCCGTATGACGTTGGGATGACCGGATTGCTGGGCTTTTCTTCCGGCTACCACGCCATGATGAATTGCGATGTTCTACTCATGCTTGGAACGGATTTCCCCTATCAGCAGTTCTATCCCAAGAATGCAAAGATCATTCAGTTAGACCGGCTCGGCGAGCAGATTGGACGGCGTACTCCAGTCGAATTGGGCTTGATTGGCAACGTGAACGATACGTTGGATGCTTTGGCGCCTCTGCTCGACGACAAGGCTGACCGCTCTTTCCTCGATACCTGCCTCGGCCACTATAAAGAAGCGCGCAAGGGGCTCGACGATCTTGCTGTCGGTGAGCCGGGCCAATCGCCGATCCATCCTCAATACGTGGCAAAGATTCTGGACGAGGTTGCGTCTGAGAATGCGGTCTTTACCTGCGATGTTGGCACACCGACAGTATGGGCAGCGCGTTACCTCACGATGAATGGCAAGCGCAGATTGCTTGGTTCGTTTACTCACGGATCCATGGCCAATGCTCTGCCTCAGGCCATCGGCGCGCAGGCCACTTACCGCGACAGGCAGGTGATCAGCCTCTCCGGAGACGGCGGGTTGGCGATGCTGCTCGGCGATCTTCTGACGCTGCGCCAGCTCAAGCTGCCTGTGAAGCTGGTTGTCTTCAACAACAGCGCTCTCGGCTTCGTCGAGTTGGAGATGAAAGCGGTTGGGCTTGTCGATCACGGCACGGAGCTAGTGAATCCGAACTTCGCACAACTGGCCGAATCAGCGGGCATTCTAGGCACTCGCGTTGAGAAGCCGGAAGATCTGCGTCCGGCATTGGAAGCGGCGCTGGCCCACGATGGTCCGGCGTTGGTCGAGGTGCTCGTGCATCGGCAAGAACTGGCGATGCCGCCGACAATCAGCGTCGATCAGGCATGGGGTTTCAGCCTGTACATGATTCGAGCCGTGCTGAGTGGGCGTGGTGACGAGGTCATCGATCTCGCCAAGACGAACCTTTTGCGTTGATGTAGGTTGCAAACCGTCATGCCAGCCGCTCCACTAGACCGTCAGACAATCCCGTCTGGATGGTTTGGCTGGAGCGGCTGACGGAAGGTTGCAGATAAGAGAAGGGCGTTTTCAACGCCCTTCAACATTTGCTATACTCATGAAGTTCACCACAGCGCGGAGGTGGCGAAATTGGCAGACGCACCAGCTTGAGGTGCTGGCGCCGAAAGGCTTAGGGGTTCAAGTCCCCTCCTCCGCACCAAATTTCTTTCGTCCGGGTCAGCCGGACTGACCTGGAAAGCAGCTTTCAACATGAATATCCTTCTGTATTTCATCGTCGTCCTGCACGTGATTGTGTGCCTCTTTCTGATCGGAGTCGTCCTGCTGCAGCAGGGACGCTCGGCTGACTTGGCAGGCGCTTTCGGCGGCCAGGGCTCGCAGACCGCTTTCGGCCCCCGCGCCGCGGCCAATGTGCTCACCCGGCTCACCACATGGTCGGCGGTCATCTTCATGTTGACTTCCATCACCCTGACAGTGCTCTATGTGCGCTCCACAGGTGGTTCGCACTCGGTGTTAGAGAACTCCAAGCCCGCACCAGTTTCAGCTCCTGCCAAATCTGGCAAGTAGTTCTCTATAAAGGCTTTTACTCTCATACTTTCTAAAACGGCAGGCCATAAGGTCTGCCGTTTTAGCTTGTGTTCTGATTTTTAGACAATACCGGAAAACTGCTTGACTCTAATATCTGACAGATATATCTTGCAGCTATATGCCACCCAACCGAACTGACTACGTCATCCTGGGAATGCTCTCCATCGAGCCCAACAAGTCTGGATACGACATTCGCAAGGCTGTCGAATCAAGCGTTGGCTACTTTTGGGGTGAGAGTTATGGGCAAATCTACCCCGCACTCAAGCGGCTGGCGGCTGAAGGCCTGATCGTTCCCAGCAAACCCGCCTCCGGTCCCGGACAGCGCCGCCGGGAGTACGCATTGACTGATGCTGGGCGCGACTGCCTCCGCGAGTGGCTTGCCCAGCCTTTCCAGAATGATCCGCCGCGCAACGAATTTCTTCTGAAGCTCTTTTTTGGCCGGGAGGCCGCACCCAAAGTAGCCATCGCGCACGTCCGAGAGCTTCAGGAAAGAAACAAGCATATGCTCGCCACGATGCTGGAGATCGAAAGTTTCGCCCGTACAGCTGCCTCGCAGAATCCGCATCAGCCGTTTTGGATGCTCACGCTGAGTCTGGGAATCACGTTGACCCGCGCCGCACTCGAGTGGGGTGAATCCGCGCTCGCGCAACTGTCTTCCATGGAGGCAGCAGAAGCTGAAAATCAGCGCCGACAGTAGGCAAGGCCAGCAACAACGATTCTGTCGCGAACGAAGTCTGAAGCCTCTTAACGAATCCGCAACTAGCGGCCATGAACACAGAAGACGCAACACAAGGAGAACCGTAAGATGCCAACGAACGTCAAATCCAGCCGCAGCTCGCAAGTCGTAGCTTGGGTTGTCGGCAGTCTATTTATTCTCGGCTTTTTCTTCTCGCAGGTTGGAGCGTGGACCGGCCCAATCCTGGGCGTATGGTTCGTAGGTACACAAAAGCCTTGTCGTGGATTCCTCTGGATGCTTGCGCTTGCCTATATCCCCAGTCTGCTTTTCGGCTGGCGCAACTTTCCGCTGACCGGAGCAGAGCAGGCGTTCAAGTATCTGGCTTGGACGCTGCTCGGCGCAGTGCTCGGCATTCTGCCCTTCACCTTCCACCGGCTTGTCAGCCCGCGTCTGCCTGGATTCCTCTCCACTCTTCCGTTGCCGCTGGCTGCTGTAGCAATCCCATCGCTCGCCCTCGCGCTGCATCTCGGCGTGACTTCAGGAATTGTTCCGCATACATTCATCGTTCTTTGGTTCGCGGCGACCCTCGTTTGGCTGTGGAACCGTGAATCTCGCGCCACCATCTTCGTTTTCGGTGCAGGCTTTGTTCTCGCAGCGGGCCTCGAACTCTCCCGATCCTTCGACATAGCCGCGTGGCATTCGACCCCACTTTTCAGCACTATCTTCGACTGGCTATGCCTTGGCGTAGCGCTGCTTCTGAGCATATGGGCATTCTTCCGCCCGATCAAACAGCAGCTCTGGGCAGATCGCTCACAGGCCGTTGCGCTGTTGCAAAGCCCATTCACGCGCGAGTCTTTGCACGTAGCCAGCGGACAGGGCAGGGAAGCCTTAGTCAGCAATTCCGGAGAGCGGTTCCCGATTCGCAATGGAATTCCTGCGTTTCTCAAGCCGGAAGATCTCACCGGCGACAACGGCAAGTACAACCACCTGTATGAAACTATCGGTGGCTTCTACGACGATACACAGCGCGTCTTCGCCGCCTTTCGGGGATTGGAGATCGACTCGTATTTCGAGAACTATATGAGTCTGCTCGAAGTCAAAGCTGGCGACTCAGTGCTCGAGACCTCTGTCGGCACTGGTCTCAACTTCAAATACCTACCTCACGGGGCAAAACTTTCGGGCCTTGATCTCTCGCCGGAGATGCTCACTAACTGCCAGAGCAATCTGCGCCGCTGGCAGATGGAAGCCGACCTCTATCAGGGCAATGCCGAGAGCCTGCCCTTCGCAGACTCTAGTTTCGATGTGGTTTTCACCTGCGGCGGCTTCAACTTCTTCAGTGACCGCGTAAAGGCGATCCGCGAGATGATTCGCGTAGTCAAGCCCGGCGGCCATCTGATGATCGAAGACGAAACCGAGGAGTACGCGAAGAGTACATATGAACGCATTCCGATTACCAGCAGCTATTACAAGGATCGCAAGCAGCCCGTGACCGTGCCCATCGATCTGGTGCCGCCCGAGATGCAGGACGTTCATCTGGAAATGCTGAAGGACGGCAAGTTCTATGCGATCACCTTCCGCAAACCGATACCCGCCTGAAGCTCTGTCCACACAAGGAGAAGAATCTCTTCCCAAAGCTTCTGGACTGCGCTACGCTCAGTTGGGTCCAGAGGCCGGCTTATCGGACCCGCGCCTTGGTCGTCACTCGAGGGGTCCCCCATGTCCTTTCGTTCAGTTTTCATCGCTGTTACCATTGCTTTTGCGCTGATTCTAGGCGCTTTTCTTGTCAATCGCGCTCGCCCAAAAGTCGACACCGAGCAGCCCACGGCGGACTTTGTACGGGCCAGCGGCAAATGTGCCGAGTGCCACGCGCGCTTGCAATACTCTGTCGTTCATGAATACGAAATGAGCGCTCACGCCAAGAAGGGCGTGAACTGTCTGGACTGCCATCAGCCCACTGAAGGACAGCAGAAGAAGGATCACCATGGTTTTGTCATTAGCACCAAACTGACTGCAGGCAACTGTCGCGGCTGTCACGAGGGTATCTATCAGGAGTTTCTCCATAGCCGCCACGCCGCTCCCAGTTGGGCTGCCATCTACGGTGAAAAGGGTCTTAGCCCCGCGCAAGTCTCCTTCAGTGAGCAATACCAGCCCGGCGGCACCAAGCGTCCTCCGCATCCGTTCGTGAGCGCTGAGGGCGGAGCTGCCATGACCTCGGGCTGCGAGCAGTGCCATGCCGTCGGTAGGCCCAACGACGACGGCACCATCGGTACCTGTACTAATTGCCACTCCCGCCACACCAGTTCTGTTGCACTGGCACGGTTACCTTCCACCTGCGGCCAGTGCCACATGGGGCCCGACCACTCCCAGATCGAGATCTACGACGAATCAAAACATAGTGTGATGTTTGCCGCCCAGCAGCGACTGCTCAATCTCGATGCCAATCCCAAGACGCTGAGCACGCGCGATATGTTTGTGCCCACATGCGCTACCTGTCACATGAGCGGCATCAACGGACTTAAGGTTACCCATGACCCCTCCGACCGCCTCGGCTGGTACTTGGCCAACGCTATTAGCGAAAAGCGCCCCAACTACCTTCGTGCTCAGACCAACATGAAGCAGGTCTGCACGCAATGCCACACACAAGCCCTCATTGATCGCGTTTATTCGCAGGCAGAGCAGGTGGTTGGCAACACCAACACCAAGGTTCTCGCCGCCAAAGACATCGTCGACGGACTGCACAAAGACGGCAGCCTCACTGGGCCTCCCTTCTCTAATCCGATCGACTTTACCTACTTCGACCTCTGGCACTACGATGGGCGCACCAGCAAGCACGCAGCCTTCATGGGCGGAGCTGATTTTGTGCAGTGGCATGGTAACTACGGCTTGCTCCAGAAAACAGTTCAGTTGAAGCACGACGCAGAAGAACTGCGGAGGATGCATGCAGTTCATAAATAGAATGCTGCGCTCTCCGCTGCTTGTCTGGGCCTTTGACTTGCAACTGCTTCTGGAGTTGTTTGTCGCTTCGAACCTCGCGGTTCTGACCGGGGATATTGTGCTGGCCCACTCGGTCAATCAGTTCCGTAAGCCGGCTGAGTTCATTCCGCTCTACTTCTCGGCCAGCGCTCCTGTTCTGTTGCTGGCTGGCGTTCTGGCTCGCTGGCGCTGGCGCTACCTTGCCGCTTGGCGCGATATAGGTATGCTGGTGGGCTGGCTCTCGGTTCTGGTGGGTCTGGCCGGTGTGCTCTTTCACTTGCAGAGCAGTTTCTTTGCCGAGCGCACCTTGCGCTCGCTTACTTACGCTGCGCCGTTTGTTGCCCCGCTGGCCTACGCAGGTCTTGGATTTCTGCTCATTCTCAATCGCATGATTGTTCCAGCCGCCGAAAACAGCCCCAATACGGAGTGGGCCCGTTGGGTGATTCTGCTCGCTACAGGCGGCTTCTTCGGGAACTTCATTCTGTGCCTGACCGATCACGCGAGCAATGGATTTTTCCTCAAAACCGAATGGATTCCCGTGCTTTCGAGCGCTTTGGCCACAGGCTTTCTTATCGTTCCGGTTTTCATGCCCGTCACGCGTCGTTATCTGGACCTCTGTCTGGCAGTGCTTGGTGTGCAGGCGCTCGTAGGCATCGTCGGCTTCTGGTTCCATCTGCGGATGAACTTTTACACTCCCGGTGTAAGCCTCTTCGAGAAGTCCGTCTATGGTGCCCCACCCATGGCCCCACTGCTATTTCCAACCTCGTAGCCCTGGCTCTGATTGGCCTGTGGGAGATGGCTGCGCGCCTCCCCGAGGAACCAGAAGAACGGCCTGGAGTCTTCGATCGTCTTCTCGTCTACGCGGCAGGGATTCAGGAAAAGCCATAGGCTGCCCGAGCGCTTGTAGAATCAAACCATGATCTTGGAGAGCTTTCCCGTCGGTCCGCTGCAAGCCAACTGCACCCTTCTCGGCAACAAAGAGACGGGTGAGGCACTCGTCATTGATCCCGGCGATGAGGCTCCCCGCATTCATCGTCGCCTCACCGAACTCGGCCTTACGCTCAAGCAGATTCTGCTCACTCACGCACATATCGACCACCTCAGCGGCGCTCTTCCACTCAAGCGCCTCACTGGCGCGCCCATTCTGCTGAATGAAAACGATCTTCCCCTGCTGCAAAGCATGGCGATGCAGGCCAGTTGGATCGGCACCGCGCCGCCCGAAACAGCGCCGCCAGATGCCTTTCTAGTTGACGGTGAGTTCGTCGGCATCGAAGGCCTTTCCGCTGAGGTCTTGTACACCCCCGGCCATACGCAAGGTTCGGTCTGCCTACTCTTTGCCCCTCTCAAGTTGCTGATTGCCGGCGATACGCTTTTTGCCGGCAGCATTGGGCGCACAGACTTACCCGGCGGAAACTACGGCCAGATCATCGACTCAATCACGAACCAGCTGCTCCCGCTGCCCGACGAGACCCGCGTCATCACTGGCCACGGCCCCGCCACCACTATCGGCGCCGAACGCCGGAGCAACCCATTTCTGCACGGAGAATGAGCAGGGAAGCTCGCGATGGGGCGTGTTGTTCACTTCATCGCAGCTTTTCCAAATAGGAAATCATCCGTGTGACTCCCATGCTGAACTCCGCTACTGGCGCCAGCAAACTCACCACCAGCCAGCCGGATTCAGGCATACCAAAAAAGTAGCCAGGATGGACCCAGACGCCGCGCTCTAACAGGGCTAGCACTGTTTGCTCATCCGGTTCAAGCGCCGGAATGCGCAATACCGCGTACCAGCCGCCTTCGACCTCAAGACGGCTTACCGCAGGAAGCCGGACCAAGTGCCGGTCAAGCTCTGCCAGGTTGGCCGACACGCGCTCCAGAATCTGCCTCTGAATCGCCTCGCGGCCTGCAATC
>Ga0255356_1000868_pt1 | contig 19857 bp, 23 predicted proteins | sample HBST100metaG_FD_189944 | JGI IMG/M metagenome (GOLD analysis project Ga0255356, IMG submission 189944) | Peat soil microbial communities from Stordalen Mire, Sweden - H.B.S.T100 | ecosystem: Environmental > Terrestrial > Soil > Wetlands > Peat | place: Sweden: Norrbotten County, Stordalen Mire...
CTTTCAGGGCGTGCACCGCCTTCGGTTCGAAGCAGCCCATGCGTATCGGAAATCAGCCCGACCACCAGTTCGTCCGGAACAGGCATTTCACGTCAACCCTTCGTTCAGTCTTGCCGTTCACCTGCGGCGGTGGAAAACGCGCGTGGGCTTACACACGATATCGGAGCGCCTCCACGAGCAACGCGAACGCGGCCGAAGGCTGGCGCCGGCTGGGATAGTAGAGGTGGTAGCCCGGGAACGACGGACACCAGTCCTCAAGCACGCGGATCAGGCGCCCGTCCGCGAGAAGCGGCTCCGCCTGATCCTCCATGATGAAGCCGAGACCGAATCCGGCGCAGACCGCACGGACGATCATCCGCACGTTATCGAAGGCGAGTTGTCCCTCAACGCGTACTCGCAACTCGCGGCCGTCCTTTGCAAATTCCCAGGCATACAGACCGCCGGCACTGACCAGACGCAGGTTGACGCACTGATGCTCGGACAGGTCCTGCGGGCTGCGGGGAATCGGCCGCTTCTCGAAGTAAGCGGGCGAACCGACCACCGCCATGCGCAGGTCCGGGCCGATCCGGAGCGCGATCATGTCCTTGGCAAGAGCCTCGCCCAATCGAACGCCAGCATCGAACCGTTCCGATACGATGTCGGTCAGACCCGAATCGATGCTCAATTCGACATGGATGTCGGGATAGTCTGGGAGCAGCTTTTCGAGCACGGGCCACAGGACAGTGTTGGCCGCATGCTCGGACGTGGTGATCCGGATCGTCCCCGCCGGCTTCTCGCGCAGAGCGCTCAGCGAGGCAAGCTCAGCCCCGATGCTGTCCAGCGCCGGCCGCAACGTGCCGAGCAGCCGCTCGCCGGCCTCGGTTGGCGCGACGCTCCGGGTGGTCCGGGTCAACAGGCGCACCCCCAGCCGCGCCTCCAGTCGCCGGATCGTGTAGCTCAGCGACGATTGAGAGGTGGCGAGCTTCACGGCGGCGCGGGTGAAGCTCTGCTCCTCCGCCACGATGAAGAAGGCATTGAGATCGACCAGCTCCTCGCGGCGCATTCATGAACTCCAGATATAACTCCATGCGAGCTATAGCAGCTAATCCTCACAATGCGCCGCGGCTAGCTTCTTCGTTCGCTGCCGGTGGTCCGCATGGCGCCGGCACTGACGCCGGGGATGACGACGATGGATCGCCGAAATGAAGGACGGCTCGGCGGTGACCTGGATGGAGAAAGTGAGCGACACGCAATACAGCAGGGAGACGCGGTGATGGCCGACGAAAGAAGCTCCGCGCAGAAGGCCCACGGCGATATCGTCCCGGCGCTTGCCGATTTGAGCGACCGCGTGTTGTTCGGCGGGGTGTGGGAGCGCCCCGGACTATCCAAGCGTGACCGCAGCCTGATCACGGTCGCGAGCCTGGTCGCGCTCTACCGGACGAACGAACTGCCCGGCCACGTCAGACGCGCGCTCGCCAATGGCGTCACGCGTGAAGAACTCGTCGAGCTCGTCACCCCCCTCGCTCTCTACGCCGGCTGGCCGGTCGCGAATTCCGCGGTTCCGATTCTGCGCAGGGCGTTCGAGGAGGCTGACGCCTCCTGATACAGCAACAAGGAATGTGTGAATGAAAACGATCGGCTACGCGGCCCGGGTTGCCGACGCCCCGCTTGCGCCCTTCGACTTCGAACGGCGCGACCTGCGGCCCAATGATGTCGCGATGGAAGTGCTCTATTGCGGCGTGTGCCATACCGATCTCCACCAGGCTCGCAATGACTGGGGATGGAGCCAGTACCCGCTGGTTCCCGGACACGAGATCGTCGGCCGCGTGATCGCCGTCGGTGGCGACGTCAAGCGCTACAAGGTCGGCGATCATGTCGGGGTAGGCTGCATGGTCGACTCCTGTCAGGAGTGCGACCAGTGCCGCAAGGGCCTGGAGCAGCTCTGCCGCAAGGGCAACACCCAAACCTACAACGATCGCGACCGGTTCACCTGCGAACCGACCTATGGCGGCTATTCCAAGCATCTCGTGGTGCGCGAGGAGTTCGCGCTGCGCATACCCGATGGACTCGACCTGTCCAAGGCGGCGCCGCTGCTCTGCGCCGGCATCACCACCTACTCGCCACTCCGGACCTGGAATGCGGGTCCCGGCAGCCGCGTCGGCGTCGTCGGCCTCGGTCACATGGCGGTGAAGCTCGCGGCCGCGATGGCCGCCGACGTGACCGTGATGAGCCGCACCAAGGACAAGGAGGCGGACGCACTGGCGCTCGGTGCCGACCGGCTGCTTGTCTCCACGGACGAGGCGGCGATGGCCAAGGCCGCCGACAGTTTCGACCTCATCATCGACACGGTGCCGGTGAAGCACGACATCAGCCCCTACCTGCCGCTGCTGGACGTGGACAGCACGCTGGTGCTCGTGGGGCAGATCGGCCCGCTTGCCGAACTGAGCACCGTGCCGCTGTTGCTCGGCCGCCGCCGGATCGCGGGCTCGCCGATCGGCGGCATTGCCGAGACGCAGGAGATGCTCGATTTCTGCGCCAGAAAGGGCGTTCTGCCCGAGGTCGAGATGATCCGCATGGACCAGATCAACGAAGCGTTCGAGCGGCTCGCGCGCACCGACGTGCGCTACCGCTTCGTGATCGACATGGCCTCGCTGCCGGCGCCGCGGGCGGCGTAGCCTTAACCGTGCATGGGGATGGGTATGCGCCTTCCGCGCCAACAGCAGCCTGCCACGACTCCGCCGCTGGCTCGGGCTGGCGGCGGGCGCGTGGGCGCCGTGATCCAGGAGCCGGATATTGCGATCGTCGGTGCCGGTGCGGCCGGCATCGGCGCCGCCCAGCGGCTGGCCGGCAGCGGGCTGACCACGCTGAGGCGCTGCCGCGCCTCGGCGGCCGCGCCTGGACACGCGAGGCCGCGGGCCTGCCGCTCGATCTCGGTTGCGGCTGGCTGCATTCGGCCGACCGCAATGCTTGGACGCGCATCGCCAAGGAAGCCGGCTTTGTGATCGACCGCGGGCCCGCAGCTTGGGACACCCAGTTCGGCGATCTCGGCTTTCCGCCGGCCGAGCAGGAGGCCGCCTGGAAGGCCCTCGCGGCGTGGAGCGAACGGTTGGTCACGGCGCCCCCGGCCAGCGACTGCGCGGCTGACGCGCTGGAGGCTGGCGGCCGGTGGACCGCGTATCTCCAGGCGTTGAGCGGCTACATTAGCGGCGATGAACTCGAACGCATCTCGGCGCGGGACTATGCCGCCTACGACACGGCCTCGACCCGCTGCAACTGGCGGGTGCCGGCGGGCTACGGCACGCTCGTCGCGGCAAGTCTGCCTGCCGGTACCGAGCTGCGCCTTGCCACACCAGTCGAGCGCATCACCTTCGATGCGCGCCGCGTCGCGCTGCGAACACCGGCCGGCACCGTGCGCGCCCGTGCCGTGATCCTCACGGTCTCCACCAGCGTCCTCGCGGGCGATGCCGTCGTGTGGCCCTCGGCTCTCGATCCTTGGTGCCAAGCCGCTGCCTGCTTGCCGCTTGGCCGAAATGAGAAGCTCTTCCTCGAGATCGTCGGTCCCAGCCCCTTCGCGCCCGAGAGCCACGTGATCGGGGACCCGCACGATGCGGCAACCGGCACCTACTACGTTCGCCCGTTTGGCCGGCCGGTGATCGAGGGCTTCCTGGGGGGCACCGGCGCGCGGGCCATCGCGACGGAGGGAACCGCGGCCGCCTTTGCGCGCGCCATTGACCAGCTCTCCGCCTTGTTCGGCTCGGCGGTGCGCCGCAGTCTGCGCCCGGTCGTCGCCTCCGATTGGGCTGGCACCGCGACCATCGGCGGCGGCTACAGCCATGCGCTGCCGGGCCACTCCGATGCCCGCGCGGCGCTGGCTCGCCCGTTCGACGGCCGGCTGTTCTTCGCCGGCGAGGCAACACACGCGACCGACTTCTCGACGGCTCACGGCGCCTATGAAAGTGGCGTCCGCGCCGCCGAGGAGGCCATCACGGCGCTGGCGCGGCCGGCCTGATAGGGCGCAGAGCCTGCGCGGGGTTCTGATCGGCGGCGGCGTCAGCGGCCGGTGGTGGCCATGAGCTGCGCGGGGTAACGCTCGCCCTCGACATGGATATTGGCGGCCGCACGCTGAATCTCGGCGAGGTCGTCAGCGCTCAGTTCCACATCCGCCGCCGCGAGGTTCTCTTCCAGGCGATGCAGCTTGGTGGTGCCGGGGATCGGCACGATCCAGGGCCTTTGCGCCAACAGCCAAGCCAGCGCGATCTGGGCGGGCGTTGCCTTCTTCCCGGTCGCGATCCGCTTCAGCAGATCAACCAGCGCCTGGTTCTTCTCCATCGCGTCAGGCGTAAAGCGCGGCAGGATCTTGCGGAAGTCGTTCTCGCCGATCTTGCTGTCCTTGCCCATCGTTCCGGGGAGGAAGCCCTTGCCGAGTGGACTATAGGCGACCAGCCCGATGCCGAGCTCCTCGCAGGCTTGCAGGATACCGTTGGTCTCGGGGCCGCGCGTCCAGAGCGAGTACTCGTTCTGAAGCGCGGTGATCGGCTGCACCGCATGCGCACGTCGGACCGTCTGTGCGCCCGGCTCGGAGAGGCCGAAATGCCCGACCTTGCCTGCGGCGATCAGATCCTTGACCGCGCCGGCGACCTCCTCGATCGGCACGTCCGGATCGACGCGGTGCTGGTAGAGCAGGTCGATCACCTCGACACCAAGCCGCTTGAGCGACGCATCGCAGACGGCGCGGATATGCTCGGGACGGCTGTTCATGCCGGTCTGCTTGCCCGTCTTGGGATCGATCGCGAAGCCGAACTTCGTGGCGATCACGACCTGGTCGCGGTATGGCGCCAAGGCTTCGCCCACGATCCCCTCATTCGTGAACGGGCCGTAGACCTCGGCTGTGTCGAAGAAGGTAACGCCACGCTCCACCGCCTGGCGGATGAGTTTGACAGCGTCTTCCTTGCTTAGCGAGTGGCTGTAGCTGAAGTTCAGAAACCTCCAGCCCGCTCTTGCCAAGCACGCGCTTCTTCATAGCCCTTCCTCCAGCAGTTCGACGTTGACCCGTCAGGTCGTCGGGCTGGAGATAAGCCGATCAGTGCTGGTCAATTAGGCGCCATAAACCGCATGCGGTCATATCGGCAATTCATGAATCGGTTGGGGCCTGGAAGCCCGTGAATGTCGCAGAGCGGTCAAATGCGGGTGTCGCGGTTATCGAATGATGGTGGCCGCGATCGCCTCGGGGCAGGAGCCGCATCAAGGGAGGTGTCGCCGCTCGTGCCTATCTCGATCTGTTAACATAACGCTGCTTCGATCTTGACAGCTGAGATCACCCTCGCATGCTGCGGGATGACTTTGCCGAGAAGCAGGTTGTGGACTTCGGTATCGTGATCCGCGCAGCAGTCGTCAGCGACAATGAGTTCGTAATCCAGGTCGAAGCCCTGGCGTACCGTGGAGAGCACGACGCCTCCGGTTGTGATGCCAGCCAGGATGAGTGTCTCCACCCCTCCCGCTTTCAGGAGCATGCCGAGTTCGGTTCCCGTGAACGCGCCAACGCGATGCTTCACCACCACGGGCGTCACTTCGGCCGGAGTGACGAGGTTCTGCAGAAGGACAATTTGGAAATCGATCACCAACAAAGCGGATTTCTCGGGATCGAGGGGAGGTAGCCCTGCCACGTAAGTCTCCGTTCGTGCCTGGAAGATGCGATTCAGTCGTGCCTGGCGATGCCAACCACGCGCCAGTTGCAGCGCCCCGACCAGCAGCAGGGCCGAAGTTCCCAGGAATACGGCACGCATGCCGATGTGGCCGCCGATGAAGCCGCCGACCAGCGGTCCGGTGACCTGCCCGGCAAACTGCGAGGAAAGCGAGTAGCCCAATACACTGCCGACGCAGTGGTCAGGTACATTGTGGCGCACGACGGCGGTGATGCAGGGCAGAAGCCCGCCGAGCGCCAGCCCCATCAGGAAGCGCAGTGCGATGAGTTGCCACCCGGTGGCGACGAACGTCTGGGGAATCAGGAGCAGCGCCGCGACGATCAGGGCGTGAATAATCACGCGGGAGTGCCCAATGCGATCAGCAAGCTTGCCGAGATACGACGCCGAAAGAATGCTCCCGAGGGCTGCGGCCGACATCACCAGGCCGGCGATGAACGTCACCTGCCGCGGATCTGCCACCAGGGTGCGGACGTACACAGTGATGATCGGCTCGATCGACATGTTCGCAAACATCAGCAACAAGCCGGTTGCGAGCATCGCCACCACCACGCTCTGGTGCGGGATCTGCGACCAGCCGCCGGTCAAGCGGGACGTTGCGTTCTGGGTCGTGCGCGGCGCTTCCTTGATCAGCAACGTGGTTGCCAGGAAGGCGACGAAGATCAGTGCCCCGACCCCCCAGAACGTTTCGCGGATGCCGATGATCTGGGGCAGCGAACCGCCCACCAGAGGGCCGATCAGATTGCCGGCCATCACTCCCGATGAGAGCATCCCGAGCGCCCACCCGGACCGGCCCCGTGGCGTCTGCACCGCGACAACGATCGTGGAGCCCGACGAATAGCCGCCGGCGATGCCGGCAAGCAGCCGCAGGCCGACGAGTTGCCAGACATTCGTGGAGAAGCCGATCAGCGACATGGTGATCGCCATGCCGAGACTCACCCGCACCAGCATGGGCTTGCGCCCGTAACGATCGCCGAGGTGGCCCCAGAGCGGAGCGCAGATGCCGGCCGTCAGGAACGTTGCGCCGTAGGCGATGCCGGACCACTGTACGACCGCGGCGTGACCGCGCACGCTGAGCTGCTCCACGTAAAGCGGCAGAAACGGCAGGATCAGCGTCATCGCGAAGACGGTGGAGAAGGAGCCGAAGAGGCATACGGCGAGATTGCGCCGCCAGTCGTCGCCGGGGTCGGAGGGCATTGAAACGCTTGGCCTTGTTTGGGATACCGAATTGGGATACCAATGTGCGGACGATATCCGCCCGTGCGGACGCCGTCAAATCTCGGGACGGGAAGCCCTGGCCGTGACGCAGATGGATGTGGTCGGAAAGCAGCTCCGGGAGATGATTCTCGGGATGGAGATCGGCCCGGGCGAGCGGCTGACCGAGCGTTGGCTGGAAAGCCGCTTGGGAACCTCCCGTACGCCCGTGCGCTCGGCCTTACTGCGCTTGGAAGCGGAGGGACTGGTCGCGCGCGAGGGGCGCGGCTGGATGGTGACGCCGATCAACGTGCAGGAAGTCGAGCAGCTATTCGTCTATCGGGAAGTGCTGGAGGTGGCGGCAGTGCGGCTGGCGGCGGGCGTGGCTGCCCCCAGCGACCTCGATGCGTTGACGCCTTTGCTGGAGCCGCTGGGGCCTGCCGCCGATCGAGAGGAGGCGCACCGCGTCGGGCTGGAGTTTCACGTGCGGCTCGCGCGGCTCTGCGGGAACGAGTTCATCGCGCGGAGCGTGGCGGATGTAATGGTGCGGCTCGCGCGGGCACGGTGGCTGGAGAGTGATCCCACGCATCCGGGGTGGACCGAGCACCGCCCGATCGTCGCGGCCCTGCGCGTGAGGAAGGCGGAGGAGGCCGCGCGTCTGATCGAGGGGCATGTCAGGCAGAGTCGCGACCGGGTGCTAACCGCTCTGAGGGAGGGGCGCCGCAGTCTGCGGGCACGAGGCGTCGTCGTCGCCTGAGCCGGATCTGCGGAGTGGAGGACGAGCGGCTCTTCCGTGCTTGCAAATAGGTGCAATTGCCCGTATATGGTAGGCCACTGGACCCGTCGGAGAAGACTTGGCACGCCATGTCGGAGAGCCCACCCGAGATCTGCAACTGTTCGGCCCTGCGCCAAGCCGCCAGGCACGTCTCGCGGTACTACGATGGAGCGCTTGCGCCCTTCGGCCTTGGGCTGAATCAGTACGCCGTGCTCGCGCGTCTCGCTCGCCTCGGCCCGCGGACGGTCCAGGAACTGGCGGATAATCTCGTGATGGACCGCTCGACGCTGGGCCATCTGCTACGGCCTCTCGAACGGCGTGGGCTGCTGCGGCTGGAGACATCGGGGCAGGATAGGCGCCAGCGGCGCATCGTGCTGACCGCCGCCGGCGATGCCCTGCAGCGTGACGCACGCCGAGCCTGGGAGCGCATGCAGCGCCACTTCGAGACGGCCTTCGGGGTGGCAGCGGCCCGCGACCTGCGCACGCTGCTCAAGCGCGCGGAAAGTACCAACCTGAGTGGCCCGGTGACGGACGGCGTTGCGCCGCGGGCGGGATAGGGAACCGAGCATGCGCATTCTTGTCGTTGGAGCAGGGGGCGTTGGCGGCTATTTCGGTGGCCGCTTGCTGCAGGCAGGGCGGGACGTGACCTTCCTGGTGCGACCCCCGCGCGCGGCCGCTCTCGCTGAGCACGGGCTGGTGATCCGCAGCCCGCGCGGGGACGTGCACTTCGCGGCGCCGCCGCTGGTGACGGCGGATGCGCTCTCCGGCGCGTTCGATCTCGTGCTCCTCAGTTGCAAAGCCTACGACCTGGACGATGCGATCGAATCTTTCGCTCCCGTGGTGGGGCCGGAAACTGCGATCCTGCCGCTGCTCAACGGCATGCGCCATCTCGACGTGCTCGACGCTCGCTTCGGCGCGGCGCATGTGCTCGGCGGCCGCTGCCTGATCTCCGCCACGATCGATCCGGACGGCGCGATCCGCCAATTCGGCGAGATCCACGCCATCACCTTCGGCGAGCGCGACGGCAGCCGTTCCGAACGCGCGGAGGCGATCGCCCGCGAACTGAACGGGGCCGTCTTCGACGGCCGCCTCAGCGAGACGATCGTGCAGGACATGTGGGACAAGTGGGTGTTCATCGCGGCCGCGGCAGGACTCACCTGCCTGATGCGCGCGCCCGTCGGCGACATCGTCGCGGCGGGCGGCACGGGCCTGGCGACGGCACTGCTCGACGAGTGTGCCGCGATCGCCACGGCACGGGGCTTTGCCCCCAGCGAGGCGTTCCTCCAGCAAAGCCGCGCCATGCTCACCGCGCTGGGATCTGTCCTCACGGCGTCGATGCTGCGCGACCTCGAACGGGGTGGCCGCACCGAAGTGGAACACCTGCTCGGCGACATGCTGCGGCGGAAGACCGTGGCGGGGACATTCTCGCTTCTTCAGACCGCGTATGTCCATGTTTCCGCCTACGAGATTCGTCGTGCCCGCGAGGCCGCGCCATAGCCGCCGGACGGGCTGCAAGAAAGGTAAAGAGCCCATGCCGCTTGTTCGCATCGATCTTCCGGTAGGCAAGCCGGCCGAGTATCGCAGCGTGCTTGGTGAGGTGGTCTACGACGCCATGATTGCGACCCTGAACGTTCCCAAGGACGACCGCTTCCAGGTCGTCTCGGAACATGCGTCGGTGGATCTCGTCATCGATCCTGCCTATCTCGGAATCCAGCGCACGAAAGACACTCTGCTTATCCAGGCGACGCTCAACGACGGCCGAACCGTTGATCAGAAGCGGGCCTTCTACAAGGCCATCGGCGACGGATTGCACGAACGCGTCGGACTGCGCCGCGAGGACGTGTTCATCAGCCTGGTCGAAGTGAAGAAGGAGAACTGGTCCTTCGGCAACGGCGAAGCGCAGTACGCCTAAGGCTACCCGAAATTCCGAGACGTGGTCTCCGGCCAGCGATCCTGGCTGGAGCGGGGGACTGTTGCTTCGATGCGGATTCGTTCCGTCCATTACGGCTGGGTCGTCGTCGCCGTTACCTTTACGGTCCTGCTGGTCAGTGCTGCCATTCGCGCAACACCGGGCGTTCTGATCGTTCCGCTCGAACAGGAATTCGGCTGGTCCGCGGAGACGATCAGCGGTGCCATTGCCATCAATATCCTGCTTTACGGGCTCATCGGGCCGTTCGCAGGCGCGGTGATCGAGCGCTTCGGCTTGCGCCGGACGGTCTCCGCGGCCCTGCTTCTGCTCGCATGCGGGGTTGCTGCGACATCGGTGATGGCAGCGCCGTGGCAGTTGCGGCTGCTCTGGGGGCTGGTTGTCGGGACCGGTACCGGGATGATCGCGATGGTAATGGGCGCGACCGTCGCGGGACGCTGGTTCGACCGCCACCGTGGGCTCAGGCTTTCCTCCATGTGGCGGATCGCGGCCGTTAGCGGTGGCTGCGCCATGTTCAGCCGCTCCGCCGCGCGGCGGAAGCTCATCGTCTCGGCGACGACAAGGAATTGCTGAAGCTGGCGCAGGCTGAACATGGCGATACTCTGGAGGTATCACGTGTCTACGCCAATCGTATTCGACATGACGCATACCCCTTGCCATTAAACGCCGGAGCAAGGAGGGGCGAACATGGAAGGGGATCGGAAACAGGCCGTCGTCACCGGGGGGGCCAGCGGCATCGGCTTTGGCATTGCACGAGCGCTGATCGGCACTGGCTACGGGGTCAGGCTGGTCGGACGAACGGCGGACCGGCTGCGGGACGCGGCGGAACGCCTCGGCGACGGCGTTTCCTGGCGCGTCGCGGATGTCGGCCGCCGTGGGGATATCGCCGGCGCGCTCGACGGGCTTGATCGGGTCGATGTCCTGGTCAACGCAGCCGGGTTCATCCGCGGCGTCGCCCTCGCCACCCCGGCGGACGAAGCCGAGGCCGCCTGGGATGCGGTCATCGCCGCCAATCTCAAGGGCACCTTCCTGATGACTCATGCCGTGGCGCCACGCCTGTGCAGTCCTGGTGGGCGCATCGTCAACATCAGCTCCATCGGCGCGCAGACCGGTGGCAGCCGACCGGGCGGTCTCGCCTATGCGGCCGCCAAGTCCGGTCTGCACGGTCTGACCTATGCCCTGGCCCGCGAACTCGCCCCGCGCGGGATCACCGCGAACGTCATCGCCCCCGGCTTCGTCGCCGGCACCGGCTTCACGGGGTCATGGCCGGAAGAACGCGTCTCGGCGATCATCGCCGAGACGCCCCTGGGCCGTGCAGGCACCCCGGACGACATCGCCGGCGCAGTCCTCTGGCTGGCCTCCGACGCAGCGGCGTTCGTCACCGGGGTGGTCATTCCCGTCAATGGCGGATGGAGGATCGGCTGAACCTCCCCGGTATCGGCGTGCGCGTGTCGGACAGCAGGCGCCGCGCCGCGTCCACACGCAAACGCCGTTGCCGCCAGAGCCGGCCGGGTTAAGCTCCGTCGGTCCACCAGGAAGGCCCGCACGACATGACCATCCATATCGGCCTGCTGTTGTTCCCGCGAGTCCAGCAGCTCGACCTGACCGGCCCCTATGAAGTGTTGGCCTCGCTGCCGGAAGCCCGCGTGGACCTCGTGGCTCGCTCGCTGGCACCGATAACATCCGCGACCGGGCTTGTACTCGCGCCCACCGCCACCTTCGCGGATTGTCCAGCGCTGGATGTGCTGTGCATTCCTGGCGGCGCCGGCGTGAACGATCTGCTATCCGACACGGACACGCTCGGATTCGTGCGCCGTCAGGCCGCGGGGGCACGTTACATTGCCTCGGTCTGCACCGGCGCCTTGGTGCTGAGCGCTGCCGGACTGCTGCGCAACCGGCGCGCCACCACGCATTGGAATGCGCACGACCTGCTCGCTGCGTTCGGCGCCATCCCGGTGCAAGGCCGCGTGGTGCGCGATGGCAACCTGCTGACCGGCGACGGCGTGACGGCCGGGATCGATCTCGCGCTGACGCTGGTCGCCGAACTAGCGGGGCGACCCGCGGCGGAGGCCATTCAACTCAACCTGGAATACGCACCGGTGCCGCCCTTCGACGCGGGGACGCCCGAAACGGCACCGCCGGATGTTCTGGCCGCCGTGCGGCGACGCTCGGCGCCGCTCCGCGCCGAGCGGGAAGCGATCATTGCGACGATTGGCGCACGGGACCCCGGCGGCAACGCGAAGGGCCAGAAAGTCTCATGACCAGTCCGGGCCTCGATCCGATCCGTGCGGCGCTCCTGGTCATCGACGTCCAGCATGCCTTCGATGAATGGGAAGCGGCCGGTAAGCGGCGCAACAACCCCGATGCGGTGGCCCGGATTGCGGACCTGCTGCGCGCATTCCGGGCCGCGGGCCTGCCGATATTCCATGTCCGCCACGAGGGCACACACCCCGGTTCGTCGTTCCTTCCGGGCAGCACCGGATATCGCGTCAGGGATGAAGCGTGCGAACTGCCGGGTGAGCCTGTCGTCGTCAAGCGGGTGAACAGCGCGTTCATCGGAACGGATCTCGAGGGCCGCCTGCGTTCAGCCGGCATCCGCACCGTCATCATCTGCGGCGTGACCACCAACCACTGCGTCGAGACGACGACCCGCATGGCCGGCAACCTGGGTTTCGATGCCTGGCTGGTCCGCGACGCCACATGGACTTTCGACCAGACAGGCCCTGACGGCGACGAACACCGGGCCGAGGAGATCCACGCGATGACGTTGGCGAATCTCGACGGCGAATTCGCGCGTATCATCTGGACATCCGAGGTGGTCGCGGCGTTGATCACGCCTCGACCCGTTCCGCCCTGACTCTTCGGCCGTGCGACGAAGCCCCACGCGGGCGCGCGCTGATGTGCGGAGCATGCTGGTCGCGCACAAGCATGCTGTCGGCCTCTCGAATTTCCGATTCTGTCATCGTCAAAGTCGAAGAACACATGGTTCCCGCATGAGGAGCGCTCATGGAGATTTGCACATTCATGCCATAACACTGGAGGCCAAGGCCCCGCCGGGGACTCTGATGGATCGCTTAATAGGTCAGCTTGATGTCCACCTGACAGGGCGCTTCGTCCGAGCACGCGAACGCACTGTCCTCGAAGCTGGGAGGGCCGATCACCCTCGGGTTGTTGCTGAGCCCCCATCCTTCAGCGGGAAACATGCCCAGGATCAGGTCAAGCTTCCCGTTCCTGTTCTCGTCGTGATACGCGATGACGGCGTACCGGCCTTTGGGAAGGCCGGCGAACACGAACCGCTCGTCGCCCAGCTTCGCGGGTTGGCTGCGCACGGCAAGTGCCTGCGCTTCCTTGCGGAAAGTCTCAGGTTTCGCATAGAGGGCGACACGGATGTCGCCCCCTTCCTTGGCGATGCCATGCACCACGACGGTCAGGTCCGCCGCCTGGGTCACGCCGGCGCCGAAAATACCGAACAGGGCGAGAAGGCTCGCCAGGAGCCGGATAGACCGCCGCGGTTCAAGCACCCTTCGCGAGCTCCTTGTCCACCGCGGAGCGCAGGCGTGGGTCAGCCGCCTCGACGTCGGGGGCGAACCGCCCGGCGATGTGGCCGTCGCGCCCGATCAGGAACTTCTCGAAATTCCATAGCACCTCACCCGGAGGGTTCGTCTCGATGCCGTAGCCAGCCAGCTGCGTCCGCATCGGGCCTTCGCCGACCACCTGCGGGCGAGCGTGGACCAGGATGCGGTAGAGCGGATGCTGATCCTCACCCGCGACGCTGATCTTGCTGAAGAGGGGGAAGCGCACATTGTAGCTGGTGGTGCAGAACGCGGCGATCTCCGCCTCCGTTCCTGGTTCCTGGCCGCGGAAGTTGTTGGCCGGGAACCCGAGCACCTCCAGTCCTTCCGCGTGCTTCTCTTCATACAGTCTCTCCAGACCCTCGTATTGAGGGGTGAGGCCGCATTTGGAGGCGACGTTGACGATCAGCAGGACTTTGCCTTGGAAGGCCGCCAACGTGGTGGGCTGACCATCGATCCGGGTCAACGGAACATCATACAGGTTCTCTGGCATGCTTCTGATTCCTTGGAGAGAGACAACAGGACCGTCTGTCTGGCAGATCGCCCTACGCGCTGACAGTACGGAGCTTACATTCGGCGCAGTCATCCTCGGGTTGCTTGAGGAGCCGTTCCGCGGCGTACGGCGTGATGTCGATGCCGAAGTGGACGAACATATCCGCGTGCTCCGGCAGGGGAATCCAGTAGGAATCCATGACCACCTTCATCGTCTCGACATACTGCACGGACCGTTTGGCGGTCCCCTCCCGCAGTGCCTGATTGGCCAAGCATCCCTTGTGCGCGGCCGGTGCTCCGCGGTCGACGCATCGTGTTCCGGGAACGCAGCCCATCGCCGCCGCGGCGCGGTTGCGATCGAGAATGGTGCGATCCTTGTGGACGAGCATGACCGGAGAAGGAAATTCGTCCCAGAATGTGTGGAAGTACGAACGCAACTCCGCGTCGATGTTCATGTCGGCCATGGTTGCCAACCCTTTCTTCCGATGGACAATGCTTATCGTAACGACGGCGCCGCCGTTTTGCCCTGCCTCGCCAGGAGTTCGGCAAACTCGAGAGCCCCCAGTCCGGCGGCGACGTGCAGGCCCTGCAGCAACCACGGTGCGTCGGAAAGTGGCATGTACACCTGCGTCAATCCGAGAATCGGGACGATCGCTCCCCACATGGTCGCAGTGAGCGCCAGCCCGGCGGCGTGTGTCCGCACCGTGACGGCAAGACCCCACACGGCCAGGACGACCACGGCGCCGACCGTGATGTGAACGTGCAGCGGCACGTCATACCCCCACCAGTAGGCAGCGCCGGTGCCCACGGCGGCGAGGCCGCACAAGCGGCTTACGGTGATGAGACCCACGGTGATCGCGTTCGTCATCGCGGCCTGACTGCCTGCCAGCGGCCCAGGGGCAGGAGTCTGCGCGCAGTGGGTTGCCGCAGCAGCATCACGCTCCACGTCAAGCGATCTGGCAGCCTGGTTCCGCTCCGGCCGATTGATCGAAAACCGCCTGGATCGCGATCTTGACGGCGTAGCGCGGCTTCGGCAGGCCCTTTCCCAGTTCCTCGACCCGCTTGCAGGCCTCATCGTAGGCTTGGCCGGACTCCAGCAGTTCGGCCGTCCCCTTGAGTTGGAACCCCTGGCCGGTCGGAACATCGACCACGGTCACGGCGATCGCCTTGTTCTCCAGGAGATTTTTCCTGGTCTTGTTGGAAAACAGATCCGCGAAGAGAACATGCCCTCCATCCAAGATCCTGAGCGTGCCCTTGGGCGTGACATTGGGCTCGCCGCTTCGGGAGGCTGTGGCCACCCAGGCCAGTTTTCCCGAAATGAATTCCTGCACGTGTTTCGGTATCTCAACCACTGGAATCTCCAACAGAAATCGAATCAGGGGTTTTCTTCCGGGGCCAGATGATCGGTGCCGGGCAAGTTGCTGACCCGCTATGCAAAGCATGCGGGAGGCCGAGGAGCGTGAAAAGGCATTCTCGACGGTGACAGGGGAAGGCTCCACCCTTATGCTCTATCGGCCCTGTTCCATCGGGCCACAAAGGGACGTTAATCCGAACTCCACCGCCGGTCTTGTGCGATCGGCCGTCTTATATATACGATCGGATTGAAAATGCTGTGGAGCTTGAGTGCCGAGATCGCCGAATCCTCGCCATGGCACGAGCATGACATCTTCGAATTCGCCCTGTGCCAGGGCCAGAGCGGCCGGTTTCTGACGGAGAGCGGCGTGATCGAACTCCGTCCCGCCAGGACCGTCCTTGTGCCACCGAATACGCCTCATCGCTTCGTCCTCGAAACCGGGGAGGTCGGCCGCCTAAAAATTGTCTGCGTTCCCCCGAAGGATCTGCCAAGCTTCCTTTCGCCGATCCATATCGCCATGCTCGATGGCCTCCGCGGCAGCGGCGTGAGTGTTGCCGACCACCCCGGTCAGGAATCATGGCTCGGTCAGTTGGGCAACCTGATCACCGACGGATTGGCTGTTGAGGATGTCCGAGACCAACAACTGCATTGGAGCGCGATCAGCTTGCTTTTGGCACTGCACGTCAAGGAGCGATACGCAGCGAGGGATCAGCCCAACTTTCGCCACAAGGCCAAAATCAGAGATGTGGTGACCTGGATTGAAGGTAACCTTGAGAAAGATCTCACCATTCAGCTGGCGACGTCTGTCTGCGGGCTGTCCCGCAGCGTCTTGACCAAGGAATTTCGCCACTACACCGGGAAGAGCTTCGTCGACTACTGCAACGCCCGGCGGGTGCAAAGAGCGGCGATGATTCTGGTGACCCGGCCGGAGTCCGTGACGCAGGTGGCCTTCGACAGCGGATTTTCCAACCTCAGCCACTTCCACCGCCAGTTCAAAGCGCATTTTGGTCTGACGCCCGCGGCCTTTCGGCACAAGGTCGTCGACGAAGGGGGGCTTTGATCGCGGTGGGCCGGATGACGGAGATCGGCCGGTGAATGAGTTGGGGCACGCGCTGCGTCGGTTGCGCCTCCTCCATGGCATGAAGCAGAGCCACCTCGCCGAACTGCTCGGGGTGACGCAGACGACGGTGTCACGCTGGGAGCGCGGCGTGCTGAAACTGTCCGAGGCCCAGCAAGCCACGGCGCAGCGGCTGCTCGCGGTTCCGCCCGGTCCGACGCAGGACGCCGCGCTGAAGCGGCTCGTGGAATCCTCCATGCGGAAGGTGCACCTGATCTGTGACCGGACCCACCGGCTGCTCGCCGTGTCGCCGGCGCGGCTGGCCGACTGGCAGGTGAACCCGGCGGACTTTCTGGGCAGGTCGCTGTTCGTCTATGCCTCTCCCGAGATCTGCGCGGCCGAGGCCCGGCTCGACGGGCTCGGCTGGCACGAGGGGCGGCTGGCCTCGCTGGTCGTCGTGACCGGACCGAACTCCGACCCGGTGCTCCCCATTCTGCCCGGACGGATGCTCTGGGAGCGCGTCGTGCTCGGCGACGGCTCCGCCGGACGGCTCGTCACCGAGATCGTCTGATCCGGTGCCGGCATCCACGCATACTTTATGCGTGGCCCACGCGCGCTGCCCGCCGGTACGGTCCCGCCCTCTTGAGGAGGGATGGATCATGGCGCGGCGGTGGCCGGCAATCCTGCTCATCTGGGGCATCGGCGTGCTGGCCGCGGCGCAGCTCGGCAAGTTCGCGGCGCTGGTACCGCTCATGCAGCACGATCTCGACCTGTCCCTCGCCGAGGCCGGCGGGCTGGTGTCGCTGATCGAGGTGGGCGGCGCCAGCCTCGGCGTAGCGGCGGGACTGGTCATCGGGCGCGTGGGGAACCGCATCGCACTCACCGTCGGCGTCGCGTTGCTTACGCTCGCCGGCTTGGACGAAGGACTCGCGCCGCGGATCGGTCCGCTGTTTGTGGCCCGGCTGGTAGAGAGCGTGGGCTACCTGCTGATCGTCATCGCCGCACCAAGCCTGATCACCGCGGTCGTGGGACCGCGGGCACGAGGACCCGCGCCTGCACTCTGGAGCACGTTCGTGCCGGCTGGCCTCGCCCTGGGGACCGCGATCACCGGCGGGGTCGCGTTGCTGGTCGGCTGGCACGGCGCGTTCCTGGTCTGGGCGCTGGCGGCAGCCTGCGCGTTGGCCGCCTGCCTCGGCCTGCCGGCGTCCGGCGGCAGACGCACCGGGAGCCTCGTCCTGCCAACCAGCGCAATCTGGCTCCTCGCCGCCGGCTTCGGTTGCTATACGGCGATCGAGGTGGGCGTGCTCGCGCTGCTGCCGGCCTATCTCGCCGGGCAATGGAGCGTGGCACCGAGCCTTGCCGGAGCGGCCACAGGCATTGCGTCCGCTACCACCATGCTGGGGAGCGCGGCCGCGTCCATGGCCCTGCGCCGGAGCAGCCGATGGGCACTGCGACTGATGCTGGTGGGCCTGCTGGTCCCCGCGCTGTTGCTGTTCGCCGTCTTCCCACCGCTGGCAGCGCGTGGGCTGGTCGGCGCGAGTGGTGTTGCTCTGCTGGCCGTGGTGTGGAACGCGGTTTCGGGCATGCCGCCGGCCGTTGTGTTCGCGTGGCTGCCGGATCTGGCCGAGCGTTCGGGCGGAGGTGCGTCGCACATGGCGGCGGCGAATGGGGTTCTGGCCCAGTTTGGGGCCGCCGGCTCGCTTATCGGGCCACCACTGCTGGGATTCGTTGCCAGTCAATGGGGCTGGGCGAGCATTGCCCTGGCGGCGACGGTATTCTCTGCGCTGTCCTGCGGTCTTACGGTTCTGGCCGAGCGCCGACCCGCCGTTCCGGTGCGGACCGGCGTGCCGGTCATCGCGCTGCCTCTCGCCCATAGATCGCCGCGCAGAGATCGATCGTGAATTGCCCGGCCATGCCTTCGAAAGCCGTGTTGGTAAACGCGACGACGCTGAGACGTTCGACGGGATCAACGAACCATGAACGACCGTAGGCGCCGCCCATGCGCCAGCTTCCGATGGTTTCGGGCGTGTTCGCAGCGATCGGGTCCTTGAGCACGGTGAAGCCGAGGCCGAAGCCGCGACCAGGCCAGGTCGCAAGCTCGAGGTCCCCGGTCTGGACCGTGCCCATCTGGCGAACCAGATCGGCGTCGAGAATGGGGCCTCCATCGCACCGCAGGACTTCGAGCAGGACCAGGAAGTCTCGCGCCGTGCCGATCATGCCCGAGCCGCCGGACTGGAACTCTTTTGTATCGAAGGCGCGGGCCGGCGCGAAGCGCAGCCCCGCCGTGCCCTCGAACACCGGAACAACGTCAAGGTTCCGCATCCGTCGCGGCTCTGGCGTATCGTTGACATAGGCGACGGCCAGTCGATCCGGGTCGACGACACGGAAGGCGGTGTCGTGCAACCCAAGCGGCTCCGTCACGAGACTCCGCACGGTATCATCCAGGGAAACATCGGCAACTTGCGAAATCACCGCGCCCAGCACATCGGTGGCGATGGAATAGCCCCAGGCGGTTCCCGGCGCATAGAGGAGCGGCACGGATGCCAGCCGACGAAGATTGTCGTCGAGCGACAGACCGGAAATCTCCATGCCGTCCGATACGCCGGCACGCCGATAGGCGCCGCCGCCCTCGGCCTCAAGGAAACCGTAGGTCAAACCCGCTGTGTGTGTCAGCAAATGGCGGACCGTAAGATGCGCCGGGCTTCCATCGGCGAGATGTGGCCGGAACTGCGGGAGCCAGCGAACCAGCGGGTCGTCGAGGCCAAGGCGTCCTTGACCGACAAGCACCAGGGCCGCCGTCGAGACGATCGGTTTGGAGACCGAGGCGAGCCGGAACAACGCATCCATGCGCATGGGCCGGTTCGCCTCGCGATCGACAAGGCCGGCCGCTCGACTGTAGATCGTCTTGCCGTCGCGGGCGACGAGCACAACCACGCCGACGAGGCGCCTCTCAGCCAGGGTGCGATCGACAATCGTATCGACACGACTTTCAAGACGGTCAACGTCGATGATGCCGGAAGCAAGAGCCGGATGGTACGGTGCAGATGCGGACATGACGATTCCTTCAAAAGGCGGGTTTCGTAGCAAGGTGTGGTTGAGAGGTGACGGCCCTTTGCGCCGGTGTGATCATTGGCCTGATGACGGCGGAAATCCGTGGCGCCTCGCCTGCCACGTCACGAGCAACGTCGGGATCAGCAGGATGACCAGAGCCCAAGGGAGGGAGGAGGCGCCGAGCGTATCGAGAAGGATGCCACCCATCAGGCCGCCGCCGGCAATGGCCGTGTTCCAGGCGGTGACCAGCATCGATTGAGCGACGTCAGCGGCGTCTCCCGCGGCCCTGGCCGACGCAGTCTGGAACAAGGTCGCGGCACCGCCGAAGGCGAGACCCCAGGCGATGACGCTCGCATAGATCACGGCGGGAAGACTTCCCCACAGAGCGAGCGCGACAGCAGCAAGCAGGAACAGGGCCACGCCGATCAGGGTCAACGCACGCAGCCTGCGGTCGATCAGGGCGCCGACGATCCAGATGCCGAGTAGCGATGTCACGCCGAAGACCAGCAGGATGACGTCGATCCTGCTGCCCATGTCCACCGGAACCAGGAATGGTGCGATGTAGGTGTAAAGGACGTTGTGCGCGAGCACGAAGGCGAGGGTCACGAACAGCACTGCCTTCACCCCGGGAATGGCGAAGACCCTGCCGATCGGCAGCCGCCGGTCGGCGGTCAGTCCGGGAAAGTCCGGCACAGTCCAGAGCACCCAACCGATCAGGACCAGGGTGAGGAGGCTCATGCCGGCGAAGGTATACCGC
>Ga0255356_1000872_pt1 | contig 19837 bp, 16 predicted proteins | sample HBST100metaG_FD_189944 | JGI IMG/M metagenome (GOLD analysis project Ga0255356, IMG submission 189944) | Peat soil microbial communities from Stordalen Mire, Sweden - H.B.S.T100 | ecosystem: Environmental > Terrestrial > Soil > Wetlands > Peat | place: Sweden: Norrbotten County, Stordalen Mire...
ACTCGGTGAACACCGCGCTGAATGCCTATACCACTGCAGCGGACGGCGCTTTCACCGTGGATTTGCAAAGCATTGCAACCACAAACAGCGATCTGACTTCCCAAATCAACAGTTTTGAATCCGGCTACATCGCAAGCCAAACGACATTGCTGACCGCCGACTACACCTCTGCCGAAGTGGCGTTGCAAGATTTGCCGCAACAGATGGCGGAACTCAACTCTGAATTGGGCCTCACGGGCAAAAGTAGCTAACAAGGGATGACACTGATGACAACGGAATTGACATATCGACAATCCTCCATCTCCGGCGCGAGCCCCATCGGCCTGATGATCGTCCTCTTTGACACATTGGTCGGCGATTTTCGACGCGCGGCCTCCGCTCTGCACAAGAACGACATCGAGACACGCTGCAAGGAGTTGAATCACGCTGCACTCGTGCTCGGCCAACTTGAAAGTTGGGTCGACCTAAAGGACGGTGGAGAATCGGCTGAAAAGCTTTCCAGGTTCTACGCATACCTGCGCGCTAAAATTCTGGAAGCGTCAATCAGCAAGTCGGCTGCGGTGCTCGAGACGCAGGTCGAAATGATCCTTCATGTGAGGAGCGCTTGGCAGCAACTTGACACTGCTCCGCCGCCGATAGAGGAAAAACAGTCCGACCTACCGAGCGAGCAGATCCATTCCACTTATATGCCGTCCGTGGAGATGGCAGACAGAATTCCTTTCTCGCAATCTGCCTGACTGATGATAAGACGTTAGGTTCGCTGTGAGAACTTTATCTGCTGAATATTCGTGATTCGTAAGTTATGGGTGGACAGCAGCAAACTGATAAGCGCCGGTGGTCAAGTGAGGTTTGCGCAGACAAGTGAGGACTTGATGAAAGCGCTAGTGGTAGAGACTTCGAGCACGATGAGGGCGGTCTTGCGCCGAATCCTCTCTATGCGAGGATTTGAAGTGTCGGAGGCAGAAAGCGGTCAACAGGCGCTGGAGATTCTGCCTGGCATGGGCAGAGCCGACCTTGTCTTGGTAGATTGGACCCTGCGCGAGATGAATAGTCTTGAATTTATAGCTTCTCTGCGACATGAGACGGCGCACGACACAATGGTTCTAATGTTAGCTGCGCGCGAGCCAGAGAAACAAGAACTGCACAGAGCGCTCGTAGCTGGAGCAGACGATTATCTGACGAAACCATTTACATCTCTACAGATCGACGAAAAGATGGCGCGGGCTGGACTGACCTGGCAATGGAACACATATTGTGATAAGCAAGGCCTTTCTTGCCGATAGTAAATAGATAAGAATGTTGCACATCGTTAGCTCGGAATGCTCCAGTTGGAGCCGCAATGGGAAATGTTGCCGACTAACTCAGAAAGAGTGTACCAATGATTGCCAGCGAGGTTTGCCTACTCTCCGAAGATCGTGCGAGTCTCGCTTCTCTGCGGGATCTGGAGCGGCAACATGTTCCCATATACCGCTGTGAGACGGATCGACCATTCCTCGCTGAGCGAGCAATGAGACTGACGTGTGCGAAGGGATCCCACGGTGAATAAGAGCACACTGAGCGGAATCGCAATCGCCATCTCTGGAATCTCTGTTGGCCTATATCTCGATGGGGGTAAGATCGGGCAGATGCTGCAACCCACCGCAGCCCTCATTGTATTTGGCGGAACGCTTGGCGCGGTTATGGTACAGTTTCCATTTTCAGTCGTGATGCAAGCGGCTAGGCATTTGAAAGAGGTCTTCATTCCTTTGGAGGATCCAGCTTCGCAGCTGATCGAAGACCTGCTGCGCTATGCGCTGAGAGCCCGTCGGAATGGTCTGGTCTCTTTGGACGCTGAACTCGAGTTTATCGGGGATCCATTTTTGCGAAAAGCCATGACTCTTGCTGTTGACGGCATTAGGTCATCCGAGCTACGCGAAACGATGGAAGTGGAAATGGATATGGAAGCCGACCAAGAAGACCTTATCCCAAAGGTCTTTGAATCTGCAGGTGGCTTTGCCCCGACAATTGGCATTCTTGGGGCGGTCATAGGCCTTATTCAGGTTATGCAGCGTCTACAAAACATCAATGAAGTCGGTAGTGGAATCGCAGTCGCCTTTGTGGCAACCATCTACGGGGTAGGATCAGCAAACATCTTATTTCTTCCGTGTTCAGGAAGAGTCAAGATGTTAATGCGAAGGAAGCAAGTGCTCCGCGAGCTAATGCTTGAGGGTGTGGTTTCGATTGTAGATCGGGTTAACCCCAGGGTTCTTGAAGCGAAGCTCGCTGTATACCTGAGCCGGCCCATTGCTGCAGCAAACATTAGGCTGGCAACGAAATGAGACGGCGCAGAAAAAGTGAAGATGATGCCCATCCTGAGCGCTGGATGGTTTCCTATGCCGATTTCATGACACTCTTATTCGCTCTGTTCGTGGTGCTGTTTGCCTCTTCTTATCATGACAAGAAGACAGTGCAGAGAGTTTCTTCCGCGGTCAAAAACGGATTCCAGGAGATGGGAGCGTTTACGGGCAGCGATAGCATTCAAGATACGTCGTCCTCCGACATGTCTAAGTTAGGCAGCGTACTAAGTCCGACTAGCAATGGAGGAGCTAAAGTAGGTTCAGTTCCGGGCAGCGCTGGCATCGATCTTACCGAGTTACACAGAAAACTCACCAAGGCGCTCGGCAAAGAAATCGAGCGGCAGGAAGTTGCACTACGAATGACCCCGGAAGGCTTCGTAATCAGCCTTCATGAACTTGGATTCTTCAATAGCGGCGAAGCACGTCTCCTGCCCGGAGCAGCAGACAAAATCAAGCGGATTGCCGCTGTACTAATGGAATACGGCCTGGATATGCGAGTGGAAGGGCATTCGGACAATGTGCCAATACATAATGCGGCATTCGGCTCAAACTGGGATCTGTCAACAGCGCGCGCAATGGCAGTAGCAATGATGCTGATCGATGAAGCAGGTGTAGATCCACAGCGAATGTCAATCGCAGGCTACTCTCAGTATCATCCGACAGCGAACAACGACACTCCTGAGGGTCGCAGAGCCAACCGGCGTGTCGATATTGTGGTTGTGGCCATATCAAGGCCTCCCGAGGCGAAAGTGCCTGCGCCTACGGTTACTTCAAAGAAATAGGAAGTCGCAATCTGGGGCGATAGCTATATTGGTGCTGTTCAATCTGAGACGGATGTTATTGACCTGCCTCGATTGGAAGGATCATCTGGATCCCAATGCTGCACGCTCTGTTTACGGAACCAGGGCGTGCAGCATATTTCCCGCTGAGATCAAAGCTTCAAAGTAATTGGAGGCACTGTTGCGGACAAGGGGATCGCTATGAGGAGGTCCTTTTCCGTCTCCACCATGTTCATGATATTCGCAAAGTTCTAACGCTCTGCCGATTCCCTTTGTCGACCCAAGCAACGCCTCCTCAATCTTGGCGTTAACATAGATCAGGCCGAGCAGCTGCGCCATGGGAATATTCAGCATGCGATCCATCATGGAGAGCATGCCGAGCATATACAGTTCCGCAGGATTCTCATTCAGCACCGGCGCCAGAGACTCACAGAAGTGAGCACGTTCAAGAGCCTGTCTTACATCATGATCAGGCGAGGAGTGAGCCAGCTTGCCAGCAAGAATGACTGTAACCAGCTTACGAAAGGCGTCCTCCCCCACAGCAACCAAAGCTCCCTGGATCGTAGATATGCGATATCGCAGCCCAAATAAAGCGGAATTGGCAAGCCGAAGCAGTCTGTAGCACAGGGAAGGCTCGAGCAATAAAAGACGCTCAATTTCTATAAAGTCAGAATATGGTTTAGCAAGCGCCGCAAATATTTGGAGATATGCGTACTTATTCGTGGATATTTGCGACTCGGAAATGATCTCCGGCCGTGCGTAGAAATAGCCCTGAAAAAAGGTATTTCCCTCTAGTTGCGCGGTTTGCACTTCAGATATTGTTTCGACCTTTTCGGCAACAAAGGAAGTCTTCTTATTACGGCACATGCCGTAGATCTCTTTCCTCATTGCAAGATCGGAAGATCGAAAATCGACCTTAATGAAGTCGGCAATGTCTACCAGGTCCCTCTTGCTCTCGTCTGGAGAAAAATCGTCAAGGGCCAGGCGGAATCCAGACTGTCTGAGCTGCTTGCATGCCTTTATCACTTCCGCGTCGGGAGTGACTGTTTCCAAGATTTCCAGAATTACAGTGCGGCTCGGCAGCAACTTTACACTTCCGCTCACTAACGCATCCCGTGTGCAATTAATGAACAGATTCGGGGAGGAGGAGCAGGCAATCATCGATAGACAGCTATCGATAGCACAGTTGGTGGCATGTTCACCATCACCACAGAAGAAATTGTCGGTTCCAGAGCGAAAAAGAATCTCGTGACCAAAAACTTGCATTTTGGCGTCGAGGATGGCCTGCCTGCCTATAAACCTAAGCTCGCCGCCTTTTTCTGTGGCCATGAAACTTTCCCTTCGTCCTCTTGAATACAAGTACCCGCCTTGATGCTTGTAACCAGACAACAATTCATTGCCTGGGAGGGGCTTCCGAACTATTGCAACGAGAACATCATTCCCTTGATGTGCAGGTCAGAGCCAGATCTTCGATTTGATGCGCTATCATATCCTGATCCGCTTGCGCCAATCAAACAGGGGCAGTAGTACCTGAGCTTGTGGCTGTGAGCGAGCCTTTCAATGAGGTGCGGCGCCATCGCGGACATTTCGTTGCATTGCACAGAGCACACATCGATCAAAAGGAGTAGTCGTCGCATCTGCCGTATAGAAGCGTTCATTCGTTCTATCGGCATCATAGCGGAAAAATGTTAGCCTTTCTTGCTCCTGGATATGGCAACACGGCTCTTCGTCCACTGAAACTACCTTCAGAGAGTATAGCTATCCTTTTATGCTTTCGCAAGTTGTTCATATCATTGCATCAGCGGTGAGAGAAGCGCTTTATACGAACCGCTGGCGTGCAGCATGTCAGCACTCCAGACTGAGTTGGGGTATACAGCACGAATCGGCAGCACGAACTGGCCGGCGCAGGCAACACCACGCAAGCCAAGCTTCACAGCACACCAGGGTTAGTTTTCAGGAGCTTGCCCGGGGCGATTTTGATAGGGGTGCGCAATCCAGGCTCCACTCGCCTGATTGATCTCCAATAGCAGCACCACGAGCACGTTGGTGTTCGGAGACGCTTATGCTTGCTCACGAGAAACGCTACGACTGATCCGCCTTCAGCGGCTTCCAAGCCGAGTGGGAACGAACGCGGAAAATATCGCAAGCCTGCCGCCCTGGTAACCTTCGACTGAAACGGCAAAATAGTTACGCCTGAACGGACTCTTGAAAACTTTTTCTGCTGGTCCATCAATGTAGGCCGGATCCGAAACCATTTTCTTGAAGACCGCCCTGCCGTCCGTTGTAACCGCGGCTGCGGCAATGTTCAGCACCTCTGAAATCGCATCGCGCAGAAGTTCGTCCATAGGGGTAGCACGAAGGTGCTCCTTTACCGCCGCATCCGGCAGACCCACAAGGGCTCCACCAATGGAGCCTAGCAGCAGGAGATCCGCCGAAACGACGATTGCTACCTCACTGGGAAGAACGGAATAAATGCCGTACACCTGCTTAATCTTTGAATCCATCGCTGGCGATGTGATGGCAAAGGTCACTTTGCGGCTGATCAGCTGCGTAAAGCATTTCGATAGAAGGAATGCACTTGGTTCTGCCATCTGCTAGCACTCTCCCAGAATTGGAGACAGCGCTTTCTGCACGTCTTCCGGCGTAAACGGCTTGCAAATTAGAAAGGTTGCGCCGGAATTCATGGCGAGTTCCTTTATTCCCTTCGATGTCTCCGAGGTAATGAAGCCAAAAGGGACATCGTTCTGCGCTGCCCTCAATTGCACGAGGAAGTCTATCCCCGACATTTCAGGCATGTTCCAGTCTGAAAGAACGAGCTTCGGTTGCTCTGCGTTTATCTTCTCCAAAGCCTGCGCTCCGTTCTCTGCCTCGCCCACCGTAAGCCCGCGATAGCCTGCCTGCCGGATCGCTCGCTGGACGATCATGCGCATCGTCTTGCTGTCATCCACTAGAAGTATATCCATGGAACCGCCTCATTGTGTTGTTTTTGCCGCCACATTTCGGGCAAAGAGTGGAATATTCCACGCCGAATTGTTCCTTATCGACACATTCCACTGAGTTGGTCAACAAAAGGACTCAATAAGGCAATTTGCGGAGAACCGCAGCCCATCGTTGGCAGCCTCCGTGCCGTCAGAAGCGATTGACCGGAAGTCGCGCGGGCTCAGAGCCATGGCGTGCGAAGTATCAAATATCTGCCTGGAAAACGGCGCCGTGGAGCGTCTGTGCTTCCGAAGCTCCCAGGACCTCAGATCACCAGCAGGTAAGTTCCCGAAATTCGCCTTCAGTTTCTCAACTGCAGCCGCGCCTTTCGGGCTATCGTGCATCTGACTGTTCAAGCAAATATCGCACTCGGAACTCGAGACGCCATCTTTGAGAGTGGCGAGATCTAAACGGGAACCTCGACCGACAGCTCCTGCGGATGTTAGCGCCCGTCATGCCTCTCATACCAACAATGACTACTACCATCCTGAACGTTTCAGAAAACCAACAGTAACCTGCCGCCGTACCTCCTTTGTATCTGCTCCGAAACGATCCGAGGTGACGGGGCTCGCCTTCGACCCCAGCGACAAACTAATCCTCTTATCGAGAAGACATTACAAGGAAAGGAGATGGGGACCATTATTGGCAAACGCCCATCGTTTCAACAACTCAGCCAAGGAGCGCAACTTCTTCTTCGCGCTTTGAACGTAACCAGAGGAAATGCCGATAGGGCTGAATCGGACGGATACAGCCGCCATAACTTCAGGACAACCTGGTTGAGAGTTACGCCCAACGGGAACGAGAAGAGGACTATGGACAACATTAGTGAGGAAGATCAGGAAACTATTCGAGAGTTTCTGGTTGAAAGTGAAGAAAACCTCTCGCGCCTCGATCAGGATCTTGTCGAACTTGAGAAGCACCCTGGGGATGCAGCTCTGCTCGGCAGCATTTTCCGGACCATTCATACCATCAAAGGAGCATGCGGATTTCTAGCATTCACTACTTTGGAGGCAATCACGCACCAGGCCGAGACCCTTCTGAGTCAGTTGCGCGACGGAAAGCGGGAACTTACTCCTGCGCTGGTCTCCCTGATTCTGGAGACCGTGGACGCGACGCGGAAGGTTCTGGCTTCGATTGAAGTGAGCGGAAAAGAAGGATCGCTCCGCTTCGACGACTTGACCGAACGCTTGCGGATCGCGGGACAATTGACCGTCGCTGTTGAGAAGCCGGTAGCTCCAGTTCAGGCCATACCAAGTGCGCCGCCCGCGCCCAAAGCGGAAGCTCCCGTCGATAAGGTCGCCCCTGCACCGCACGTGGACGTACCAATCGTAAAAGAGCAGCGATCCGGAGAAAGAAGGGCCGACGAAGATCGTCGGAAAGAAGGCGGGCGTAGGGATGAAGATACCGAACGCCATTCCGCCGCGGTAGACGCAAATATTCGAGTCGGAGTTGGGCTCCTGGACAAGCTCATGGACCTTGTCGGAGAGCTGGTGCTTACGCGTAACCAGATCCTCCAATTCAATACTGAACGAGAGGACCCCGCACTCAACACGACCTCGCAGCGCCTGAATCTTATTACTACCGAGTTGCAAGAGGGCGTCATGAAGACGCGCATGCAACCCATCGGCGTGGTGTGGAACAAGCTACCTCGCGTGGTGCGTGACATAGCGGTTGCCCTAGGCAAACAGATTCAGCTCGATATGGACGGAGCTGAGACAGAACTGGATCGAACCATCATTGAGGCTATCAAAGACCCCTTGATGCACCTCATTCGCAACTCCTGCGACCATGGCATCGAAACGCCTGAAATCCGAATCTCTGCGGGAAAGCTGCCGCAAGGAAAGCTAACTCTTCGCGCGTTTCATGAAGGCGGGCAAGTCAATATCGAGATCGGTGATGACGGAGCAGGAATTGACGTAACGCGTGTCAAACAGAAGGCCATTGAGAATGGGCTTCTGCGGCTTGAGCAGGCCGACAAGCTGAGTGATCGAGATGCACTCGCTCTGATCTTCCTGCCTGGTTTCTCAACAGCGCAGACCGTCACCAACATTTCTGGTCGCGGCGTTGGCATGGATGTGGTGAAATCTCACATCGAAAAGATTGGCGGTGTCGTTGATCTCTTCAGCCGACCCGGCGAAGGCACCACGATCAAGATCAGGATTCCACTTACACTAGCCATCATTCCGGGCCTGATCATTGCAAGCGGCGGAGAACGATTCGTGATCCCCCAGGTAAGCTTGCTCGAACTGATTCGCCTCGAAGGAGATGCTGCGGGGAAACACATCGAGCATGTGCATGGAACGCCGGTCTATCGCCGGCGTGGAAGTCTCTTGCCCATAGCCTATCTCAATCAAGTGCTAGGTCTGGAATCCGCTGAACAGTCTGAGGCGGTTAGCATCGTGGTGCTCCAGGCAGAAGACCGCCAGTTTGGTCTCGTCGTGGATGGCATCAATGACACTCAAGAGATTGTAGTCAAGCCACTCGGGAAGCAATTGAAAGGGCTCAATCTGTATGCCGGCGCGACGATCATGGGGGACGGTCGAGTCGCACTCATCCTCGACGTGCTCGGTATCGGCCAGCGTGCCGCTGTCTTCGGCGAATCCCATGAGCCGGCGCGTGCGGCGGAGAAAGAAAAGGCTCAAGTGAAGACGAAACTCCAACGGCTGCTGCTATTCAAAGCCGGCTCCTTCGAGCGTTTGGCAGTTCCACTCTCTCTCATCGCCAGACTCGAAGAATTTCCTCTATCAGCCATCGAGCACGCGAGCGGGGGGCAGGTCATTCAATATCGGGGACGCATCCTCTCCCTGGTCTCACTCCGCGCGGTGCTGGAGCCTGGCGTTTCCGACAACGAGCCGTTGCCCGATCTCGTGCAGGTGGTTGTCTTCAACGATGGCGACCGTAGCATTGGAATGATCGTCGATCAGATTGTGGACGTCGTCGAGGAAGCCGTCACTATACGGCGGAAGGCCGCTCGCAAGGGCCTCCTGGGTTCTGCCGTCGTTGGCAAGCGAGTCACGGATTTCCTTGATCTCAATCAGGTCATTGAAGCGGCTAAGGACAACTGGTTCCATGGCTCAGACGGTGGTACGAGCAACCAGATTGTTCTTATCGCCGATCCCTCCGCCTTCTCGAGAAGCATGATCCGGAGCGGTCTTGACATCTCAGGCTATGCCGTTCTTGAAGCCGCGAATCTCGAAGAGGCGGTGGACTGCTTGGAACATCAACCGGTAGATGTCGTTCTGGCAGCGCTCAATCTTTCTCCGGGTCGCAGTCCCAAGCTGCTAACGGCCATGCGCCGCCGGCCAGAATGGGAAAGAATTCCGGTCTTGGCGGTAGCTGCCACAGCCGAAGCGATCGCCACATCCGACTGGCGAGCGCAAGGTTTCCAGGACTGCCAAACCAACCTCGACTCGATCGCAATCGTCGAAGCAGTGGCAAAGCTTTTCGCCGCTGTGCCCTCGGACGAAGCTGAGCTTGAGTGCGTGGGAGAGATGAGATAACCAATGGCGATGGATACAACAACAACGAAATCCGCAACGGTGCAAACGAGTGGACAATTCTCAACATTCTACGTAGCCGACTTGTTCTTCGGGGTAGACGTTCTGCATGTTCAGGAAGTATTGCGCTCCCAGCCCATGACTCCCGTGCCTCAAGCTCCAGATGTTATCGAGGGATTGATCAACCTGCGAGGCCAGATTGTCACCGCCATTGATATGCGGCGAAGACTCCAGATGCCACAACTTGCCGGCGACCAGACACCGATGAATATCGTGGTCAGCACCTCTGACGGTGCGGTAAGTCTGCTGGTGGATGAGATCGGAGACGTGCTGGATATGGACGCTTCCAACTATGAACGTCCACCTGACAATCTTGATCCCGCAGCTCGAGAACTCATCAGCGGCGTTTACAAGATGAAAGATAGCTTGTTACTTGTCCTCGACACCGACAAAGCAGTCGAAGTAGGTGTAAGTTCCGCTTCCTTGAACACCAAGCATGACCCTCAGTCTCCTGAAGCGACAGCGAATGGAAGGCGTTCATCCTCGCAAGTACAGGACGCCACAGTGGAACCAGCGGAAGTCACACTGCCGCAGAATTCGGCAGGAAATGGAAAGAGAAAAGTGGCCGCAAAAAAGTCGAATGGCGCGGCGCGTGGGGTAGCACACTGAGTCGAGCCAGATGACTGGCCTACATCTCTAAAGGAGTCAACTTCACGCTGACTCTGGCTGTACGCAAGAACCGAATTGCGAGTTGCAATCGCGGCAATGGATCCAAGGAACTAGGCAGCCACGAAACATTCACCAACACGCAACAATCGGTCGATAACTAGGTGCAACTCCAATCTCAGGAGATCAGGCGCCTTCTGGGAGCATCGCGGGGCGGGTGCTTGAGTAAACCGGCAAGGCCGGGCAGTTGAATGGGCAGGAAGGCTTGCGAAGAAGCGCGACCACCCGAAGGGAGCAAAGACAATGAAGTGGTTTTATGACATGAAGATCGGAACCAGACTCCTAGCGGCTTTCATCATCGTGGGGGCCATCACCGCAGTCGTTGGCTATACCGGAATCGCAAGCTTAGGCAAGATTGCGGATTTGTCTAAATCGTCTTATGAGAAGCAAACTGTTGGAATCGCGTACGTCAAGCAGGCCAGCATCGATCTTATTGAGGTTGATAGGGCGACCAAGAGCGTGTTGTTGTCCAGCACGACGGAACAACGCGAGCAATACAAGGCCCTCGTCGAGGCATTCACCGGACTCGTCAACGATGATCTGGACAAGGCCAAACCTCTGATTAGTGACGACAAGGGCAAGCAGATGCTGGCGGATGCTCAACAGGCATGGAAGGAAAGCCAGGATTCCAACGCCCAACTCATTGCCATGACCATGAAAGAGAAGACCGAGTCAAAGCGGGCGTCGGTGGAATTAGCTTTTGGCACTGGCCGCGCGAAGTCGGACGCTGTTGAGGATGCGCTATCCCAGATGGAAGGGGACAAAGAGAGCATCGCCAGGCTGGCCCAGGAGCAGACGAACAAGACATATCACACGGCTCGCACTTTACTTCTCACGCTGGTTGTGGCTGGCGTACTACTTGGTCTTGGACTAGGCATTTTCATTTCGCGCAGCATAGCAAGGCCCCTTGCTCTTGTCGCCGCTGCTGCGAGGAAAATCGCACAGGGAGACGTGAATCAGAAGATTGAATACCGTTCAGGTGACGAGGTCGGTGCGATGGCCGAGTCATTCCGCGCAGTGATCGATGCCGTGAACGCTTTGACACGCGATGCTTTCATGCTCGCGGAGGCAGCCGCTGCAGACAAGCTGGAGATCCGCGCAGATGCCACGAAGCACCAGGGAGACTATCGCCGTGTGGTTGAAGGATTCAATGGAACTCTCGATGTTGTCGTGGAAAAGGTCAACTGGTACCAGTCGATTATCGACGCTGTAAAGACCCCGATCCACGTGATCGACAAGGACATGAAATGGGTCTTCCTCAACAAAGCTTTCGAAAAGCTGATGGTGGATGCCAACGTTATCAAAAGCCGGAAGGATGCTCCAGGCATGCCCTGTTCATCGGCAACGGCTAATATATGCAAAACAGAAAACTGTGGCATTGTGCAACTGGGCAAAGGCAACGGAGAAACGTACTTTGATTGGCATGGCCTGAAATGCAAGCAGGAAACCTCAAATCTGACCAACCTCAAAGGCGAGCACATCGGCTTCGTCGAGGTGGTATCTGATCTGACCTCCATCGTGGCCGTAAAGGACTACACCAATAACGAAGTAGTTCGGCTGGCATCCAATCTCGTTCAGATCGCGAAGGGCGATCTAAATGTAAATCTGAATCTGGCTGATGCTGACAGCTATACCAGCGAAGCGAATGCCCAATTCGCGCAGATCAACGATAGCCTGACTGAGGTTGTCAATGCGATCGGCGCACTAACAACTGACAGTACCGCACTCGTAGACTCCGCCATTGCCGGGAAACTGGAAGCGCGTGCAGACGTCTCCAAGCATCAGGGTGATTATCGCAAGATCATCCAGGGTGTGAACGATACACTGGACGCGGTGATCGGGCCTCTCAACATGGCCGCAGACTATGTAAACCAGATATCCAAGGGCGTCCTCCCCGAAAAGATCTCCGCAAGTTACAACGGCGACTTCAATACCATCAAACACAACCTGAATGCCTGCATCGATGGTCTCGGCGGTCTCGTGGAAGCGGATTCCGTTCTGAAACGGATGGCCGTGAACGACTATTCCCATAAGGTGGAAGGGAAGTATGAAGGGATCTTTGCCACCGTTGCCGAATCCACGAATAGTGTTTTGGATAGGCTCCATCACCTTATCTTCTCGATGAAGAGCATTTCCCAAGGTGACCTTAGCGAGCTGCCGGACTACAAGAAGATTGGGAGCCGATCGGAAGACGATGAGCTGATGCCAACCATCATAGTCGTGATGGAGAACATCAAGGCGCTGGTGGATGACGTCAATCAACTCACCGCCTCTGCGGTCGATGGCAAGCTGTCAACGCGCGCCGACGCCTCCAAGCACCAGGGCGATTATAGGAAGATCGCGGAAGGCTTCAACAGCACACTGGACGCAATTCTTCTGCCTATCGACGAAGAAGTTCATGTTCTCAGGCAAATCAGTGGTGGCAACCTGCGCGACAAAGTCGAGATTGCCTGCAAGGGCGACCACGAAAAGATGAAAGTCGCCATAAACAGCTTGCATCTTTGGTTGTCCGGATTGATCGCGTACGTAACGAAAATCGCGCACGGCGATTTGACCGCAGCGATGGCCAAGAGTTCCGAGCAAGACCAGATTCATGAGTGGCTGATGCTGATGAAGACTAATATCCACGCCCTGGTCTCAGACACCAATTTGCTCGCTAAAGCAGCGATTGATGGCCGAGTAGGAACACGCGCTGATGCCACCAAGCATCAGGGAGAGTATCGCAAGATCATCGAAGGCGTCAATGAAACGCTGGCTGCTGTTGTTGAACCGCTCAGGGCCACGGCCGAGAATGCAAGCTCGCTTGCCTCTTCTGCCGAGGAGCTTACGGCCGTAAGTCAGCAAATGGCGAGCACCGCCGAAGAGACCGCAGTCCAAGCCAACGTGGTATCGGCAGCCAGTGAACAGGTTTCAAAGAACGTCGCTTCTGTGGCTACGGCCTCCGAAGAGATGCAAGCCTCGATTCGCGAAATCTCAAAGAACGCCAACGACTCGGCACGGGTGGCCAAGAACGCTGTTACCGTGGCGCAATCAACCAACGAGACGATGAAGAAACTCGGCGAATCCAGTCTGGAGATCGGTAACGTGATCAAGGTGATTACCTCGATTGCGCAACAGACTAACTTGCTGGCACTGAATGCAACCATTGAGGCCGCGCGCGCAGGAGAAGCGGGCAAAGGCTTTGCGGTTGTAGCCAATGAGGTAAAGGAGCTTGCCAAGCAGACTGCCAAGGCGACCGAGGAGATCAGCCAGAAGATCGAGGGCATCCAAGGAGTCACCAAGGGAGCCGTCACGGCGATCGAGGAGATCGGCGCAATCATCAACCAGATCAACGATATTTCCAACAGCATTGCATCGGCAGTCGAAGAACAAACGGTGACTACGAACGAGATCGGTCGCAGCGTGACAGAAGCTGCCCAGGGCGTCAACGATATCGCCAAGAACATTGGCGGGGTAGCCACAGCCGCAAGGAACACCACACAAGGAGCCAACGACACTCGGACAGCCTCAATGGAGTTGAGTGAGATGGCAGCGCGGCTCCAGTCGGCTGTAGCGAAGTTCACGTTCTAACCAAATGAGCAGTATCAAGAGGCGCCCGGCGGGCCAGTTATCAGCCGACGGGCGTCTTCTCAAACAATGAAGGTGGATGAGTGATGACCAAGGTATTAGTTGTGGACGACTCCCGGACAATTCGTACGATCATCCGCAGAATATTGATAGAACAGGGGTTCCAGGTCTGCGAGGCGGTCAACGGCGTCGATGCCCTCAAGGTGATGGAAACTGAGAAGGCCGCGGTCAAGTTGGTTCTCGCGGACTGGAATATGCCAGAGATGAATGGCTTCGAGCTGCTGAAGCGGTTACGCCTAGATCCTGAACTCTCTTCTTTGAAAGTGATTATGGTTACCACTGAGACCGAGATAGACAACATGTCAGCGGCCTTGGAAGCTGGGGCCAATGAATACGTGATGAAGCCGTTTACAAAAGACATCCTCATGGAAAAGATGGAATTAGTCGGATTTTCTCCCGTAGTGAAGGTATAACAATGTCAGCTTTGAATAAACGTTTGCTTCAGCCCGGCGAGAAGATTCGAGTCTTGGTCGTGGATGACTCAGTGGTCATTCGCAGACTCGTGACTACTTCTCTCGAACAGGACCCGCTGCTTGAGCTAGTGGGGACTGCCTCGAACGGAGCAATCGGACTGCAACGTGTTCAGCAGCTAAATCCCGATGTCCTCACTCTGGATATTGAGATGCCGGATATGGACGGCCTGGAGATGTTGCGGCGCATTCGGCGCGAGTATCCGCATCTACGGGTCATCATGTTCAGCACGCTCACCGAGCGCGGCGCCGCGAAAACGCTGGAGGCCCTGAGTCTGGGAGCCGACGACTACGTGGCCAAAGTTTCTAACGAAGGATCGCTCGACCGCTCGATGGCACGCTTGCGGGAAGATATGATCCCAAAGATCAAGCAGTTCTTTCTTTTGCCACAACAGAGTCGAGTCGCGCCGCCTGCGGAACCTTCGCGCGTTACAGCGGCGCCGCCAGTTTCGCTTGGCACGTCACTCTTGCAGAAGACGAAGGTGAGACCCAAGGTGGTCGTGATTGGTGTCTCAACAGGAGGTCCGACAGCTCTTGGAACAATCCTGCCAAGCTTGCCGGCTGACTTCACTTTGCCGATTCTTCTGGTGCAGCACATGCCACCTCTCTTTACTCGCCTGCTCGCTGAGCGCCTTAACTCCACCTGCAAGGTGATGGTCGAAGAAGCAAAGCAGGACAGCCTGATTGAGCCGGGGAAGATCCTTATAGCGCCCGGAGACTATCACATGAAGTTAGCCTCTAACGAGGGCGGAGTACGCATTTTCCTCGACCAGTCTCCACGGTTGAACTCGTGCCGCCCCGCGGTTGACGCGCTATTCGCCTCAACTGGAGAGGTGTATGGCGGCGCGGTCCTCGCGGTCATGCTAACCGGCATGGGACAAGATGGCTTGCGGGGTACAGAGATACTCAAGGCACGAGGAGCCACCGTGCTCGCGCAAGATGAGGCGTCCAGTGTTGTCTGGGGTATGCCAGGCGCCGTGGTGAACGCAGGCCTCGCCGACCGCGTATTGCCTCTTAATGAAGTTGTGCCTGAAATCCTTCGTATCACTGGAAGGAACTAAGAGGAACCCTATGGGAAGCCAAGCACTAGTCACGGAGATACTCCCGGAGAACTATCGGTTCCTTCAGGCGCATGTGTATTCCCAAGTGGGAATTGTCCTCGAGGACAACAAGCACTATCTCTTTGAAAGCCGCCTTGCGCCCATTGTCAAGCAATTCGGTCTCGGCTCCATCAATGACTTATGCGCACTTATCCTGTCCAAGCGCAATCCGGGGATTGGTCAGCAAGTTGTTGAGGCAATGACAACCAACGAGACCTACTTCTTCCGCGATCCGGCTCAATACGAAGCCATACGAACGGTGCTCTTGCCGAGCCTGAACGAGCTGCGGCAGACGACCAAAAAACTCAGTTTCTGGTCAGCAGCTTCATCCACTGGGCAGGAGGCCTACAGTCTGGCCATGCTGTTGCTAAATGAAGGATTCAAAGATTGGAACATTAAGATACTGGGAACTGACTTCTCCTCGAAGGTTGTGGAGCGCGCCAGGTCCGGAATGTTTCAGCAGATTGAGGTAAACCGGGGACTGCCAGCTGCCTATCTAGTGAAGCACTTCCGTCGTTCCGGTATGAATTGGCAGTTATCTGAGCCTGTCCAGAAGATGGTTAATTTTGAGACGATTGACCTGCGCAAAAGCATGCGCACTCTAGGTCCATTCGATTTGGTATTTTGCCGTAACGTGATGATCTACTTCGACAATAAGACGAAGCTGAACATCATGAAAGAACTCCACAGCACAATGTTTCGTGGCGGTTGGCTGCTCCTGGGCGGCGCCGAGACGGCCTTTGGTCTCGAAGAGTGGTTTGACCGGAAGACAGTAGGAAACGTAACTGTCTTTGTCGCACGATGAAAGGGAGTCTATGCAAAGCGAAGTGAGTGTAGAGATGCTGTCGGAGATTGTAAAATCCGTATTCTTAACCATGATGGATCTTGAGCTCTCCAACAGCGAGACGCAATGGCACCCTGGTGGAGACCGATTGACCTCCTTCGTGCAACTGACTGGCGAGTGGAACGGCGCGGTCCTGCTCGAGTGCAGCCGGAATCAGGCTTGTGATTTCGCGGGCAGGATTCTCGCCATGGATACACCAGAAGCTGTGGACGATGACGTACGCGACGTGCTCGGCGAACTTGCCAATATGATCGGCGGAAACATGAAGTGCGGAATGACGCAAGGCGTCCGCCTCTCGATGCCCACCGTTCTGGATGGTAGCGCTTATGACTTGCACATCTGCGGATCGCAAGTTCAGGAGAGGCTCACCTTCAAATGCGCAGATAGTCACTTCTGGGTGACGGTTCTCTCCAAGGGAGTGGATATCCCCGAGTGTTAAGCATCGTTCTCGGTCGCTGACGTATATATATTGTTGCGCAAGCTGCTCTACCGGTGGAGCAGAAGTTGGTGATCCTCTCATGCAGAGATCTGCTAGCGCGCCTGAGTGACTGCAAGAGAACGCAGCCACTCAGGCGCGCATCTACTCATGCCGCTCTAATCTAAAAAGGCGTCCCTTACGAGCCGAATTATTCGGCGAGAAAGTTGTAAATATGCTTGAACAGATAGGCAATTCTTGCCGATAAGCGATATGCAGTAGATTCACTTTGGTATTCCACGGGGGGGAATCATGCAAATCAGCGCCATCACAAGAATCGCTTCATCTTCAACTCAGTGGCCCTCGGCACAGCCCCAAGCTAAGCCTGCAGCCTCATCGTCCTCCAATGCCGCAAAGCAAATGGCGTCTGCTTCCGGCAGTTCCTCTGCATCCAAAATCGCTGACTCTTCTTTGGGCAAGGTGCAGAATTCTGCGAGCAGTACCCAAGTATCAACAATCGCGGCCTCTTATTCCACAACCGTGGGAGGCAGGAGCTACGCCGGAAGCGTAGAAGAGTCCGGTGGCAGGTACACAGCCTCCGTTCCGATGCCGCCCGGGGTAAGCGCCAGCGGAGCAAGTGTCCAGTCCGCCGAGGACAAGCTCAACATCATATTGGATACTCTCGCCTGACATCTTCGGCGCAAGCCTGGATTCGCAAGTTGAGAGATTTGCAGCATAAACATGGCTGGTTCGTTGAGTCGGGGCATAGCGACAAACTTGCTCAGCGTCGGCCCACAACGAAGTAGATCGCCATAAATCTTGCCCTGCGGGAACCGCAAGAAACAGAGAGATTGAATGACAACTACAGTGAGTGGCGACTCAGGCAACGTTTGAAACAGGAAGGGCAGAGATTCTCCCTGCCCTTCCCGAGCGATTGCTGCATTTACTTGTTACTGACTGAGCGCGAAGTCAATCTCTACTTTCACTTTCGACGCTCCTGCACCAGAAGCGAATTTCCATTTACGCACTGCATCTTCTGCGGCAGGTGCCAGAATGCGGTTTCCACCAGTTGTTTTTGCATCGCTTACGTTGCCCGCAGCATCCACTGTGGCCTCTACGTCAACCGCGCCACTAATCTTCATGCGCCTGGCAATTTCCGGGTAAATGGGCGCCACGCGCACTTTTATGGCACGGTCTTCCGCCCCCGCTCTTGCGGGTATCGCCAACACCACTACCAGTACAAGAGCCGATGCCTGAAGCAGCCTCAATGCTGCCTTCCGCATTCCAAATGGACTCTTTCCAAAAAACCCTGTACTCATTGGTCCTCCTCGACCTCTGTAGCTACTCATTGCACTTATCGGCTTCAGGAAGGCTCGTGTTCAAAGTTTTCTGGAATCTTCTTGTTAAAGATCGGCAAGAGATCCGGAGTGCTTTCCAGAAGAAGCTGGGAGGGTTACGACGATCCTCGCTCCGCCATCCTCACGATTGCCTGCCGTGACGGCTCCGCCGTGGGCGCGGACTACCGCATCGACGAAGGCCAGGCCCAGTCCATGCCCATTCGACTCCTTTCCTTTCACCCTGCGCTCGAACAGTTGAAGGCAAACCTCCGCATCGAAGCCCGGTCCATCGTCTTCCAGAATGAGCAAGGCTGCTTCGTCCTCGGCACTCAGCCGCAGGCTTACCGTGCAGGCGGTGGGCAAGTGCTTCAACTCATTGTCGAAGAGATTGGCAATCATGCGATGGATCAGGGCCGCGTCGGCCTCGATTGTGAGCGGACCGCCGCTGTGCAGCCTGATTTGCAGGCCCTTCTCCGACATAGAAGGCTCGTACAGTTCAATCATGATTCTCAACAATTCGTCGAGATCGACTTCGACGCGGTTCAGCCTAAGCGCATCCGCCTTGGCCTCAGCAACATCGAGGGACTTGTTGAGAAAATCTGTTAACCGATCCAGTTCCTCAATGGCCGAAACGATCGGCTCTGCTTGGTCGCCCTGTGTGGACGCTGACAAAGTCATCTCCAACTTCCCGCGAATTGCCGTAAGAGGACTGCGTAGATCATGCGCCAACGAATCCGTAATAGTGTGCAATTGGTGCATCGAACTCTCAATGCGGTCGAGCATGCGGTTGAGCGTCAAAGCCAGGTGGCTCACTTCGTCATTTCGTTTGGTCGTCGGCACCCTGGCGTTCAGGTCGGAATGACCAATTCTCGATGCCGCCTCTGTAATCTCGCGCACATGACTCAACATCCGCCGAGTAGTAAAAAAGACAATGCCGAAGCCGAGAAGAACAAGCAGCAGCCACAGCAGGAAAAACCGCAGACGCAGCTTCCTCAAAACCCTCCATTCGTCCCGCTCGGAAAGTCCAAGATAAATATAGCTTCCATCGTCTATGCGAATCGAAACCACGCGAAAGGGAACCGCAAAGCCCTGGACCACGAGATCCGTTGGCTGATTAGGAACAATTCTGCTTGTCCGGATGGCCTTCATGCACGGTTCGCCGCTTCCCGCGCCAACCCACAATTGGATCGAAGCACCGTCGCCAGTCTGAAGAAAAAAGACCGAGTCGTTTGAGTTACTATCGGAGCGCAGCTTATTCGGTACTTCCCTTCCCGCCAATTCTGCCACTTCTCCGACAACCCGGCTGTAAAGTGCGTTCTTCGGCGTTCGCTCGGCAACATCGCCCAACACTTCAACCTCTCCCGACAGCCACGCATCGCTGCGCCGTTGAATATCTCCAGCAACAAAACGATGAAGAAAGACGAAGACAAGCAGGGTTCCGCAGGCAAAAGCGAGCGTTGCCCACAGCGAAATGCGCCAGGCGGCACTGCGCATGACGGGCTTATCGGTCTTTGAGGACATAGCCCACACCTCGCAGTGTTCGAATTAAAGGCTGCTGCCCTTGCCCATCGACCTTCCCGCGCAATCGATAGATGTGAACATCCACGACGTTAGTGTCCGGCTGGATGCGCATGCCCCAAACCTGGTCGAGAATCATGGAGCGCGTCACCACCCGGCCCGCATTGCGGCAGAGATACTCCAGCAGGACGAACTCCTGAGGTGTAAGC
>Ga0255356_1000875_pt1 | contig 19805 bp, 14 predicted proteins | sample HBST100metaG_FD_189944 | JGI IMG/M metagenome (GOLD analysis project Ga0255356, IMG submission 189944) | Peat soil microbial communities from Stordalen Mire, Sweden - H.B.S.T100 | ecosystem: Environmental > Terrestrial > Soil > Wetlands > Peat | place: Sweden: Norrbotten County, Stordalen Mire...
AGATACCTACGAGGGAGCGCCGGCTCCCGCGGCAGCGTTTATCGCATCAGTATCGAAGGTCGCCAGCTTTGCATTGCTGCTTACGTTGAGCATGAATTGGTTGATGCCAGGTTTTTATGGCTCCAGCGCGAAGAGTGCATTTGAAGGATTCCTGAGACAGTACTATCAGACTTGGCCACAACTGGCGACGATTCTGCTGGTGGTTGCTGCCGCATCGATGATCGTCGGAAATCTGGCAGCGCTGGCGCAGGTCAGCGTTCGGCGGCTGTTGGCTTACTCGGCCATCGCTCACGCCGGGTACATTCTACTGGGTGTAGCTACGCAACGCGCCTATACGGACCAAGGAAGCGCGTCTGATTTCTTCCTGAGTACGACCGAGCCGGCCTTCCGCAGTGCGAACGCCGTCCTCTTCTACGTCCTCACCTACGGCCTCACCACTATTGGCGCTTTCGGCGTAGTCGCCGTTGTCGAGCGCGCCACGGGCAGCGACCGCCTCGATTCCTTCCTTGGCCTGCACAAGCGCAATCCGCTGCTGGCCGCGGTGCTACTTGTCTGCTTCCTCTCGCTGGCGGGGATTCCGCCGCTCGTCGGTTTTTGGGCCAAGTTCAATCTTTTCGCCGCAGTGCTCTCCGTCTCAGCCGGGCCGGTTCCATTCGCTCTCGTTGCTTTGGCTGTCGCGCTCAGCGTCGTCTCGCTCTATTACTACTTGCAGGTTCTCAAGCGGGCCTATGTCATGCCCGCCGTCGATGAGACACCCATCAAGGCCCATCCAGTCACGATGGCCGTGCTGGTTCTGATTGCGGCGGCTGTCGTTGTTCTGGGTTGCTTCCCCGCTCTGCTTCAGGGGTGGATCGAGAGTTTCTATCCGATCTTGTGATTCACCTGATCGGGCGCCGGAGGGCACAGTTTTACTCCCTCGAAGTTTTGATCGAAAAGACAGGAGTTATTTCGGGTAACCTGGCGTAGGTTACTTTTGGATTTTTTTGATTACTCTGCACGAATTCCCCTTTCCCGTGTTAACATTCCCGCTAGTGACTCGTTTGCTGGTTTATGGCCTTTTCTGCCTCAGGGCTTCCCCTCCATGGCACACTGAATCAGAAGAAGCCTAGGTGTGGTTTCCAGCTCTACGAAGGGGTTTGAGAAGTCAACAAAGGAGCACTCAGTTTGAATCGCTGAGGGCAAACAGACCCACATCGGGCGCTTGATTAGGGCACGCGGACCTGCAATAATTCCAGATGTTTGGATTACCCCAGAAAGGATTTGCACGTGACGAAAAACCTTCTGAAAAACGCATTCATTGTGTTGGGGCTTGCGCTCTGCACAAGCACTGCGGCTTATGCGGGGCCTCATCCAGCTCCCGAGGTCGATCCAAGCATGGTAATCGGTGGCCTCACACTGCTTGCAGGAACGCTCGCGGTTTTACGCGTTCGACATAAGAAGTAGACCGGGCAAACGCTGAATCGAAATAGTCAACCCGACGGCGGCTTGACGGAGAATCATTGTTCTCTGTCGAAGCCGCTTTTTTCTTTGCTCTCTCATCTTCTTGGACGGCTGTCGTTGCTTGGCGCAATGGTGGCGATTGAGTGGGTGGTCTGCTTTCCGCTCGGAAGTTTCCTCTTCGGCCATCAGAGATTTCTCCGCATCGCCATCGTTTCGTATGCGGTGTTTCTCGGCCTCGGCTATCCAAAATTCAAGACTCAACAGGAAAATATCCCCTTCAGCCGCATTCTTTTCGGCGGCCACATGGTCTGCATCGGTACGTTTTTTGGCTACATTTTGACCCGGATGCATGGGGACATCCATCTGTTTTTTAATCCACTGGCCTACGCCAAATGGGTTTCGGGCTACACCTCCAGCGCGGTCTTCCTCTTGGGCACTCTTCTGCTGGCACTGGCCTGCATTCCGTTCCGCATCTGGGTCAGGACAATTCGCGCCACAAGTCCTTTATGGCTGTATTCTTCACTCGCAGGTGTTGCTGCGTGGGGATTGGGTTCCCCGCTCAGCTCATTGTGGGACAAATCGAGCGCCGTTCAAGGCCGGGTTTTGCAGGCCATCGCTTTTTATGCGGTACTGCCGGTGGTTCGCTTCTTCCTACCCAATGTCATTGCTGATCCCGCGGCTTTCATCATTGAGACTCCCCACTTCTCAACCAGAATTGTGGGTGCTTGTTCCGGGATCGAAGGCCTGGGACTGGTGCTTGTCTTCAGCGTTGTCTGGCTTTGGTATTTCCGCAGGGAGATTCGCTTTCCGCAGGCGCTTCTACTCATTCCCTGCGCGCTGGGATGTATATGGCTGCTCAACATCTTCCGGCTCGCAGCTCTGATCCTCATCGGCGATGCGATCAGTCCGGAAATTGCCATCGTCGGCTTTCATTCCCAGGCCGGCTGGATTGCATTGACCCTCGTCGCGCTGGCTTTTTCCATGGCCACACTGCATCTTTCCTGGGTACGAAAGCCGTCGGCCTCCGTTTCACCTTCGGCTGGCGATCCGCAGAGTGTAGCAGGGCAGGCACCCGGAGGCGCATCGGAGCAGCCGGGCGAACTCCAAGGAGAATCCCCGGCAATTCGCGCGTATCTGATCCCGTTTCTTGCCATTCTGGCTGCATCATTTGTCTCTAAAGCCGCTTCTGGATACTTCGAATGGCTGTATCCACTGCGTTTTTTTGCCGCGGCCATCGCCCTCATTTATTTCTGGCCGGAGTTGAAGAAGCTCAACTGGCGCTTCGGCTGGTTCGGCCCGGTCACCGGCGTGGCAGTCTTCCTGGTGTGGATCGCGCCCTCTTGGTGGGCGCATCAATCTGCAGCCAGTCCGCTGGGTCCGGCGCTCGCGGCGCTTTCGCCCACGGCTCGCTGGACCTGGATCAGCTTCCGCGCTGCCGCTGCCTGCCTCACCGTGCCCATCGCCGAAGAATTGGCTTTTCGCGGCTATTTGGCGCGCCGGTTCATCAGCCGGGAGTTTGACCAGGTCTCCTTTACTGGCCTGACGGCGCTCTCCGTCGCTCTCTCCTCCCTGGCCTTTGGCCTGATGCATGGCCAACACTGGGTGGTTGGTACTCTGGCCGGCGTGGCCTTTGCCGCCGCGCTTCGCTGGCGTGGGCGCATGGGCGATGCCGTCATGGCGCACGCCGTCAGCAATCTCTTGCTTGCCGCCTGGGTTCTTCGCTTCGGCGACTGGACACAGTGGTAATTCCTGCATTCGCCCCGTTCCCATCCTCCGCCGATGACGAACCCGCCCACGCATTCCTTCCGTTGAATCCACCCATATCAACCTCCCTTCCCCTTCTTCGCCCGGCAATTTCCTGCGCGTGCAATTAAATTGGAACCATGGGGCAAGTGCGAGCCAAATGGAAACCGGAACTCGCCGCGATGGTGACGCTGGCGGTTCCGGTGGTCTTGAGCGAGTTGGGCTGGGTGGCCATGGGCATCGTGGATGCCATCATGGTGGGCCGCCTGGGACCGGCGGCAATTGGCGCGGTAGCTTTGGGAAGCGCTGTTTACTATACGCCGGCGCTCTTCGGCATCGGCCTTCTGCTGGGGCTGGACACGCTGGTGGCACAGGCCCGCGGACGCGAAGACCACGACGAATGCCATCGCTGGCTGGCCCAGGGTGTTTACCTGGCCTGTATTGTGACACCGCCGCTGATGCTGCTGATCGCTTTGGCCAGCTTCGGTTTTGCCCCCTTTGGCATTACCCCGCAAGTGGCCGCTCCTGCCGCCGCTTATCTGCGCATCCTCAATTGGGGCACGCTGCCGCTGTTGATCTACGGGGGCGTTCGCCGCTACTTGCAGGCCGTGGGTGAAGCGCATGTAATTACCGCGACTTTTGTAGCGGCCAACCTGCTCAACTGGCTGGGCAACTGGGCGTTGATCAATGGCAAGTGGGGGTTGCCGGCACTGGGTGTGAACGGCTCCGCCATTTCGACGATCTTGTCGCGCCTCTTCATGGCCGCTGCGCTGCTCGGATTTGCCTGGCGCTATGAGCGCAAGCGCGGTCATCCGCTCTTCCGCCGCTGGGCTGGCCCCAATCTGGCCCGGCTCAGGGAACTGGTCAAACTGGGCGCTCCGGCCGCTGGGCAGATTTTGCTCGAAGTGGGTGCATGGAACATGGCTACGCTCGCGGCCGGATGGCTGACCCCGGTCGCCCTGGCCACTCACCAGATTGCCCTCAACTACGTCAGCCTTACTTACATGGTTCCGCTGGGAATCTCGTCGGCCGCCGCAGTGAGCGTGGGCCAAGCCGTGGGCGCCGGAGACGGCCAGCGGGCTCGCCGCGCCGGTTGGCTCGCTCTGGGGTTGGGCACCGCATTCATGCTGCTGGCCGCAGTGGTCTTCTTCGTGGCGCCGGGACCACTCATTGCCCTTTACACCCGCGACGCTCAAGTCATGGCCGTCGGACCCAGCCTCTTGGGACTGGCGGCTGCCTTCGAGATTTTCGACGGAATCCAGACCGTCTCCACCGGAGCCTTGCGCGGACTGGGCGAGACCCGAGTTCCCATGTTGGCCAACCTGGCCGGCTACTGGGCTCTCGGGTTGCCGCTGGGCTTGAGCCTCTGCTTTGTGCTCCACTGGGGCGTATACGGCCTGTGGATCGGCCTGTTGCTGGCCTTGATCGTCATCGCTTCCACGCTGCTCGCTCGCTGGCGCCGGGATTCGGCACGCCAGGCGTCTTTGTATGCATACAAATAGGGATACAAACCGTAATATTTAAAAATCCTTTTCTCCCAAAGCGCTATTGATGCAGTACTTACCAGCGCCACATTTCCTTCCGAAAATCCACTTTTTGAGCCTTTTTGAGACGAGACAGCCGCAGCGCGGGTGTCTATAATCGTGTTGAGCGAAAGATTGACTCTTTCCAGAATTTACCGGAAGGGATTCACGCCACATGGCAATCGGCGATCCTGCCCTGGATCAAAAACAGGGTTCAGTAGACACGCACAAGCGCGTCGCAAACGATTTCAGCATCAACGTAGCAACGGTGAACGGTTCCGGATCGCAATCCGCCAATAGCGTTCTGCTGAAGAGCATTTTCGAAATGGGCGTTCCCGTCAGCGGGAAAAACCTTTTTCCCTCAAATATTTCCGGACAACCAACCTGGTTTTTGATCCGCGCCAGCAAGGATGGATACGTCGCCCGCAAGCGCAACTCAGAAATTCTGATTGCGCTCAATCCGGCAAGCGCCCAGGCCGATGTTGCGGCCTTGAACGCCGGCAGCGTGACCATCTACGAAGAGAACCTGAAACTCGATCAGACGCGCAACGATCTGACCTTCTACCCCGTACCCTTTGAGAAGATTACGGCCTCCGTTTGCCCCGATGTCAAGAAGCGCAAACTGGTCAAAAATATGGTCTATGTGGGCGTCGCAGCCCAGTTGCTCTCAATCAATATAGACAAGGTGGAGAAGGCCCTGCGCTGGCAGTTCGCCAAGAAGCAGAAGGTCTTTGACTTGAACTTCGAGGCAGTCAAGGCTGGTTTTGCCTATGCCCAAGAGCATTTGACCAAGCACGATCCGTTCGTGATCGAGCGGATGAATGAAAATGCGGGCAAGATCATCATCGACGGCAATGAGGCCTGCGCCATGGGCGCGGTCTTTGCTGGCGTCACCGTGGTCGCCTGGTACCCGATCACCCCCTCGACTTCGACCATTGAGACGACCACAGATTTGCTTAAGCAACTGCGTCTTACGCCGGAAGGCAAGGCAACCTTTGCCGTGGTTCAGGCCGAGGACGAATTGGCCGCCATCGGTATCGTGCTGGGCGCGGGTTGGGCTGGCGCCCGCTCCATGACTGCAACCTCCGGCCCCGGTATCTCGCTGATGGCTGAGTATTGCGGCTTGGGCTATTACGCTGAAGTCCCCGGCGTAATCATCAACGTGCAGCGCGTCGGACCCTCGACGGGCCTGCCCACGCGCACCCAACAGGCCGATCTGCTTTCGACGGCTTTCCTCTCGCACGGCGACACCAAGCATCCGATTCTGCTGCCCTCCACGATGAAGGAGTGCTTTGAACTAACCCAGCAGGCTTTCGACCTAGCCGAGCGGCTACAAACTCCAGTCTTTGTCTTCACGGACACGGATATGGGCATGAACGACTGGATCTCCGATTCGTTTGATTATCCGGACAAGCCATTGGATCGCGGCAAGGTGCTCACGGCCGAGGATTTGGAGCGGCTGGGCGGATTTGCCCGCTACCGCGACGTGGACGGCGACGGCATCGGCTGGCGCACGCGGCCCGGCACACTTCATCCCAAGGCCAGCTACTTCACGCGCGGCACGGGACACAACGACGTGGCGCAGTACAGCGAGACGCCGGAAGACTACAAGAGCAACATGGATCGGCTGGCGCGCAAGTTCGAGACCGCGCGCACCTTGGTTCCTGCTCCCGTTATCGTCAAGAACGGTGCCTCGAAGGTCGGCTTCATCGCCTACGGTTCCACCGATTGCGCCCTGCTCGAAAGCCTCGACCAGATCAAGCAGCGGTACGGCAAGGACGTGGATTATCTGCGTATCCGGGCTTATCCGTTCACCAGCGAAATTCACGACTTCGTGGCTTCGCACGAACGCATTTATGTGGCCGAGCAGAACCGCGACGGGCAAATGGCCAGCCTGCTCAAGCTGGACTTGGCTGCCGATCAGGTAGGCAAGCTGCGCAGCATTCTGCACTACGGCGGACTGCCGGTGGATGCGGAATCCATCACCGAACAGTTTGCGGCAAAGGAGGGCTTCTAATGGCTACCGCGATCCCCAGTCCCAAAGTCAATCACATCGGTCTTCCCATCATCGAGTACCGTGGCAACAAGAGCACGCTGTGCGCCGGTTGCGGTCATCAATCCATCTCGGAACGCCTCACGGAGGCGATGTTCGAGATGGGCATGGAGCCGGAGCGGGTGATCAAGATGAGCGGCATCGGCTGCTCGTCCAAGAGTCCCACTTACTTCCTGAACCGTTCTCACGCCTTTAACGGCGTTCATGGGCGTATGCCGGCCGCTGCCACCGGCGCCGCCGTGGCTAACAAGAACTTGACCGTGCTGGGCCTCTCCGGAGACGGTGATTCGATCTCCATCGGCACCGGCCAATTTGTTCACACGATGCGCCGTAACCTGCCCATGATCTACATCATCGAGGACAACGGCGTCTACGGGTTGACCAAGGGCCAGTTCTCCGCCACCGCCGATCTAGGCGCCAAGCTCAAGACCGGCGCGGTTAACGACCTGCCTCCCATCGACCCCTGTGCCCTGGCTATCCAGTTGGGTGCTTCGTTCGTGGGCCGCTCCTTCTCCGGCGACAAGAAGCAGTTGCTCGCCATCCTGGAGGCTGCCATCGCCCACAAGGGCACGGTATTGCTCGACATCATTAGCCCCTGTGTCACCTTCAATGACCACGAAGGCTCCACCAAAAGCTACAAGTTCATGCAGGCCAATGACGATCCCATCAACGATATTAGCTTTGTACCCAGCTTCGACGAAATCAGCGTCGACTATGACGCAGGTCAGGTCTGCGACGTCAAGATGCACGACGGCTCCAGCCTGCGCCTGCGCAAGCTGCATCCGGATTACGACCCCACCAACAAGATCGAAGCCGTGCGAACGCTGATGGAATCGCAGGTAAAGCAGGAAGTTCTTACCGGCGTCTTTTACGTCAACCCCGCACAGCCGACCTTCATCGATCTGCTGAACATGGTTGATGAACCGCTGGCCACATTGCCTCAATCGGTCACCCGGCCCTCGAAAGCGGCCTTCGATGCCCTGATGGCTAACCTGAAATAACCCCCGTTTTTCCAATACATAACGCCAAAAGAGCCCCGCAATCGCGGGGCTCTTTTAGTAAGCCGAAGCGCTATGGCAAAACCAGAGTTAATGTACCCAGAGGCAATATCCTCAAGGTGGCTTTTTCTTCAAAAAAGCCACCTTGCAAACTCTCGAAAAGGGCATAGTCACTCTGGTATTGCTCTAGTCGTTGGGCATGGGCATGGGCTTCACGCTGCCGCAGTCTGAACCTTTGTAGGTGGACGTGGTCTCAATGGTGTATTCAATTGTCTTGGAGTTCGGTCCCATCTGCATGGCCCCGACAAAGTGTACCTTGCCTTTGGCGTGATCGGAATCGGTCCATGAGGACTCCACGGTTCCTCTACCGGCCATATTACCCGTGCACACCCAATCGGCGGTCATGCTATTGGCCTTCCTCACCACGTTGGAGACCTGGCATCCGCCATTTCGGCTTTGCGGCATCGGCGCGCCGTACTTGTCGATCATGGCCTGGGTCAGGCAAACCTGCGTGGTTTGCGGACCGCCCCCAAAGGGTGAATTGACTCCGGCGGGCATTGTTATCCCTGGCGGCATTGGCGATTGCTGCCAAGTCATGTTGGTGGTGACCTCCCACAAGCCGGGCTTTCTGGCGGCTTGCGCCCAGGCGAAGATTGCCAATGCGAACAGGCAACAGCACAGCGTGGCCCAATATCGAGTCCTGCGCATGAAACCTCCTCATGGATCGCGCGGGCTTCTGGCCGCGCGCGTCTTCACTCTACCGCAACTCGGAATCGGTGGGAAGGAGAAAACTCAGGCTCGTTCGGCCAGGGAAGCAGCGCCCAACGCCAGCAGGGCGCCGGTGACCCGGCCGGCAGCGTGGCGAACCACAGCCTCTTCGCTGGCGAAGTTGCCGGAAATGCATCGCACGCCCAGCGATTCAATGCGCTCGATGTCTGCCTCAATAGGTCCCGCATTCTGGGCAGCATAGCGGGCCAGCGTCTCCGGCGAAAAGGCCGCGGTGTTCACCAGCGCATAGTCGAAGATGGGCGCGTGGGTGTGTTCATAAATCCGTTCAATATGTTGCGAGGCGGTCAGTCCCAGACTCTCGTTGGCCTGGGTCATCAGGTTGCAGATGTAAACCCTCACGCCTCGCGCGTGCGCCAGAGCCGCGGGCAGACCCTTTACCAGAAGATTTGTGATCAGCGAGGTGTACAGCGAGCCGGGGCCCACCGTGACCAGATCGGCGCGCTCGATTGCTTCCAGCGTCTCAGGCAGCGCAGCCGCGCCTGGCGGGTCGAGCATCAGCTCGACAATGTGCTTCTGGCTGGCGGTAATTTTGGTCTCGCCGCGCACCAGTGAGCCGTCGTCCATGCGCGCCACCAGCGTAGCGTTAGCCGTGGTCACCGGGTAGATGCGCCCCCGCGTGGCCAGAATCTTCGACGCCAGTTGGATGGCTTGGCCGAAGTCGCCAGTGATCTCAGTAAGCGCGGCCACAAAGAGATTGCCAAAGTTGTGCCCCTTCAGCGCATCGCCTTTCTTAAAGCGATGCGCAAAAAGCTGGGCCAGCAGATCCTCCTCTTCGCTGAGAGCCACCATGCAGTTGCGCAGGTCGCCCGGAGGCAGCATATTGAAGCCCTTGCGCAGACGGCCTGAGGAGCCCCCGTCGTCGGTGACGGTAACCACGGCGGCCAGATCAGCGATGAGGCCCACTTCCGCGTTAGCCTGGTTGGAGGCGGTAACATGGCGCCGCAGCCCACGCAGCAGCGTCGACAGGCCGGTGCCGCCGCCGATGGCCACAACGCGCAGTTGCCGGGCTTGCCCTCTCCCCGCAGCGCTCTGCGAGAGCGGCTCCAAGGCTTGCGGAAGCGGTTCCATGTTTGATGCCGAGGTGTTCGCAGAATTCACTGAGACCCTAGGGGACCTCCGGATACAACAACTCGGTAAACCGCGGGTCGTCCGCCATGCTCTGAAAGTCGTTGTCCGCACGGGCCTGGAGCCGGTTCTTGGGGTTCAGTTCGATGGCTCGGCCCAGGTTGCTGAGGCAATCCTGTGCGCGCCCAGTCAGCGAGTCCAGCACCGCCAACCCATAAAGGGCATAGTCGGCACCTGGATGGGCAGCCAGGATACTGTTGAATTGTTCGCGCGCTTCCTCGTAGTAGCCGGTGTTCAACTGCGATACAGCGTAGTCGTAGTTTTCTTCGGGCGTCAAAAATGTCAGGTTGTGTTTTTCCAATTGCCGTTGGCAAGTGCTGATGTACATCTTCGAGCGCTCCAGCAGCTCGGCTGGCGCGGTGGGAAGCAGCTTCTCAAAAGCGGCCAACGCCTTATCGTACTTGCCCTGCTGAAGTAGCTGCATGGCAGCCTGGTAGTGCTGGAATATTGGCCCCGTGCCCGTAAGTGGGTGGCCGCCGGGTTTGCCTGACAATGAAGTTTCTTTTTTGCGGTCGTGCGCCAAAGGTCGAGCCTCTTGCATCATGAGTTTCCCGGAAGTTTGCAAGCCTCTAGACGCGAATAAGCAAAATTGCTGTCGGCGGAAAACCCGCGTCTGGGGTTACGCTGCTTGGCACTCTTTATACGCACAACCCCGACTTTCGTCAAGGCAGCCGGCAAAGCGAGCGCTATTCATCAGACAATTTTACCCGAACGGGATGGCGGTAAATGGCCGGGTTGAGAGACGGATCGTTGTACATCTTCAGTTGGCGATAAAGCTTGAAACGCCGCGTCCCGGCCAGGGTTTCGCGCCACAACGCGTCCAGGCACGCGGCCAGATCAACCCGTTGCTCCTCAAGAATGGCCAGCCGCTCCAGATTGCGCGCCGCGTGGCCGGCTGGTGCGTCGGCGCGCTCTGCCTCTTCACGCGTGTGATAGATCTTCAGCGCCAGAATCGAAAGCCGGTCGATCATCAGCCCCGGCGACTCGGAGTTCAGCTCCGATGCCGGGTTAGGAAGCCCTCTGGCTTCCAGCCAGCCCAGCAAAGCGCGGTCCAATTCCTCCACCAAGTCATTGCGGCGCTGGTTGGTCAGGTCCACGCGCCGTTTCACCCCGGCCAGCTCAGCCTCGGTTGCGCCTGGAGCGCGAGCCTCGTCCTCAATGTGCCAGAGCTCGAAGTTGGCGCGATGCTGGCGGCAAACGGCCCCCAGCCAATCAGAACCGGCCTCCGCCTCTGCGGCTTCTGGCCCTCTCTGGTGGCCCGCGCGCGTCTCCCGATCCTGCAGCTCGACGATCAGCTCTGCCGATAGCATTCTGAACTGTCCTTCCTTGTCTCGGCATCGGCACAACAAGACATGAGCCTGGTTGCCAGCGTCCATGGTAGAACGATCCTCACGGGGCGTCCAGAGAGCCTCCCCATGCGTTGACGTCTTGAAGGGTACGGACTTGGTAGGCTACAGGAAGAGCGATTTTGCCAATAAACTTGTTCCTGATTCCCTTCCCCACCGCAAACCGTCACTGTAAGAGTGGTTTTGTTGAAATCCATGACTCCGAGGGCGAGATTCGGTCCCGATCCAGCGCCGTTCACCGAAATCTGGCAACACAAAAGGCCGCCGGACTTCATGGAACTGGCCTGGAGAGGATAGTCTAGGAGAGGATAGTTTATGAGGGTAGTCGGCCAGGGTTACGGCGGCTGCTCCGAGGGCCTGCAGGCCCCCCGAGCGCCACAGTAGACACACCAATGCAATGAGGAGAGTCCCAAATTGAAGAGGAAGTTGCTGCTTTCGATTTTGGCCGTGGTTCCGGCCGTGTTTATGCCCCTGGCGGCCACAAGCCAGATGATCCACAGCCGTGGAGTGGCCCCCGCCGAGAAGGCTCAACCCTCCCACAAGTACGAGGTTTTCGCTGGCTACGGTTACACCAGCGCTAATCAGATCTACCAGTCTCGCTACGGTTTGCAGGGCATCAACGCCTCGGTGACCCGTGACTGGGGCAAGTACTTCGGCATCACCGCCGATGGAGCCTTTTACAGGTACCCCATCTCGCACCCTGCCATTACAAACAGCTCGCTAACCCCCTCTGTGAGTTCGATTCTGCTGGGGCCGGTGCTGCACGCCAACCTCTTTGGGCGCTATGACGGGTTTTTCCACGTGCTGCTGGGCGGAGAACATACCGGCGGCGTGAACGCCTATCCCAACATCTCCTTTGCCGGAGGAGTCGGCGTCGGATTGGACTACAAATTAAGCTCGCACCTTGCCCTGCGCGCCTCGGGCGACGACATCGCCTCCTCGTTTGTCGCGCCGGTTTATCCTGCCGGCTCTGGAAATGTCTGCACAACGAACTCGAATTGCTCTCCTCATGAGCACCGCAGCTCCCGCGCCGCCATCGGCGTGGTCTACAAGTTCTGAGCGCAAAGACCTACGCGGACCGCGCAAACCGGTTCGCCATGCTTCTCAGGCGGCCCGTCCGGCATACACTGCCGGACGGGCGCCCTTCCATCTGCAGGCGCGTTTGATTCTGTCGTTGTAAATCGTAGCTTCCGGATGGAGCAGCGCCTTCGCCGGATGAAGCTGGGTGCCCAATCCTTGCGACGTTTTTGTTTTTGTTGCAAGGGCGGGAAAGCACAAATCTATACTGACAACTATTTTCTATTCCCTGTTCCCTGCCTATTGGCGTTTCAACGCCCGCTTCAACACCGTCTCCAGCGCCGCTTTTAGTTCCTCGTACTCGCCTGGAGCCAGCTTGCCGGCAATCTTGTCGCTCTCCAACGCGAACAGCTCTTCCTTGAGCGCGTTGAGCAGGGCCAAATTCCCGGCCGCGGGAGACGCGAAGGCCTGCGCCGTTCCTGCGTTAAGCGCCGCTGCACCCGACGCAGGCTTGCGCAGCAGGAAGGCCGCTCCGGCTGCCAGCAACAACACCAGCACGCTCAGAATCCACCACTTGTACTTCGAAAGCGGGTCAGGCGTGTTGATGGGGTTGGCCATCCCGCCGCCGGGCTGCGAGCCGGCAGCGCCTGCATCCTGGCCACCTGTGCCGGAGCCAGACTGCTGACCGCCCTGGTCCTCGCGCGGAATCGATCCCGTCCCAGAGACGGTGAACTCCAGCGCCTTGCCGGGAACCGCGTTCTTGGCCACGTAGGTATTAAAGCCCGGGTCCTGCGGCGAGGATAGAAACGTCGATCCCGCACCGGCGGCAAAGCTCATGCTCTTGGGCAGCATTGCCCACACGGTTCTGGCCGGAATCGTCACCTCGGGATGGAAGGTGAACTTGCCGCTGCCGTAGGGCAGCTCATATTCGATCTGGAATAGCGTGCTCTTCTCGCCCTGGTCGGGCTGAATGGGAAAGTTGAAGGCGTAATGGCCCTTCGAGCCAGTGGGGTCCAGCTTGAGCGACGTGGGCAGCCCCCCGGGCCGCTGCGCCGACGAACCGTCCACCACCGCCTCGGCTGGCAGCACAATCTCAAAGGTGCGCGGACTCCACTGGGTGCGGGGCGGCATACTCGCGTTGTGGACAGCGTACCGCTCAACCACGCGGAGCTTTCCATTGACCGTCTCCACAATGCCCACCACGTCCTCATCGATGACCACTCCCGTGACTTTGGCGGCCACGTCATACACCGGAATGTCGCCCGACGCGTTGCCCTCCGGAGCACCGATGAAGTAGGTCGCTCCCTGGTGGGTCACCCGCACCAGGTAATTGCTGTTGCCGGGTTTGTTCAGCTTGTAGTGTCCGCCAGCGTCGGTGGTGGCTTTGGCCACTTCCCCCATGCCGGCCTGCGTGTCCACCAGCACCACCTGATCGCCCGCAGCGGGCTTCCCGGTGGTCTTGTTGGTCACCGTGCCGGTGACTTGAGCCTGTGCCAACGCGCCCGCGAACAGCAGGCTTACGGCAACCGTGCGGAATAGAATCTGGGTCGATCTCATGGTCGTGAAGAAATCCTCGTGTGAAGTGCTGCATTCCGTCTCAAGCCTGCTGCAAATGTTCAATCTCCATCAGCAACCGCGCCGTCTCGTTTTCAAGCTGCGCCCGTTGGGCTTCGAACTCCTCTTCAGGATACTTGCCGGCACGGAACTCGAAGTTCAGGTCGCGCAGATTTTCGTTGAGCTGTTCCTTGCGCTCCAGAAGGTAGTCCAGCCGCGTCTTCTCCCTCTGGCTGGCGAAGACGTTCTCCGGCCAGAAGGTATACACCAGCAGCGCAATCAACAACAGCACTCCAACTAAAAATCCTTGCGTTTCCGTCATCGCAAATCACCTCCGCAATATGCTGTTCACTGACCACTGTTCACTTACCACTGTTTTGGCGTCAGCGCCACCAGCGTGCCGAAAACCATCAGTAGCACCCCGGCCCATATCCAGCTCACCAGCGGATTCAGAAATGCCTTGATAATCGGCTGGTTCGTATCCGGATTCGCGCCCTCATACACCACATACAAATCCCAGCCGGGAACCGAATGGATGGCCACCATCGTCTGCGGCTGGCCGCTGGCCAAATAGACCCGCTTCTCCGGCGTCATCTGGAACTGCTTCTTGCCGCCCTTTGACACATCCAGCAGCGCATACTCGGAGTTGTAGTTGGCGTTCGAGTCCTGCGTAAATCCGACGCACTCCAGCGTATACGGGCCGATGGCCAGCTTGTCGTTGAGCGCCAGTTCCTTCTCCTCGCTGCGGTTGAAGGCCGACCCAGCCAGGCCGACGATCACAATCACCACCCCAACGTGGACGAAGTAGCCGCCATAACGCCGCGTGTTGCGGCGAACCAGCAGAACCATCGACGTAAAATAATTCCGCCCGCTTTGCTTGGTAATCACCCTGGCTCCGCGCGCAAACTCCGACACGATGGCGGTCAACACGCCAGCGGCCAGCGCAAAGGCCACCAGCGCATAGAAGTGGCCCCGATCAAGCGCGCCGTCATGCCATGGCCGCACACCCGCAATCAGGCAGACAGCCACCGCAACCCACAACGCAATCACCGGCAGCACAAAGTTGCGGCGAATGCTCTTGAACGACGTGGAGCGCCACGGCAGCAGCGGCCCCACTCCGGCCAGAAACAGCAGAAACAGCCCGATGGGCACGGCCACGCGGTTGTACCACGCCGCGTCCACCGTCACCTTCGCGCCCTCGATGTATTCGCTCAGGATGGGGTAGAGCGTTCCCCACAGAATCACAAAGCAGGCGGCCAGCAAAACCAGGTTGTTAAATAGAAAACTGGATTCGCGGCTCACCAGAGACTCCACGCGCTGCTCGCTCTGCAGGTGGCTGCGCTGCAAGATGTAGGTGAAGATGCACACCGCCAGCACAATCACCATGAACACCATGAACCAGTAGCTGATGGACGACTCCGCGAAGGCGTGAACCGAACTCACCAGTCCCCCGCGCGTCAGCATGGTGCCCAGCAGGGTCAGCAGGAACGTGGAGAAGATCAGCCACACGTTCCAGTTCTTCATCATGCCCTTTTTCTCCTGCATCATCACCGAGTGCAGAAAGGCGGTTCCCGTCAGCCAGGGCATCAGGCTGGCGTTCTCCACCGGGTCCCAACCCCAGTAGCCGCCCCAGCCCAAAACGGCGTAGGCCCAGTGCATCCCCAGAAAGACGCCGGCCGTCAAAAACAGCCAGGTCACCATCGTCCAGGTCCGCGTGATCTTGATCCACTTCTCTCCGGGGTAGCGCATCATCAGCGCTCCCAGCGCAAAGGCGAAGGGCACCGAGAAACCCACATAGCCCAGGTAAAGCAAGGGCGGGTGAATCACCATCTCCGGGTACTGGAGCAGAGGATTCAGCCCGTTGCCATCCTCGGGAATCGCTCCCTTCAGCAGCGCGAACGGAGGCGCGGCAAAGTTGAGCACCGCCAGGAAAAACACCTGGATTCCCGCCAGAATCGCTCCCGCATAGGCGTACAGCTTCACGTCCGTCTTGTGCCTCAGCCGCAGAACGAACCCGTAGGCCCCCAGCAGCCACGCCCACAGCACCAGCGACCCCTCCTGGCCGCTCCAGAGCGCGGAGAACTTGTAGGCAGCCGGCAATGCGCGGTTTGAGTGCTCCATGATGTAGGTGATGGAGAAATCGTTGGCAAAAACCGACCAGACCAGCGCGAAAGCCGCCGCCGTAATGGCCGCAAACCCCGCGATTCCCGCCCGCCGCGCCGTATCCGCCAGCCGCTCGGGCGAGACAGCCGTGGGCTGTTTTGTCGCAATCAGGCGCAATGCCAAGCCGCCGGCCAGCAGATTATAGACGGCCAGCGCCAGCGCGATGAGAAGTGCAAAACTTCCAAATGCTGCCATCAAGACTCCAAGATCATTTCGCTATCAATTCCAGAATGATTCTCGCTCGCTGACCGAAAGCCTCAGCGCCCGCCCGAAGGGTCAATTCTCAACCCATCATAAACGCTTTTCGTGTGATCTGCCTCACACTTTGAATAAAGACGCAGTAGAGAATGGAACGCTGTTCATTCGGCGGGCGCAGCCAATGGACGGCAAAGAAAAACGACCGTAGCAGGGGAAGTGCGTTCCGGTCGTTTTGTGTGGATGAAATGGCCCCAATGCAGGGGCTTATCGCGAGAGTTTGCGGCGCAGTATGCCCACCAATCCAAGCAGGCCGGTGCCCATCAATCCCAGCGTTCCCGGCTCGGGGGCCAATATATCCAGCGTCCCGGGCCTGGTAGTTTCTGATATTTCCACAAAGCGCTGTGCACTCGAATCATCGGGAATGAAAAACGCACTGTCGGGCTGGTAGCCATTCGCCACTGCAGATTCGGCCTCGGAAATCCAGATTTGCGCAGCCGGATCAATGGGCATAATCCCGCCGTCATAATTGTTCGAGGATGAGAACTCAATCTGCCAGATGGCCAATGAAATGGGTCCTGTGTAACTCGCAAGGCTGACTTTTGAAGATGTGCCGGACAATTGGTCGGCCAGCCAAGATGCCTCATCATCGGCGGTGGTGACGGCAGTCCCGAAGGTGCCGCTGTAGAATTCGCCGACGTCTGTCGGATTGTTAATGTCCAAGCAGATGATAGAAGAGGATGCAGTCTCTCCGTCGATCGTGGTGGTAGACGCATAGGGAGCGACAGGCTCAGTGTATGAATTGCCATTCGTCGCGGTAAATGTATACCAAAGAATCCCATTCGGGTAAGAGGCGGTAATAGTGATTCCATCGGCAAATGCCGCGGAGGCGAAGACCAAGCTCAACAAGGCCGGACCTAGAATGTGAGATAAAGATTTCACCATAACATCTCCTTGCGATCAGACGATCACTGCCGGATGGGCACGAAACCCATGAGCAGGATCATTGATTTGTATGAGTTATGCGCAAAGATATAATGACGAGTCACGCCTGTCAATCGTATTCCGTCTTCATTTCGCAAATTCTTGAAAATTTCGAAATAAGTTACCTAAGATGTTAAATTAAAGTTACCTATTCTTGGCCGAAAGTTACCGGAAACATCGCTGAAGAGTTACCAAAGACGTCATATCAGAACAGACCACATGGTCTTCTCAAACTGCTCTTGAGAGTGCTGTGTCAGTCAATCTAAAAAATGTTCGTGGTGCTCGCCAAAGTCTGTTCCCGGCGCCTCACCCAAACAAAAACTCCTTCTCCCGCAACTGCTTGATGCTGTCTCTCAGCCGCGCCGCCCGCTCGAACTCGAACTTCCTGGCCGCTTCGCGCATTTCCGTTTCCAGTTTCGCGATATAGGTATCGAGCTCCTCCTGCGAGGTGAACTCCGGCAGCCCTGCCGTCTCTTCCTCGGCCACATCCCCATACTCGGCTTTCAGAATTGCGGCCAGCCCCATTTCCACCGGGCTGATGATCGACTGCGGCGTAATCCCGTGTTCCTCGTTGTAGGCCCGCTGAATTCTCCGCCGCCGGTCGGTCTCGTCGATGGCGCGACGCATGGAGTCAGTCATCCTATCGGCGTAGAGAATCGCCTTCCCTTCCAGATGACGCGAAGCGCGACCCATTGTCTGGATTAGTGACCCCGCAGAGCGCAGAAAACCCTCCTTGTCAGCGTCCAGAATTGCCACCAGTGAAACCTCTGGCAGATCCAGTCCCTCGCGCAGCAGGTTAATGCCGATCAGCACGTCGAACTCGCCCCGGCGCAAACCTGCGAGCAGCCTGACTCTTTCCAGGGTTTCGATTTCGGAGTGCATATAGCGGCAACGAACGTCCAGCTCGGTATAGTAGCCCGCCAGGTCTTCAGCCATGCGCTTGGTCAGCGTCGTCACCAGCACGCGTTCATTTCTCTTGGCCCGGTCGCGAATCTCCGCCAGCAAATCGTCGATCTGCCCCTTCACCGGCCGAATCTCCACCGCCGGGTCCACCAGCCCCGTTGGCCGGATTACCTGCTCCACCACCACCCCTGCCGAGCGCGTCAGTTCATACGGCCCCGGCGTGGCCGAGACATAAATCGCCTGATGGACGCGGTTCTCAAACTCATCGAACTTCAGCGGCCGGTTGTCCATCGCCGACGGCAGACGGAATCCGTAATCCACCAGGTTCTGCTTGCGGCTGCGGTCCCCGAACCACATCCCATGCACCTGCGGAATCGTCGCGTGGCTCTCATCCACAAAGAGCAGAAAATCCTGGGGAAAATAATCCAGCAGCGTCGGCGGAGCCTCCCCCGGCAGACGCCCGCTGAAGTGCCGCGAGTAGTTCTCAATCCCGTGGCAGTAGCCCATCGACTTGATCATCTCCAAGTCGAACCGCGTCCGCTGATTGATGCGCTGCGCCTCGACCATGCGCCCTTCGGCTTCCAGTTCGCCCACCCGCTCATTCAATTCGGCAAGGATGGTTGCGACGGCCTCGGCCTTGCGCTCCGGCTGCATTACATAGTGGCTCTTGGGATAGATAGGCAGCCGCGCATACTTCTGTTTCACCGTGCCGAAGAGCGGATCAATCTGGCTCAGCGACTCAATCTCGTCGCCGAATAACTCGATGCGGTAGGCTGTCTCGTCATAAGTCGGGAAGACTTCGATCACGTCTCCGCGCACCCTGAACGTCCCGCGCCGGAAGTCGTCGTCGTTGCGCTCGTACAGAATCTCCACCAGCCGCCGAGTAATGTCCTTGCGGCTGATCCGCTGGCCTTTTTCCAGCAACAGCAGCATTCCGTAGTAAGCCTCCGGCGAGCCCAGACCATAGATGCAACTTACCGAGCTGACAATGATCGCGTCCCTTCTCTCGAAGAGAGAACGCGTAGCAGACAGCCGCAGCTTGTCTAACTCTTCATTAATCGTTGCTTCCTTCTCGATATATAAGTCACCGGCAGGAATGTAGGCCTCCGGCTGGTAGTAGTCGTAGTAACTCACAAAGTATTCCACTGCATTATTTGGGAAGAACTGCTTGAACTCGTGATAGAGCTGCGCCGCCAGCGTCTTGTTATGCGCCAGAATCAGCGCCGGCCGGTTCGAGGCTTCAATGACCTTGGCCATGGTGAAAGTCTTGCCTGACCCGGTCACCCCCAACAGCACCTGGCTCTTCTCGCCCGCCGCCAGCCCATTGAGCAACTCGTCGATAGCCCGAGGCTGATCCCCCCGCGGCGTGTAATTCGACACCAGTTCAAAGTCCATACCAAAATTATACGCGAGTGGCGAAGATTGGGCGAAAATGCAGGTGCGGATTTTGAGCGGGAACCGGCGAAAATGTGGGGCTACGGGTGGAGTGCGTATGTATGCCTACAGGTCGATGAAAGCGGGCGATTGAGCAGACCCAGGGGCGGACTTATGCGCGAGATGGAGTTCAAGACGCGAGAACGCCGGGTTGCAGGCAGACGGAAAAGGGGGGAGTGACGGGGTATAACAGGACTAAAAGTTGAAAATGATCAAGGGAATAAGCCGATTTAACGTGTTTTTCGCGTGTTTTGGGCGGGTTTCAAGAGCGGGTTTGGGAACTCGCTGACTTCTCTCTCTTCTCAGAAATCAGATACTCGGGAAAATCAGAAAACGATGGTTGAGATTTGTGGTCTCCCACATCTGGCGCGATAAGACTGCGCCAGATATGGGGCACCCATTCATTTATGGATGGTCAGACATGGGCCATCCGCCCGGTTTGGGCAGCGTGGCTTCCATCCCCGGTCCCCAAAGGCGAGGGACCGGGGGCACCCGCAGCGTGGTTTGGAAATCTCACCGGGACCGGGGCCACCCGCCA
>Ga0255356_1000876_pt1 | contig 19800 bp, 16 predicted proteins | sample HBST100metaG_FD_189944 | JGI IMG/M metagenome (GOLD analysis project Ga0255356, IMG submission 189944) | Peat soil microbial communities from Stordalen Mire, Sweden - H.B.S.T100 | ecosystem: Environmental > Terrestrial > Soil > Wetlands > Peat | place: Sweden: Norrbotten County, Stordalen Mire...
GCATGGGCCAGGCTGGTGGTGGCACCGGCATGACCTTCCAATCGGAAAATGCCACTACGAAGAGCACAACGATGCTTACGCCAGGAATCATCATGAGCAGAGAGAGCGCGGGTGGAAAGCCGGCCTTCTTGAAGATCATCCAGTAAGGCACAATTGCCACAATCAAGAAAACTGGAAGGATGAAAAAAAGAAGTACGAGGATGTGCCAAGGCTGAAGCAGGTCACCCACAGTGATCTCCGAAAGTGAGATTTTGAGACGCCAAATTCTAGCACGAGCGAAACAGCACACCCAGCTTTTCAGATCCCTGCTTTACGTAATGTCCTCGGTGTCGTAGAACGGTGTGCCGCGCTTTTTGGGGACGCCGTGGACGGAACTGAGAAGGTCTTCGACCACATCTTCAAGCTGACGCTGGCTTTCAATGACGGCGCTCATGCTTTTCAGTCCCTCGGGCTCGATGGCGCGCTCGACCAGGGCGACGGCGTGGCATTGGGCCACGTGGTCCAGGTTCAGGCCTTCGGGGGTCTTGGCCTTGATGCTGACCCGGTCTGTTTCGAGGTGCAAAAGGTCGGCGACACGGGAGCGCATCTCCTCCGCGATGGGCGAGATTTTGGGGGCAGCCAGAATCAGAGTGGTGTCGATGTTGACGATGCGGAAGCCGGCGTGGCCCAGCTCTTCGAGGGCCAGATTGAGGAAGATGGCCGAGTCGGCGTCCTTCCAGCGGGAATCGTTGGGGGGGAAGAAGGTGCCGATGTCGCCAGCGGCGATGGCGCCGAGCAGGGCGTCGGTGATGGCGTGCAGGAGCACGTCGCCGTCGGAGTGGCCGGCCAGGCCCTCGGGGTGGTCGAGCGCCAATCCGCCAATGTGCAGGGGCACGCCTGGCGAGAAAACGTGCGAGTCAAAGCCAAATCCGATGCGTGTTTCCATGGTTTACGTGGGTCTCCGTGCCTCTACTGAAGGAACCTTGCCCGGCCCGGCCGGGAATCAGCGGGCGCGCCGGCGCAGGTAAAACTCGGCCAACTCTAGGTCGCCCGGCTGGGTAATCTTCAGATTAACCTGAGAGCCGGGGACGACGGCGACGGGTAGGCCGGCGCGCTCAATGAGCGAGGCTTCGTCGGTGCCCACAAAGCCGTCCGCGGTGGCCTCGGCGAAGGCCTTTTGCAGCAGGCCGTAGCGAAAGCCCTGCGGCGTCTGGGCCAGCACCACGAACTCGCGGGGAATGGTCGAGGTAATCAGCGCTCCGTGGGCGGTGCGCTCCACCTGCTTGATGGTGTCTACGGCGGGCATGCCGACAATGGCCGCGCCATGCTGGAGGACGGCGTCGATGGTGCGGTCGATGGTGGCGGCGTCGATGAGCGGGCGCACGGCGTCGTGGACCAGCACGATGTCGTCGGGCTGGGCAGGCAGAGCGGCCAGCGCGTTGGCCACCGACTCCTGGCGGTTGTCGCCGCCCTCAACGACCTTTACCCGGTCCGCAAAGCCGTACTCGGCAATCTGGGCCTGGACGCGCTCGATCTCCGGTTGGCGCACGGCCACATAAACGGCCGTGATGCGTTGGACTGCCGCAAAAGCGCGCAGCGAATGGATCAGGATGGGAAGCCCATCGAGAGAGAGAAATTGCTTGGGCTGCGGGCCGGCCATACGAGTGCCGAGCCCTGCCGCGGGGAGAATTACGAATACTTGCATGACGGCTGGAGTATACAACGGCGGACGCTGTGTGTGGCGAGCGCCTCATGCAAGGCACCGTCGAATTTATGCGCAGCTTCGCATTTTAGGCGAAATGAAATGAAATATGAATGCTTTGCTGGACGTTTCCTCGTCTGGAGGGCGAAGATGATCTCGCCACGATTTTTACTTGAGGAAGGTATGTCAGTCTTGGAAAAGGGACGCAATGGCCTGAAGCCGCGGATGCTAAGAGTGGAGGTCATCCTCGGAATCGTCGGCCTTCCCATGCTCGCGTGGTTAGCATGGCTCAGCATAATGCTCTTCTCGGTTAAAGGGGACCCCCAGGCCATCAAGCAGAAGATCAAAGACGGAGGGCTGGGGGACATTGTTAGCAAGCTCGAAAATCCGTCTTCACGGCAAGAACTCGCAGCCAACCTCGCGCTCGTTTCTTCTCAGGTACGCCTGGACCGAGCGGAAGAAAAGGAGCCTGATCGGGAAAAGATGTCCACGCTGCGTTCCGCCGTAGTGAAGGCCGCAGCGCAAAACCCAGATGTTCCGGAGGTTTGGCAAGCAGCATCCCAGATTGTTTCCTTTAGAACCGCCAATCTACAGGTCCATAGGAGCCTTCCTCTGTGCGACACAGCGCACGCTCTTCCAGAGGAAAGGTGGCGTGCTGTGGCGGACGGGAGGTGGGTCGCAGAGGTGGGGTATTTCTATTCGCACTGCACACTCGACCTCGCCACGTTGCCCCCACAGGACAAAAAAGGTACTTATCACTTTGGAATAATTGACGATGGCAGGAGTGGCACGGACCGTTCCGAACATATTTCAGTGCTCCACATCGAGCCGGCTGAGCAGTACGCCCAGCTCCCAGTCTACGTGGACAACGGACTCGTCGTGTCCCTTAATGGCGAGATCCCCTTCGGGAACAGCACGTTTGTCTTCACAAACTGCAAGTTCGAACTTTCGGTGCAATCGGTTCCTGATAGGCCGCTTAGGGAACTCCTGCTTGCCGGACTAAGCCAACCGGATCTCTTGCTCGTCAACATTGGCGATGTAAAGCCGATAGCTGGATCATGAGGGCAAATAGACGGCATCTTTTCGAATCGATACTCACGTGGCATTAGGAAACCGTATGACACAGCGGGAAATTGAATGCCTCGGCGCCCGCATGCCTCGGCGCCGCTCCGGAGATTGACCGGCATAATGCCTCATCGCCCGCTTATGATTTTGGGATGTACCCCACCCTGACCCCAAAGCTGTCCATTGATGTCTCGCTGCTCAAGCCCGGTCTTCGTTTGGCCGTCGGTCTTTCCGGCGGCGCCGACTCGGTGGCCCTCTTGCGGGTTTTGGCCGAGCGGAGCGGGGAACTGGGGCTGGTGCTGCACGCCGCCCATCTGCACCACGGCCTGCGCGGGGAAGAGGCGGATGCGGACCTGGCTTTTGCGCGCGATCTGGCCGCCCGGCTGGGACTGCCGTTTCACGAGGCGCGGGTGGACGCGGCGGCCGAAGCGCTGGCCGATCCCGCATCCGGCAAGGCGGGAGAGAGCCTTGAAGAAGCGGCGCGCCGGCTGCGCTACGGCTGGTTCCGGCAACTGATGGCTTCGGGCGAGGTGGAGGCGGTGGCGACAGCCCACACACAGGACGATCAGGCGGAGACGGTTCTGGCCAAGTTTCTGCGCGGCGCGTGGACCGAGGGGATGAGCGGCATCCATCCGGTGGTCGAGTTCCCGGAGGGCCGCATTCTGCGCCCCCTGCTGGCGGCCACGCGCGTTCAGATCGAGGCGTATCTCGGCGGACTAGGCCAGGTGTGGCGCGAAGACTCCTCCAACCGGCACCTGACCTTCACGCGCAACCGTATCCGCCACGAGCTGCTGCCGCAACTGGAAGGCTGGAATCCCCGGCTGCGCGAACACCTGGCGCAGATGGCCGAGCTGGCGCGCGACGAGGAGGCCTGGTGGCAGGCCGAATTGGCCCGGCTGGCTCCGCAGATGCTGCTGCCCGGCCGCCCGGTGCGCGGCGGAGGACGGGCTGCCGGAGAGGAACTGGCCCTGGACGTGACGCGGCTGGTCGGGCTCGCCACGGCACTTCAGCGGCGGCTGCTGCGCTATTGTGCAGAACGGTTGGGGGCTGCGCCGGATTTTCCCGCGACCGAGGCTCTGCGCGCCCTGGCCCTCCACGGCCGGGCGGGACAGAAGCTGGAACTGGCGCAGGGGCTGCGCGCCGAGCGCACCCATCGCGAACTGCGGCTGAGCGGATCGGCTGCCGGAGCGGGCAAAGACGAGCCCGGAGTTGCTTCCACCGAAGGCGCGGCCGCATACACCACGGCGATTCCCGGAGAAATCGTGGCTCCGGCCTTTGGGTTGCGGTTGCGCATCGGGGCTTCGGCGCTGCCCGCACAGAACCAGGAGGGCTCATCCGCTCCCGCGGCAGTGGCCACGCTGCGGAACTGGAAGCCGGGCGACCGGGTGATGCTGCGCTACTCCTCGGGGCCGCGCAAGATCAAGGAAGTGCTGGAGCGTCTGCGGGTTACGGGCTCCAGCCGCGCATTCTGGCCGGTTCTGGAGATTGCGGGGCGCATCGTGTGGATGCGCGGCGCGGAATTGGAGCCGGCGGCGGGAATCTCGATCGTCGCGGAAAACCTGTAGAAGTTTCTTTTCCGCGAATCCGGAACGGAGCCCAAGGAGGGTAAAATCGGCCAGGATTTGAAGGCAAACAGCCCTTCTAACGCCTATTTCTTTTACTGCCCGGGGAGTACAATTTGAGTACTGCTCACCTGTGCAGCGGGAGAACTGTTTCTACCGCCCGGGAGCCGTGTACTTTCTGTGACTTTAGGAAGCGTACCGGCGTCTAAAGAGTGACGCAGGCGGAGTTGGGAACCCGCTGAGCGGCTTGTCCAACCCCGGAAGAGAGGAATCCTGGTGAATTCGACCGTAAAAACAATCATGTTCTGGGTCTTTATCCTCATCTGCCTCATGCTGTTGTGGGGCGTGGTGCAGAAGAGCTCGAGCATGGGCAAGGACGCGGAAGTCCCCTACTCCGATCTGCTGGACAAGATCGAGTCAGGGCAGGTGCTGGATGTTGCCATCCAGGGCACGGAACTTCACGGCCACATGAAGAGCTCACCCAAGGACCAGTTTCATACCACGATTCCTACCAACACCGACAGTTTGACCAAGGATCTGCACGCGGCCAAGGTCAACTTCGCGATCAAGGATCCGCAGAACAATCTGCTTTTGCCCATTCTGTTCAATGTGGGCCCGTTTGTACTGCTGGGGCTGATCTGGTTCTTCATGCTGCGGCAGATGCAGTCGGGGGGCAACAAGGCGATGTCGTTCGGCAAGAGCCGGGCGCGCCTGCTCTCGATGCAGCAGAAGAAGATCACCTTCAAGGACGTGGCCGGTGTGGACGAGGCCAAGGAAGAGCTGAAGGAGATCATCGAATACCTGCGCGAGCCGCAGAAGTTTCAGAAGCTGGGCGGGCGCATTCCCAAGGGCGTGCTGCTGGTGGGGCCTCCGGGAACCGGCAAGACCTTGCTGGCGCGGGCAGTGGCCGGGGAAGCGAACGTTCCATTTTTCTCGATTTCGGGATCGGATTTTGTTGAGATGTTTGTGGGCGTGGGCGCAAGCCGCGTCCGCGACCTCTTCGAACAGGGCAAGAAGAACGCTCCGTGCATTATCTTCATCGATGAAATCGACGCTGTCGGCCGCCATCGCGGCGCCGGACTGGGCGGCGGGCACGACGAGCGCGAACAGACTCTCAACCAGTTGCTGGTGGAGATGGACGGATTTGAATCGAACGACGGCGTGATTCTGGTGGCCGCCACCAACCGGCCCGACGTGCTGGACCCCGCATTGCTGCGGCCTGGCCGCTTCGACCGGCGCGTGGTGGTGGGCCTGCCCGATGTGCGCGGACGCGAGGAAATCCTCCGCGTTCACGTGAAGAAGGTTCCCGTCTCCGACGACACCAACCTGAATGTCCTGGCGCGCGGAACACCGGGCTTCAGCGGTGCCGACCTGGCCAACATGGTCAACGAGGCAGCGCTGAGCGCAGCCCGCATGAACCGCAAGCAGGTCACCATGTTTGACTTCGAGGTGGCCAAGGACAAGGTGCTGATGGGCGCCGAGCGCAAGTCCATGCTGCTGACCGACGAGGAAAAGCGCGTCACCGCCTATCATGAGGCTGGTCACGCCCTGGTCTCGTTCAAGCACGTGCATTCGGACCCGATCCACAAGGTCACCATCATTCCGCGCGGCATGGCGCTGGGCGTCACCATCTTTTTGCCCGGCGACCGGCACAACTACACGCGGGAATATCTTGAGGCCAATCTGGCCATCGCCTACGGCGGCCGGGTTGCGGAAGAGATTTTCCTCAACCAGATGTCGACCGGCGCGGGCAGCGACATAGAGAGCGCCACGGATCTGGCTCGCCGCATGGTGTGCGAATACGGCATGAGCCGGCTGGGTCCGCTGACTTTCGGCAAGAAGGAAGAGCAGATCTTCCTGGGCCGCGAGATTGCGCAGCACAGGGACTTCAGCGAAGAGACGGCGCGGCAGATCGACCTTGAAGTGCGCCGCCTGATCGACGAAGCCTATCAGTCCGCGCACAACATCGTGGAATCCAACGCCGACGCCATGCACCGCATTGCGGCGGCGCTGCTGGAGCGCGAAACCATCGACGCCGAAGAGGTGAGGATGCTGATCGAGGGTCTGGAATTGCCTCCGTTGCGTTCCATCCTGGCTTCGCCTTCGGACACCGGCGGTGATGTGCAGCAGGTGCTGAAGCCGGAGAGCCGCGGTGGCCCGAACCAACCCCAGGGTTCGCCTTCGCCGGCATAACAACGAAGTTGCTTTGCTTCAAACAAAAGGGCCACCCTACCAGGAGTGGCCCTTTTGCTGTGCCGGAAGCGGAATGGCCAGCGAGCGGCCGGCATAAAGGCCGCCCGGTTCAAAGCAGCCATCGATCGTGGCGTTTTCTATTGGTCGTTTCCCTGGATGAGTTCCGTGGAGACCGGCGTCAGGTAGCCAAGCAGCCCTCCTGAGCCATGATTCGGACCCGCCGTGAAGTAGAGTTCGGCGGCCGGCGCTCCAGCGGCGTCATAGTTGTTGGGACTCGCATTGCCGGGGCTGATGGCCCAAATCCCATTAATGGCGAGGGGGGTTCCGCTGGCGTCTTCCAGCAGACCCCGAAAGCGGCCCGTGGCCAGGTCGTAGGCGGCAATATAGCCACTGGACTCAGAGGTTCCGCCGCCGGCGAATTGCGCCACAAGAAGGTCGTGGCTAAAGGTCCCGAAGTCAAGCGGCGCGAGCGCCACCCCCCAGGGAGCGTTCAGCCAGTCACCGTGCTCCAGGCGCTGGAGCAGGCGGCCTTCGGCCGAATAGATCACCACATTGCCCAGGCCCGGCCCATCGGTTTCGTGAAGATTGCCGTCCTCATGAAGCGCATAGGTTACCACGATGTCGTTGCCAATCGCCTGCACGTTGAACGGAACGTAATCGCGGGGCTGCCAATCGTCGTCGAATCGCTCCTCGCCTTTCCATACGCGATGAAAGGCGTTGTCAAATACATCTACACGGCCTTTGGTGAAATTGGCGGCAAACAGGCGGAGGTGCCCGTCGACCATGGCGCTGGTCAGGCCTGTGTAGGAGGAACCATCTTTGGTTTTGAGCATTGCCATCGCTCCCACGCCCGGGTTCCAGCCAACGATGGTTCCATCGAGGGTGCAGAAGAGAAACAGGGCCGGTACGCCCGGCGCCAGGAGGAAATCGGTCTTGCTGCCGTTGTAAATTGTTCCGGTTGGGGTGCCCATGCTGCCCGATTTGGCGGCGGGAATCGTAACGGTGAGGCCCTGTTTGGTTCCAGCACCGTTGTAAAGCGTGCTGACTCCTGTCGCGTTGTCCGCAATCCACCAGGGACTGCCTGAGTTGCGGGACATTCCCCAGGGGTTGACCAGGGCGGGGTCGGTTACCGGTGCGACTCCCGAGGTGTTAGACACCAGGTTGGTCTGGTTGTAATTCTGGGAGAAAGCGAGGGTTCCAATCATGGAAAGAGCCAGCGCGGGCCCTGCCGCGTAGCGCAGAAATGTACTCATGGTGACCTCCGTGATGTGGGAAAGGTGGAACGTACTGAATGCTCTTGGCCGGTCTGGCGTGGCCCGGAGCGGCCGACAGGAGGGACGTGCATCAGGGGAAAACCCGAACTATTCGATGCGGACCAGCCAGGAATGGTCGCCTTTGGCAAGGAAGACAGTTTTCCGGGGCGGATGGATTGCCAAGCAATACGGCGACCGCGCTCCAAAGAACGAGTGCCCCATGATCGGACAGATCGGAGCACATCGTATCTGCGGCTTTCTTGAAGCCGGCGGTGACTTACAGGACGGCAGGTTTCAGAATCTTATCCTTTTCCAAATTCTCCACCGTCAACGGCTTGCTGAAGAAGTATCCCTGAATCTGATCGCAACGGTGTGCCCGGAGAAACGCCATCTGGGCTTCGGTCTCGACGCCTTCCGCTATCACTTTCAAGCTGAGCGCCTTGGCCATGTCGATGATGGCAGTGGTGATGGCCGCGTCATCGGGATTGATGGCGACATCCTGAATGAAGGAGCGATCGATCTTGAGCCGGGTCACGGGAAACTGCCTCAGGTAGCTCAGGCTCGAGTAGCCGGTTCCAAAATCATCGATGGCAAGTTTCACTCCCATGCGTTTCAATTGTTCGAACTGAGAGAAGTGGACATCCACATTGGAAAACAGGCTGCTCTCGGTAAGTTCCAGTTCCAGGCATTGAGGTTCGAGTCCCGTGTCGGAAAGGGCGGCCTTGACCATGGCGCAGAATCCCTCCTGCCGGAACTGCACCGCCGATACGTTGACGGCGACGGCCTGTACATCCAAGCCGGCGTCCCGCCATTTTCGTGCTTGGGCGCAGGCGGTTCTGAGCACCCACTCGCCGATGGGGACAATCAACCCGCAGCTCTCGGCTACAGGAATAAAGCTGTAAGGCATGACAAGGCCCAGTTCAGGCTGGCGCCAGCGCAGCAGCGCTTCCAAGCCGACGATGCGCCCGGTTTCCATCTCCATTTGCGGCTGATACACCAGGAAGAACTCGTCTCTTTCCAGAGCCAGCCGGAGATTGTTTTCGGTGGTCAGGCGGGCCACCAATTCGGCATTCATGTCCTCGGTAAAGAAGCGGGAGGCGTGGCGTCCACTCTCTTTGGCGTTGTACATGGCGGCGTCGGCGTTTTTGATCAGGGTCTCGCCATCTTCGCCGTGTTCGGGAAAGACGCTGATGCCGATGCTGCAGCCAACTTTGAAAGTCTGACCTTGAATGACGAAGTCGCGCTCCATCTCGAGCAGGATTCGTTCCGCCGAGGCCGATGCGTCTTTCACGGATTGCAGAGAATTGAGCAGGATGAGGAATTCATCTCCTCCGATGCGCGCCACGGTATCTTCATCGCGCGACAGCGTTCTCAGCCTTTGTGCAACCTGCTGCAACAGCAGATCGCCAAATGAATGACCGAGCGAGTCATTGATATCTTTGAAGCGGTCGAGGTCGAGGAAGAGGATGGCGACCTTTTCCTTGTGGCGGCGGGCGCTGGCCAGCGCCTGGACCAGGCGGTCCTTGAGCAGGCCGCGATTGGGCAACTGGGTCAGCGAATCGTAATACGCGAGGAACTGGATTTGTTCCTCGGCAAGTTTGCGGTCGGTGATATCGACCAGGCCGCCCTCGATGGAAGGCGGAGCATTTTCCGCGTGGCTGACGAGCCTGATATTGGTGAGCACCCACCTCCAACTGCCGTCGTGCCTCTGGAAGCGATGTTCCGCATTGAGGATCTGATTGATGCTGCTTTCCTGGCTTTCGAAGAGATGCTCGTGAAACTGGGTGGTGAGCGCTTCGGCCTGTTTGCTGTTCTCCAACAACGCGGTGCGGTCGCCGTATCCCAGGATTTGGGCAAAGGTATTATTGCAATCGAGAATGGCTCCGTCGGGCGCGGCGACGTACAAGCCAGTGAGATTTCTCTCAAACATCCGGCGATAGCGTGCTTCCAGGTCGATCTCTGCTTGCATGCGCGATTTGATCAGTTGGGTCTGCTTCTTGACCCGCATACGGAGAATCACAACCCAGCCCATGATGGCTGCGGTGAGAAAGAGAAGCAGAGCCAGGATGTAGGCTGCGCGGCGGCTTGTCAGCCATGGAGGGGAGGAAACAACCACGATATCTTCGGGACGCCGCAGGACGATTTCAAAAGCGGAGGGGTTTCCGTTGGCGTCGGTCTTCACCGAGCAGATTCCTGTCAGCTTGAGCCTGCTCCCGATGGGTGGCGCCGGGTAGTTGAGGAGTGAGTCGCTGAAACTGCTCTCAAACGCGACCTTGTCCTCCGATTGCAGAACGAGCGAATAGCCTCTGCGGTGCGGAGTGACGGCCTGAAGTGTTCCGGAGATGGTGACCAATTGCGCGTCATGCGCGCCCTTCAGGGCGGTATGGCCGTTCAGGGCAAAGGGCGCGATCGCCTGGTGTCTGCCAGTGGGGCGGATGGAGGCGGATTTCAGTACCGGGCTGTAAGTGCCGGCAGCCGGGAATCCGACGATCTCGACTTCGTCGCCCGCCTCCGCTGGAGTACCATCCTTGCTCTCGGCGTAGAGGCCGCCGGTGGAATCCATCAGGAAGGCTCCGCGCTGCGGGTACCGCGCCGTCACGATCCCGCGAACCTTCACGCGGTGGATCTCCGTCAAGACCGCGGAAAAGCGCCCGATACTTGACACGGGTGTTACCGGCATGGAGAACGGGTCGGCCGCCGCCGGCTGCACAACCGCGGCATTCTCCAGGCCGGGCATCATCAGATGGATGCCTAGCAACTGGTTGCGCTGGTTGAAAGCGGATGCGCAAACCCCGCGGAATCGTACTTTCGCATCCACGAATTGCATGGGGAACGGCGCAGTGTAGCCGGGGACGCGCACCCGGAAGCTCCCGGCCGGGGTGGCTACGTCAATGACCAGGACGCTTCCCTCCAGCTCCCTGGTGAAAGAGAGGACAATGCCCTCCATTTCGACCCATTGGCTGTCGTACGATCCGGTTGCGGCTTTCTCATAGCTGAGACGTATGGGTTTGGGGAAGGGAGCCGTTCCGAGCGCTTTCCATCGGGGCTTGGCGATATACGGCGTGAATCCCAGGCCAACCACACCCTGCATATCGACCGATTGGCCCACGCGCGGAAGGACCTGGTGCAAGCCGCGTACATCGACCCAGACGCCGCCGGTGGCGTCCTGCACAAACAGGTTGGGAACCACGGAATCGTAATATGTGACAACCCCGCGGACGTGAACCGGGATCGGCGCGCCGGAGACACTTCCCTGAAAGCGGCGTACCTCGTTGACCGTGTTCAGCGAAGCGGGGGAGGCAAACGCAGGGATGGCGCGGAAGGCGAGCGCCGGTGCGCACAGGGCGACGAGCGCGAGAATCCTCGCGACGCACCGAACTGTGATGAGATTTCGGACAGAGTGCAAGATCGCGCCTTCCGGGAGCCTAGAGCGGTTCCACAATTCATGTGCCCTTACTAGATCTTTGCAAGGTTGCATTTTCTTAAGGAAAAGGCAACTCATCGGAGCTGGTTCCGGAGGACAGCAATTGTGGAACGGCTGTAGTGGTTCTATCGACCAAATTTCGATATGGGATCAATTTCCGAATTTTGATTTGGTAACGATGGTACTTCAATTGCCCGTCAGCGTGGGTGAAGCGCGACGCTTGGTTGCGAGGGAATGCGGCCGGCGAGTTGCTCTTCTACACTAGAGAGAGGAGGGCGCCATGAGCGATGGCCGCGAGGAGCGCGAAGAACGCGAGAAGCGCCGCGAGCAGGAAGAGCGGGAGGATCGCGAGGATCGGATCAACCGGGAGCTCGGGGATCCATGGGAGCCGGAGCGGGACGAGTCGTAGTGCTTTGACCGGATGGTTTCGTATCGCGGCCCACTTAAGTGAACAAGGCGTGGGCGGTCAGCGTGTTGATGCCCGGAATTTCGGTCAGGTCGACGGCAAGATGAAGCAGGATGCGGAAAACGCCAAGATGGCCCGTCTCTATCCCCAGCACATTCTGGGCGAAAAGCCGGTGGAAGGCATCGTCAGCATAGACGCCATCGCCCCCGCCCGGAAGGTCAATAGGCTTCAGAACAGAAAGTTTCCTCACTGCCCTGCTATTCAAGCTACGGGGCTTGGACTTTTACCCCGGTGGGACTTTCACCCACTGTTCATGCCAGCCTTCGCTGGACGCACACATTCGGGGAGTAATCTGTGAGGGTTGAAGCTTTTGAGCTTTCCCAAGCCGGGGTCTGTGGTCTCCCAGGCGCCCAAAAGCGAGGCATCTTGGCCACCCATCTTCAGTGGTTGTTCTCACTTCTACCGGCACCTGGGCCACACGCCGCTGCGGCGCTTTCAACTACGCTTCTAACCTCAACCAATGGGTGTATTTGCCCCCATTTGAAATGTTACAAACGTGTTAATATCGAACCTCAAGGAGCTGGCAGACACCACTTTACCCCCGCCGGAACCATCCCGATGAACCTCTATCTGATGCGCCACGCCAATGCCGGAATCCGCCGGGGGAACCCTGCCCTCGACGACAAACGCTCCCTCGTCAAGGAGGGAAAAGATCAGTGCATGCTGATGGCGCGTATGCTCAGCGCTCTCAAGGTGCAGGTGGATGTGGTGGTGTCGAGCCCACTGAAGCGCTCCCTGCAGACCGCGCAGTTTGTGGCAACTGAGTTGGGCTACGAAGCCAAGGTCGAGGTCAGCGCGGCGCTGGAGCCGGATGCCGACTACGCCGACTTTATCGAGATGCTGGCCAAGTACGCCGACCGCGAGGGCATTCTGGTGGTGGGCCACAACCCCAACATTTTCCGGTTCCTCGGCCACCTGATTACCGGCAACGGCGGCGCGGCGATCCGCATGCGCAAGGGTTCGGTGGCGCGCATCGACATGGACCGCCATCCGTCCTTGCTGCAGTGGCTCATCGATCCTCGCATGGCCCGCGCCATCTACGCCAATGTGGGAAAGAGCTCGCGCCCGAAGACTTCGCGAAAGTAGTCCGCCTCCTTGCGCAGCGACCACAGTTCCAGTTCCGCCCCCGTTCGTCCCGGCTCCACTTCAAGATAAACACGCTTGGGATAGACCTTGGCCGTCACCCGCAGCACATCGCTGGCGCGGTCCTGGTTGAGCGCCTCGGCCAGCCGCAGCAGCACCACGGCCCGGTGCACATTCATGTGCTCCTGGGCAGGAATGTTGCGCAGCGCGCGATCGCCCGGCTGCGGCCGGCTCTTGCCCAGGTAGCGCGCAATGGCGGAAACCACGGTGCGCTGCTCGCGCGTGTAGCCATAGATTTCAGAGCTGGAAACAATGTACTGCGTATGCCGGTGGTGGCCCTGGTGGTTGATGAACTTGCCGGTGTCACGCAGCATGGCCGCGGCGGCCAGCCAGCCTTCGTACTCCGGCGGCAACTGGTGCAGCGCCTTCAACTCGCGAAAGAGCTGCACGGCATGGGCCCGGACCGGCTCGGCCTGCTTGAGATCGACTCCGTATCGGCGGGCGGTGGCCAGCACGCTCTCCCAGCGCTCGCGCTCAAACTCCACGTGCGCAGTGGCCCGGGCGTCCTGCTCGGCCAACATCTGGGCCAGGATGCCATCGCGCAGGCCCAGCGGAGAATAACGGAAGCCGTCCAGACCAAAGCTCTCCAGCAACTCGGCAATCACCTGCGCGCCAGCCACAATGATTTCCGCCCGCCGCGGCCCGATGCCCGCCACCGCCTCGCGCTCCGTCAGCGGCATCCGCGCCAGTTTCGCGGCCAGCTTGCGCACCTCCCGTGCCGGGGTCATCCCCATGGCGTGGGTTGAGGAGGAAGTGCGGCGGACGGCAAGCTTCTTGCCCGGCGCGCCCTGTGTCTGTTTCTTCTGGGATTTGCCGCTTGGTTTGGCCGCGGCGGCGATCGCTTCGCTCAGCGCCGCCGCCGTTCCCGAGGTGGCAATCGCCAGGGACACATTCTCCGGTTGAATTCTGCGCTGTGCGCGGCGCAATTCCCGAGCGATAAGCTGCTGCATCCGCGCCAGATCCTCGGCTGGCGGCGGATCGGCCAAAAGAAACTCCTCAGTCAGCCGCACTGCGCCAAGAGGCAGGCTGATGGTCTCCTTGATCCGTTTGCGCTCGGAAAGCGTGATTTCGCAGCTTCCGCCGCCCAGGTCCACCAGCAGCACACGTCCCGCGGCGCCGGGTTCAGCGCTGGTTGCGCCCGCCCCCATCACGCCCAGGTGAATCAGCCGGCCCTCTTCCAGGCCGGAGATGATCTCGAGGTTCCAGCCGGTTTCGGCCTTCACCCAGGCCTGGAAGGCCGGCCCGTTGCGGGCATCGCGCAGAGCCGCTGTGCCCACCACGCGCACGTGGTCCACCCCATGCGTCTGCGTGGCGCGCTGAAAGCGTTTGAGCGCCCTCAGCGTCGAGGCCATGGCTTCCGGCGACACCAGTCCGGACTCGAAGACACTCGCCCCCAGCCGCGTCACCTCGCGATCTTCAGCGAGCGTCTTCAACTGGTGCGAGACGACCCGCGCGATCTTCAACCTGCAGGAATTGGAACCGATATCGATGGCGGCAAAGGTGGGCATAAGGGAAGTCGCACGCTCCGAGAGTTGGAATTCGTCTCTCGGGCCAAGATACACGACCGCGCCGGACCGGCGCAGAGCAGAACCTGCCCCTTCCCGATTGCAACCGCAGGCGCCCGCAATCGCCTCCTCGCCTTCCCATTGCCCCCCAAACCGCGCCCCGACAATGGAACGGCCGCTCTTGACGGCTGTTATCCTTGTTTCTACGGCCTATTCAGCGATGACAAACCAAAAAAACACGCAGAACCGCACGCAGCAAGCGCCTTCCGCGCTGGCAGCCTGGGTACTTTTGGCAGTGATTTTTGCCGCCGTCCAGCTTGCTTCCCTGTTCACGCCTCCCCTTCTCGACGACGCCGACGCCAGCCACGCACAGGCTGCGCAGCATATGGCCGAGAGCGGCGACTGGGTCACGCTCAAGGTCGACGGCCTGCGCTACCTGGAAAAGCCGCCCCTGCCCTACTGGCTGGACGCCGCGCTTTACAAGGTCTTTGGTCAGAACGCCTTTGCCACCCACCTGCCCAACGCGCTGGCCCTGCTGGGGTGCGCCTGGCTGGCGTGGCTGTGGGCCAGCCGCGCATGGGGCCGCCGCGCGGGCTTCTACGCCGCCCTGGGCGTGCTCACCTCCATTGGGCCGTTTCTCTTCACACGCTTTGCCATTCCAGAGGCGCTGCTGAGCTTTTTCTTGCTGGCTGCCCTCTATGGCCTGCTGACCGGCTTTGAGTCCGACCGCCCCATCCGTTTCTACTTCATGTGGGCTTCTCTGGCTTTGGCCGTGCTGACCAAGGGCCTGGTTGCACCCATCTTCTTTGCCGCCGCAGCCATTCCGCTGCTGATGATGAGCGGCCTGTGGCGCCGCTGGAGAAACCTGAAGCCGGTCACCGGCCTCTTGCTCTTCCTGGCCATCGCCGCGCCCTGGCACATTCTGGCCGGCATCGCCAACCCCGGTCAGGGCCATCCCATCGGCAATCACCCCACGATGGGCAACGTCCACGGCTTCTGGTACTTCTACTTCGTCAACGAGCACTTCCTCCGCTTCCTGGGCCAGCGCTTCCCGCACGACTACAACCGGCTGCCCTTTGCCGCCTACTGGCTGCTCCACCTGGTCTGGCTCTTTCCCTGGAGCCTCTTCCTGCCCGCTCTGGTGGCCCTGGCCTGGAAAACCCGCAAAAGCTGGATGCATCACCTGGGCCGCGACTCCGGACAAACGGTCGATTTCTACCTCGACTACAGCGCCCGCGAAGATGCGGCTAGCTACGTGCAGCGCCTGAAGTTCCGCGTCCGCTCCACCTGGCTGCTGAGCATCTTTGCCGGCTTCACGCTGCTCTTCTTTTCCCTCTCAACCAATCAGGAGTACTACACCTTCCCGGCCTGGGCGCCGCTGCTGATCCTGATCGCCGGCGTGATTGCCGGCATTGAAGAAAACCGCAACGCGACAGAGGACGGGCCTTCGCCGGTTTCTACCGCCTGGCTGACCGGGGCACAGGCCTTCTTTACGGTTGCCGGGGTGGGCATCGCGGGGCTGCTGGGCTGGTGCCTGTGGGAGTCGCGCAAGCTGCCCTTCGTCTCCGACATCGGCACCCTGCTGGCGCACCGCGACGTGGGCGGCTACACGCTTTCCATGTCGCACTTCTTCGACCTGACCGGTCCCTCGTTTGCCGCCCTGCGCCTGCCTGCCGCGCTGGCTGCCGTGGCCCTGCTGATCGGGCCGGCCGTGGGCTGGCTGCTCCGGCTCAAAGGCAAGCACATGGCTGCCACCGTCTCCGTCGCCCTCACATTGGGCGTCTTCCTGGTGGCCGCGCACATCGCCTTTGCCCGCTTCGAGCCCATGCTCAGCTCGCGCCAACTGGCTGACACCATCCTCCAGAAGGGCTCGCCCGCCGACACCTTCATCATCTACGGCGACCAGTCCGACGCCTCGTCGGTGGTCTTCTACACCCACAAGTTCATCGCCAAGCCCGCGCTGGTGGTGGCCGAACCCTGCTCGCCGCACGGCGACGCTTCGTCGCTGCTCTGGGGCTCCTGCTACACCGACGCCCCCAAAGTGCTGATCAGCGAAGACCAGTTGTCGAAGGCATGGGGCACCGGCGAGCGCAAATGGCTCTTCGCCCAGGACGTCCACCAGGCCCAGGCCGAGCAGCTTCTGGCCGGACGCCTCTACCCCGTCCAGTCCATCGCCGACAAGGCCCTCTGGACCGACAGGCCGCTGCCATAGAAACGATTGAGGCCTCTGCCCCAAATCAAGGGACAGAGGCCTCAATCAAATAGATCCGAATGGGTTCCGGTACGAACGAGATGAAGGTTCTCTCCCTCGATTTTATAAAGCAGCAGCCAGTCCGGCTCAATGTGGCAGTCGCGGAAGTGCTTCCAGTCTCCACTCAGCGGGTGGTCCTTATATTGCGGCGGCAGCGAATTTCCTTCGAGTGGAAGACCTATCGCCTCGCGCAGCTTGGGCATCTCCTTGCCGCGCTTCTCCATCCGCTTCAGATCCCGCTTGAACGAAGAACCCAGGATCGGCTTTCGCACCTCAGACCCCCAAGTCCCTGAACAGTTCCTCTGCGGAATCGAAGCGCTTGCCTTCGCCACGGTCTGCCGCGCGCATGGCAGCGATGGTCTCAGCATTCGGAGTGTGGATTTCAAATGGCAACTTCTGCTCGGCAGCTACCTTCACCAGTAACAATCGGAAGGCATCTGAAACGGTCAGTCCCATCGTTTCCAACACTGCCGCGGCGCGCACCTTCACTTTTTCGTCGATTCGTGCCCGAACCACTGCATTGGCTGGCATAAAAACACCTCTGTGCTACATTGTAGCCCAAATCGCATTTAACAGCCGTAACTGCCGTTCAGCGCCTACAGCGGTTTCGATTCTGCTCTTTACAGAATCCTCGGGTCCAAGTGGCATTTTTCTCAAGAAAATGCCACCTTGCACACTCTTCAGGTGGCAACATTTGAATCGAAACCGCTCTAATTGATCTTTCGCATCAGGCCGCCCTTTTCCAACACGAACTGGTCGTCGCGCCAGCCCACCTTGCGGCTGGTGTAGCTGGCCGCCCAGAGGATTGCGCCCATCAGATCGCGTAGCGGGTAGAGCCAGCAATAGCGGTATGCATCCGGATCGCCTACCACCCAGCCGCCAGCCACCAGGCAGAGGACCACGCGCGAAAGCCACGCCCAACCCAGCAGCGACCAGCCCACCAGGGGCATGCCCAGAGCAAGCCCGGCCACGAGCCCCAACACGCCGAAGGGCGCGGCAAAAGTCACCCCGGTTCCGAAATGCCCCGCCGGACGGCTGAAGCGCGTGGACTTCATCCAGCTCCACTGGTGCGAGAAGTTGCGCCAGAAGGAGTTGTTCACGATGCAGTGGTCGATGATGTGACTGGACAGCAAGACCCGGCCGCCCGTCGAAGCCACCAGGTTGCCGAGCATGAAGTCGTCGGCGTAATAGTAGCCGAGCTTGTCAAAGCCGCCGATGCGTGCCAGGTCCGCCTTGCGCACGGTCATGCAGGGGCCGAGGGTAAAGCGCATCCCCTCCATCATGTCCGCCGTGACCACCCCGGCGGTCATCTCCACGCTCATGCCCAGGCCTTCCATCAAGGCCCACAGGCCGCGGCCGGTGGCGTCTCCGCGGTAGAGGCAGGTGGATGCGCCCAGGCCGGCGTCGGCAAAGGGGGCAACCACCTCGCGCAGAAACTGCGGCTTCACCCGCACGTCGCTGTCGGTAATCACCAGCAGATCGTGCGCGGCCTGGGGAGCCATCACGGAAAGCGAGTAGCAGCGCGCATTGGGCCAGGGAGGCGTGCCGGAGAGCAGAAACCGCACCGGAATCCGCGGATGCAGGGCGGCCACTTCGCGGGCCAACTGCAACCCGGCGTCCGCCTCCGTGCGCGCGCAAAACAGGATTTCGAAGTCGGGGTAGTCGAGCGCGAAAAAGCTCTCCAGGTACTCCCGCAGCCCGGGCTCGGCGCCATGCAGCGGCTTGAGCAGGCTTACCGGGGGCAAATAGGTCGATTTCCCCTGTTGGGCGCGCGCCTTCGCCGTCTTTTTGAAGCGGAAACAGGCCACCAGCACCAGTCCCAGAAAAATGGTCGAGGTCAGGGTGCCGACGAGGGCGATCCCGAGAAGCGTTTCAAACAGAATAGGAATCATGAACACAGCTTTGCCGAAGCATTCCTTCTTTGGAGGCTACGGGCATTGTAGCGGAGAGGAAGGCGCGCCGCTTGGCTGCGATCAGGAAGATTTCCGCGCCGCCCGCGGAACCATCACTGGTTTGGCGTTGAGCGGCACCATGGCGGAGCGCGAATCGGGCGTCATGGCCTGCTGCATCCGGGTCAGCATCTCCGAACGCACGTACTCCACAAAGCTCTGCATCTGCCGGTTCATCTCTTCCATCCTCTCCCGCATCTGGAGGATGATGGCGATGCCGGCGATGTTCACGCCCAGGTCGCGGGCCAGGTTCAGGATGAACTCCAGCCGCTCCAGGTCCTCGTCGGTGTAGAGGCGCGTGTTGCCCTCGGTGCGCGAAGGCTTCAGCAGCCCCTCGCGCTCATAGAGCCGCAGCGTCTGCGGATGAATCTCGTACATCTCGGCCACCGCCGAGATCATGTACGCGCCTTTGGATTTTCGTTTTGCAGCCATGATTCTTTCCGCACCAGCTTACGTTATTTCGCTGTGAGGTTGCCTTACATCTTGTCGAACAGCGCCACGCGCGGATCCTGGCTGTTGAGCTTGGCCAGCTCGCGCATGATCTCGCGGCTGCGCTCGTCCTGCAGCGTCGGCACCACCACCTCGACGGTCACGATCTGGTCGCCGCGCTGACCGGGCCGCTGTGCGCTTTCCACGCCGCGTTCCCGCAGGCGCAGCTTCTGCCCACTCTGCGTGCCGGGGGGAATCTTCAACTGCGCCCGCCCGTCGATGGTGGGCACGTCCACCTTGGCGCCCAGCGAGGCTTCCGGAACGGTCACCGGAACCGTCAAATGAATGTCGTCGCCCATGCGCGCAAAGACCGGATGCGTGCCGGTGCGCACGATCAGGAACAGGTCCCCGGCCGGGCCGCCGTTGGCCCCCGCGTTGCCCTTGCCGGGCAGGCGGATGCGCTGCCCGTCGCGGGTGCCGGCTTTGATGCGGAACTCGACCGCTTCGGTGCGGCTGACCACGCCTTCGCCGTGGCAGGTGGAACAGTCGCTGGAAGTGCGCCCCGTGCCGTTGCAGCGCGGGCAGGGGATGTTGAACTTCATGCGCCCGCCCATCTGCGTCACCTGGCCCGTGCCGTTGCACTCCGGGCACGGCATTGGCCCGCCGGCCGACGCCTGTCCGTGGCAGGCGGGGCAGGTCTCTTGCCGGTGCACCTGGAGCCGCGCCTGACCGCCGCGAATCGCCGTCCAGAAGTCCACCGTGGCCTGGTATTCGAGATCGGTCCCCGGCTGCGGCCCGCGCGGATGCTGCTGTTGCTGCTGCGCCCCGGAGAAGATGCCGGAAAAAATGTCCTTGAAGCTGCCCCACGACGAGGAACCC
>Ga0255356_1000892_pt1 | contig 19602 bp, 12 predicted proteins | sample HBST100metaG_FD_189944 | JGI IMG/M metagenome (GOLD analysis project Ga0255356, IMG submission 189944) | Peat soil microbial communities from Stordalen Mire, Sweden - H.B.S.T100 | ecosystem: Environmental > Terrestrial > Soil > Wetlands > Peat | place: Sweden: Norrbotten County, Stordalen Mire...
CGAATATCTCGATCACCGGCAGAACCAGGGCATAGATCATGTTCGAGACCATCAGGACCCGCATGGAACGCGAACAGCGAAGAAAGACTTCCAACTCCCGGCGAAGGTGGTTCATGCTTTGGCCCTTCGTGGGAGGGCATGGCGCGGGTTGACGCTCGGGTTCCATGGGGCGCGCACCATCCTTGCTGCATGGACTCAAGAACATGGCTATATAGTGAACCCGCTTGCTCCATCCGCAAAGCGTAGACGGTTTTCGGCGTTTCCGTTCATTCCTTCCGTTTCGTTGGCCTCGCATCGCCAACAAAGCGAGGCGTGATGGGATGGACCAAGGCAAACGGTCATTGGAAGGAGTGGAAGCATCGAGCACGATCCTGGCTGGTGCAGTTTCGCGGTTCTCATGAAGACCAGGCGGAAGAAAAATCCCCCGGATGGTCAAAAGAATGTAGTTGACAGGGAAATCCTGGGAGTAGTATCAATGTCTGGTTGCGCAATCGATTGTGCTAATTGCGCATTTCTCGGAAGCGCTCTCAAAAAAAGCGCTCGATTCTTCCGAACCATCGCAACCGATTCTCAGGAGACCGAAATGCAAGTTAATGATTCAAGATGCGTTACAAACAAGCGATTGGAGAAGGCCGGGCATTTATTTACCCTGGCCACCTGGTGGCCGGCCGCTCTGCTGCTGTTGGCCTTCTTTGCGATGCCGGCTCATGCCCAATTCCGAACTTCCGTTCAGGGTGTGGTTACGGACCAGCAGGGAGCGCTTATCCCCGGCGCGACCCTTACCCTCACAAACCAGGCAACCAATGCGGCAGTTGTTCGTACAAGCAACGACGCGGGCATCTTCAACTTCAACGCTCTGCCAGCCGACCACTTCACGCTGGTTATAGAAAGAACAGGGTTCAAGAAGAAGGTGCTCAGCGATCTGCAGTTGATCCCTGAGCAGGCAAACGCATTGAATATCGAGTTGGAGCTTGGCGTCGTAACGGAGACCGTTTCCGTCGATGCGTCCATGATGCCGGCTGTCGATACTCAGACCGCGTCCATCGGCACCACCATCACCAATAATCAGATCGAGCATATGCCCGTTTTTGGGCGCGATGTTTTCCAGCTCAGCCAATTGGTGCCCGGCTCAATATCCGACGGATCGCAGGCTGCCAGCGGCGGCACCAGCACGCTACCCGGCAGCCAGGGTGCTTCCGGCCCCGGTGCCAGCGACGGCATCTTTAAAACTGAGAATGGCCCCCAGGTGGATGCCAACGGCGGGCAAGTGGAAACCAACAGCATTTCCATTGATGGAATCAGCACAATCAGCGCGTCTTGGGGCGGCACCACCGTCATCACCCCGACCGAGGATTCGGTAGCCAATATCCGGATTATCACCAACTCCTACGATGCCGAGAACGGCCGCTTCAGCGGAGCGCAGACGCAGGTTACCTCCAAGAGTGGAAGCAACGATATTCACGGTAGCTTCTTCTTCCAGGCCAACCGCCCCGGACTCAATGCCTATCAGCGATACAACGGGCCTTCCTTTTACAACGGTGGCACAACGCCGTCCGCAAGGGGCCTGCTCAGAAATTCGTCGCTCTTCAATCAGTCCGGCGGTAGCCTCGGCGGTCCGTTTTGGAAAAACAAAATCTTCGGATTCTTTGCCTATGAAACCATCCGCAACAACTCCAGCGTCACAGGTACAGGCTGGTACGATACAACGGCGTTCGACGCATTGGCGTCTTCCAGCAGCATTGCATCCAAATTTCTCAGCTTTACCGGCTCCTCGGTCGTTTCGTCGGGACTCATCGCGGAGACCTGCGCGGAGGTTGGCCTCGTCGAGGGCGTAACCTGCAATACTATCGCCGGCAAGGGGTTGAATATCGGCACGCCGCTGACCACGAGCCTGGGAACGCAGGATCTTACCGCGGTAAGCTCGACCACTCCCGGAATCGGAGGCGGGTTATCGACTACAGTTGCCGACATTGCCGATTACGCCACCGTCAATCCGACCAAGCAAGTCGAAACGCAATACAACGGTCGTCTGGACGCCGATGCTACCGCTCAAGACCATCTGGCGTTCGCTATCTACTGGGTTCCAGTCAGCACAACAAACTACAACGGCGGAGACCGCGCCTATAACCTCTTCCATCACAACGCGACCAATGACGCGTTTTCCCTCATCTGGAACCATACCTTTTCCCCCAACTTCCTGAATGAAGCACGCGCCAATGGCGGCGGATGGCGTTGGAACGAAATCACAGACAACCCGCAGGCGCCGGTGGGCCTGCCTCAGGCGAACATCAGCTTCGCCGGCAGTACGGGTTTGAATGCGTTCGGTTCGGCGCTGGGAAGCAATTACAATCAGTGGACCTTCACGTATAAGGATGTCGCGACCAAAATTGCCGGGCATCATACGATCAAGTTTGGTGGAGAATTGACCAAGCTGGAATATCTGAACAATCCGGTCGGGCGTCCCAGCTACAACTTCTTCAACATCTGGGACTTCCTCAACGACGCTCCAAAAACCGAATATGGCGACTTCGATACCAAGACCGGTCTGCCGGGCGGAAGCCGCGCCGACGACCGCGAAAATCTGTGGGGATTTTTCGTTCAGGACGACTGGAAGTTAGCTCCGAATTTTACCGTCAATGCTGGACTGCGCTATAGCTACTTCGGCTCGCTCTACGACAAGCAAAACAGTCTGAGCATCGCACAGTTCGGCTCGGCCTCGACGTATATGACCGGAATGAGCCTTCGCGTGGGCGGCAATTTGTGGACGCCGCAAAAGTACAACTTCGGCCCCCAGATCGGATTCAACTGGAGTCCGTTGGTGCTGCACGACAAGTTGGTTGTGCACGGCGGTTTCGGCCTGAACTACAACCAGGAAGAGATCGCAATTTCGGCAAACGTAAACAACAACCCGCCAACAGCCAGTTGGTATTATTTTGACAGTAACACCCCAGCCTCCATCAACGCGGATATCGTCTATGGTGTCTCGACCAGCGTAACTTCCTTGTCTGGCTTCGCCTCGAATCCGTACACCATCACTTCCTATAACTCGAGCAACCTACCAAGCGCCGGCAACGGCAGCGTGACGGCGCTTCCCAGCAGCATGCCTACGGCCTACTCCGAGCACTACTCTCTGGGTATGGAGTACGATCTTGGCCACCAACTGATCGCCAGCCTGGGATACCAGGGAAGCACCTCGCACCACCTCATCACGCAATACAACGCAAATGTGGTAGCCGCGGCAAAAGGCTTGACCTTGAATCCGCTGGTCACCTACGTGGACTACTACGGAAATGGCGCGTCTTCCAACAACAACATGATGCTGGCCGAATTGAAGCATCAGTTTTCGCATCAATTCTCAGCCAATGCGCAGTTTACCTGGGCCAAGAGTATGGATCAGGGATCCGGTCCATATGAAGAAGACCCGTATCCCTACAACCCGAGCTATGCCTATGGCCGCTCCGATTTCAACGTCGGAAAATCCTTCAAGCTCTTCGGCATGTGGCAGCCGGTCATCTTCCATGGCAGTCACAGTTGGCTGGAGAAGGTTGCCGGCAACTGGTCGCTGAGCGGAATTATGAATCTGCACAGCGGCTTTGGCTGGACGCCCACGTACACCGCCTCTTCATCCTTTTACTACAATGGTTCTGGCTACAGTTCAATGAGGCCCCATTACCTGGGAGGCGCGGGCAATAGCACCAGCAACGATGCCTTCAAGTCCGGGCCTGGCGTAGGAACAGGCGTAAACCAGAATTTCCCGGGCATCGACTCGACGGTGGTTTCCACCGCGACATCCTATTCCAACAAGTACTTCTCAGTACCGGATTACTCAGCTGCTTTGTCGGGCAATTCCTATCCGGGCGTAGCTTCCGCGCTTCCGCCGGCGCCCGGCATCGCGCGCAACTCCTTCAACGGTCCTGGTTACCGGGATGTCGATATTACCGTGACCAAGGGCTTTGGCTTGCCTAAGCTGCGCTATCTGGGCGACAAGGCGAAATTCGATATTCGCATGGATGCCTACAACATTTTCAACATCATGAACCTGAACCCAAGCTCGATTACGTCCAACATCACGTTAACGAACTTTGGCCAGGCAAGCAGCGCTCTTGGAGCTCGTACGATCGATCTCCAGGCGCGGTTCAGCTTCTAACTCTTGCAGGGATCTCCGTCCGGCGCACCCTGCTTTCTATCTTCGATACGACTCTATCCAAAAAGCTCTGCATGGATACAAACTCCATGTAGAGCTTTTTGCAACTGCGAGATAAGTTACGGGAAGAAGCTTCAGTCCGCTGCGGCAGATGCGGCGGGCGGCGGGCTGGTGGATTTGCGCACCACCAGCTTTGGATGGACGGTAATGACGGCTGGGTGTGGCATGGGCATATCGTCGCGGATGAGCGCCAGCAACGTGCTGGCCGCAACTTGTCCCATGCTGCGCAGCGGCTGATGAATTGTGGTCAGCGGCGGGTTGCAGGTGGCCGCAATAAGCACATCGTCGAAACCGAGCACGGAGACGTCGCGCGGGATGCGCAGCCCCGCTTCGCGCAGAGCGAGTACAGCCCCAATCGCGGTGACGTCATTAAAGGCGAAGATCGCCGTGAAAGGCTGCTTGCGTTCGAGCAATTTCCGCGTTACTTCAAGACCCGGTCCGGTACCAGGCTCCGGATTTTGCAATTGCACGACCAGCCGCGGATCAATTTTGACGTCAAGGCTCTTGGCCACATCCACAATTGCCTGCCAACGCCGGCTGGTATCCGAGCTGAAGGCTTGTCCCTTGATGAAGGCGATGTGCTCGTGCCCAAGCGCTTTGAGATGGGAGAGCGCTAACTGCGCGGCCTGCTTATGGTCCAATTCAATGTTGACCGCCCCATCGCAGTGCCGATGTCCGGAAACCGCGACCAGTGGAATGGGGAGTTCTTCCTCGATGGGCGTATCAACGGCGATGATGCCTTCAACCGAGCGTGTCAGCATCATGCGCGGATAGCCTGCCAGCATGTCAGGACGGTGATGATGGCTGACGACAAAATAAAAGTATCCATCCTTCAGCAGTTCGTCTTCGATCCCGCCGAGTACCGCGGTCGAGTAGCCATCGCTGATTTCCGGCACGAGGACGCCAATCGTGAAAGTCCGCTTCTGCCGCAGGCTCCTGGCCACGGCATTGGCGGAGTATCCATACATCGCCGCAGCATGGAGTACGCGCTGCTGCGTTTCCTCGGCAATGCGATGCTCGGTTGCCGCGCCGTTGACAATGCGGGAGACCGTGGATTGCGAAAGCTCAAGAATGGCCGCAAGTTCTTTCAGCGTAATGGGCTTGCGCGGGTTCTTTACCATGATAGCTATACTCCGAAATAATAGACTCTAGCGTACCCCAATAATTGGAAACACTACCTGCTTCACTGGCTATAAATAGGCAAACCGGAATTGGGCACGATCCAGCTTATTCCTTCAGACCCTTGCCATGAAACCCAACTCGCCGCATTGCGCTCACGCTCTCATGGTTGCGCATGAATGTGTTCCACACCAGTCCTGAGCGAAAGTTCTCAGCCATCAGAACCGAGATACCCTGATCGATTCCCAAAACATCCGTGTCATACCAGTTAGCGGAAGGATGAAAAGCATCCACAAAGCCATAGCGCCCCCAGGCATGCTTTCCCCATTTCGAGCGCATGGCGCGCAGAACGGAAAGGCACTCGGCAGGGAGAAAAGCCAGCGAACCCGCCGCCGCCGAAGGAACGACCGACCCGTCGAGAGGCCCCTGTGCGGGCGGCCCACCCCAGGCAGTATAGCCACCCACATAATCGGAGGCTGTAATGCCCCAGTACTCATCGTTGTACCACTCAGGATACGAAAGGCAGAACGCCTTGTGGGCGCGCGTTGCCTTGATGGAATTCGCGAAGTAATCGGCATAGGCGTCGCGTTTGCCGCGAAAGTCATACCACGCATGTGAATACTGATGCGTGAAGAGCGGGTCATTCCCGCCGATGTAGTCATAGCCCTTGTAATGAATCATTGGCCGGGTAAAGTTGTTCCAATGCTCCGGCGTCACGCCGTGGGAGGGAGAACCAATGGCCAGCAGGTAGATCATCATCAATTCGCAGTAGTGGCTCCAACGTGCTGCGAGAAAGCCGCTGTCCGGCTGCCAACCCATCGAAAAGGTGTTGCCGCCATTCAGCATCCACGGCCAATCCACACGTTCGTAAACCTGCTGCGCCAGCGATTGTATCCGCTCATCTTCAAAGTACGCCCGCGCCGTCAGAATGCCGCACAGCAGCAACGATGTATCGATGGAAGAAACCTCTGCCCCAGGGAAGCTCTTACCGGTTTCTATATCCGTAAAGTGATGAAAGAAGCCATGCACCTCTGGCAGGCTGTTCAGGTGCCACGCCAGTGTGGTTCTCACCCGTTCCACGATCTGCGCATGAGGCAGGTAACCGCGATGATCGGCAATGCACAGCGCAGTCAGCCCGAACCCCGTGGACGCAATACTGGCCATACGCCGGGAATCGCGCTTGCCGTCAAGATCGTTGCGCGCCCTGTCGAGAATCTGCCCGGTCGCGGGGCTGGCCTGCTCCCAGAAGAATAAGCAGCCCTGCCGTTCCAGGTCGTCCAAAAAGGCTTCATCCTCCTGGGTGGGTTTCCAGGAGGTATTTGCGAAAGCGAAGTCTTGGGACGTCAGCGCGCATCCTGTCACCGCTGCGACCGCCTTGAGCATCTGGCGCCGGTTCATCAGCCACGCATTACTTTGTCCAATCATAAAACCTTCTCCATCCTATGTGTGCGTACGCGCGATCTAATTAAATCCAACTAACTTCATGGCGCTTACGGGTTCCGGATTACTCATAAAGATATTCCACACCAACCCGGAACGAAGGTTCTCCGCCATTGGAACCGAGATTCCCTGATCAATTCCAATGCAATCGGTATCATACCAGTTAGCGGCAGGGTGAAAAGCGTCTACAAAGCCATACTGTCCCCAGGCCGGATTGCCATAACTGGCAAGCAGGGCGTTCAGTACGGAATAACAATCAGCCGAGTCGAAAGCCAGCGAACCGGCTGCCGCGCAGGGTACGACGGTTCCGTCGATAGGTCCCTGCGCCAGCGGTCCGCCCCATGCGGTATAACCGTCGTAGGTGAGGATAGGGCGCGCGAAGTTATCCTAGCAGGACAGCGCCACAGGATAAGTGGGCGAACCGATGGCGAGCAGATAGAGCATCATCAGCTCGCAGCAGGTATCGTAGTGCGCGGTAAGGAATCCGCTGCCCGGCAGCCACCCCATCGAGAAAGTGGCCCCGCCGTTCAACATCCACGGCCAGTTAACCTGCTTATAAATCTGCATGGCCAGCGATTGGATCTGAGCATTCGCTCCGCCAAAATAAACCCTCGCCGCAAGAACGCCGCACAGCAGAATCGACGTATCGATCGAGGAAACCTCCGATCGCGGCTTCTTCCGCGGGAAAGCGCAAACGATTGCGCATGGGCCATTGATACCATCCACCTCTTTTGTTGTCAACCTTGAGCGCGCGGCTGCAGCAGTTCTAAGTGGGGAAATAACGAGGCATTCAGCGCAGTTCTTCCCGGAGGGAAGAGACGAAAATAGCCTAGGGTAAAACCCTGGGGAAGCGTTCGACCAAGGGATTCCCGCCCCGTAGGGGCGGTGTGAAAGTCCAGCACCGTCATTGGATTCAGCAATCCGTGGCGCGAGCGTTCGATCCGCCCCTCCGGGGCGGATGCCCTCTGTTTGCCTCTTACCCAGGGCTGCGCTCCGCTTGCCCTGGGCTATTTTCGACGGCTCCCTACGGGAGCAGACCGGTGCGCTGCTCATGGGATGGCCAATGTGGAGGTCCATTTAGAATTGCTGACGCGGCTGGCCTTGCCGGGAAGGCGCAGTGCCGAAGTGCAATTAGAGGCGTAATACTCAGCGATTGAAGCCGTTTGCATTTGACGAAGGTTGTTGGCGGATGGTACAAGAGCATTTAGCGCAAACGATTGCGCACGGCAGGCGACTTACTGCCCAGGCCATCGGGAAAGACGCTTGCCCGGTAAGTTACAACTGCACCACGAGTATGGTTTGGCATCCTATGCCGACTGGCAATCGGCGGACGTTTCAGAGACTCTGCCCGGAGAAATAATGTGTTGCGAATGAAGAGATTAATGCGTTGCGATGCCACCGCTCCTGTCATGAGGCACACTGCCGTTCTCTGGACGAATGCCTGTTTTCGCTCCATCCTTGCCGCTGCCGCCCTCTGCCTGGCAACGGCCAGCCTCGCGCCGTATGCCGCGGCACAAACAGCCGCAATTGCTGTCAACCAGGCTGTGTCGCCATCGAACGCTCAACTCGCCAGTCCAGCAATCGAAGCACGTGTGGAGCAGCTGCTCCGCCAGATGACGCTCGAAGAGAAAATCGGGCAACTGGTGCAATATAACGATACCGGCGATGTATCCAGCATCCAGACGAGCAGTGCACCGGCGACCGCGGAGAAACCGGGCGCGATGGCCGTTCAGAACCCCACAACCGGCAATCGAGTGAACGCCATGCAACTGGCGGCCGCGGGCCAGCTTGGTTCGATGCTCAACACCATCGGCGCGGAACGCACCAATACCTATCAGCATCTGGCCGTGGAAAAAAGCCGTCTGCACATCCCGCTGCTTTTCGGCGCGGATGTCATTCACGGCTTTCGTACTATTTATCCAGTCCCCCTGGGCTTGGCCGCGAGCTTCGATCCGAAACTCGTCACAGAACTCTCGCACATGTCTGCCGAAGAGGCCACCACGGCGGGCATTCGCTGGTTTTACTCCCCCATGGTCGATATCAGCCGCGATGCCCGCTGGGGCCGCTCCGTGGAAGGGGCAGGCGAAGACCCCTATCTTGGCGCAGCCATGGCCCGGGCTTATATTCACGGCTACCAGGGCGATGACCTCTCCAAGCCGGGCAGCGTTGCCGCTTCGGTGAAGCATTTTGCCGCCTATGGCGCCGCAGAGGCTGGCCGCGAGTACAACACCACGGATATGTCCGAGATCACCCTCAGGCAGATCTACCTGCCTCCCTACCAGGCCGCTGTCGAGGCTGGCGCTGCCACCGTGATGAGCGCCTTTAACTCTCTCAATGGCGTGCCTGCCAGTGCCAATCCATTTTTATTGAGCAAGATCCTGCGGGGGGAATGGGGCTTCAACGGCTTCGTCGTGAGCGACTATACCGCCGTGATGGAGCTGATTCACCATGGCATTGCGCTCGACGCCGCCACTGCCACCCGCAAGGCTGTTACGGCTGGCGTCGATGTGGATATGATGTCGCACTTTTACGACACCCAGTTGCCAGAGCTTGTTCGCACCGGTCAGGTTTCCATGGAGGTTGTCGATGAGGCGGTGCGGCGTGTGCTTCGCGTCAAGCTTGCCACCGGAGTTTTTGAACATCCCTATGCGGAAGGCGCCGAGGTCACTGCGGCTGTTGCCGGGCACAGGCTGCTTGTCCGCAAGGCTGCGGAAGAGTCGTTTGTCCTGTTGCAGAACAACAAACTCGGCAGCGGTGAGCCCCTGCTTCCGCTTTCGCCAGCCAGTCAACGGATCGCTCTCATCGGGCCGCTTGCCGACGACGCGGCAGAGATGATGGGCGCCTGGAGTGGTGCCCCCAATGTTCGAGACATCATTTCTCTCAAACAGGCGCTGACAGAACGCGTCCGGCAGACGGGAGGCGCTTTGCGCTACGCTCAGGGAACTGGAATCGCAGATTCCTCGCAGGCTGGTTTTCCAGAAGCCATCCAGACGGCCCGGGCCGCTGATGTGGTCATTCTTGCGATGGGGGAATCGGGCCGCATGAGCGGCGAGGCCGGCTCCCGTGCAAATCTTGATCTGCCGGGCAACCAGCAGCAGCTTCTGGAAGCTGTTGCTGCCACAGGCAAGCCGATCGTTCTGCTCGTTTTCTCCGGACGCCCTCTGGTCCTCGACTGGGCTGCCCAGCATATCCCCGCCATCATGGAGGTCTGGTTCCCTGGAACCGAGGCCGGGCACGCCATCGCCAATGTCCTTTTCGGAGATGTGTCACCCAGTGGCAAGCTACCCATGAGTTTTCCCCGAGCCGTCGGGCAAGAGCCGCTCTACTACAACCAATTTCCCACTGGACGCCCGCCTGTGGGGATCGACCTTTCCAAGCCGCCAACCGGCGAGGAGCGCTTCCTGTCTCGCTACATCGATATTCCCAACAGTGCGCTCTTCCCCTTCGGCTACGGACTTTCCTACTCCAATTTCTCTTACCGGGACGTCAAAGTGTCCAAAACCAGCATTCCGCTGTCGCAGGTCCTCGTGAACCGAAAAGCACCGCTACTTGAAGCCACAGCGACCGTAACCAACACCGGAAAGCGCATGGCCACCGAGGTGGTCCAGTGCTACGTGCGCAACTTGGGCGCGAGCATCGAGCAGCCGGTACGAAGCCTAAAGGGATTTGAGCGAATCACTCTGGCGCCAGGCGAATCGAGACAGGTCCACTTTTCTTTGGGCTTCAAGGAGCTCTCTTTCTTCAATCTGGATAATTCCCCCTCCATGGAGGCCACCCATTACACGGCTTGGATCGGAGGCAGTTCGCTGGCCAGCCAGGATGCGTCATTCGAAGTGACCAATTCCACATCGGCAGCGGATTCGCCACTGGCAGTAATCTTGCAGTAACGCGCAGAGCGTATTCGTTTTGCGGCAAGCGCCGAACTGCACGGGACACATCCGGCCTTAACCGTGCGGGTTGAGTAACCAGGAAAGAAACCGATCTCCCTGGCATTTGAAGTAGGGCGCTGTTCAACCCTCGTTGCTACCGACCATGTGGAGAGCAGCGCGTATAAGATTTTGCTGAATGACCGCTGGTTGCTGAGTTCCATCTTTGGGCTCTGAAATATCAGGCGGATTTGATTTCCACTATTTGTTATTTCGATTGTTATGTTGGGAAAAATGCAATATACAAAGCGGGAGCGCGAATCGTATAGTGGGCTTTCTAAAACGAGTTTTCCGAACATTACCAATAGACATCGCATTCAATAGCTGAATGATCAAAATAGATCATCTCTATCTGTCCGTCTGGCTAGAATTGAATTGTCGAAAAAATCGAGAGAGTTGACATGATAAGCAACTGTAATAGGAATCTTTTCATGACCTCCCGATCGATTGATGGAGGAGTGCAAGGGCTTGTGCCCTGAAGTGAGACAATAAGGGCGGTAGCTATGGAATCGGAGATCGAGACACTGGACAAGAACCTGCTAATTCAGCGCGGATGGGATGCGCTGCCCGCCAACTATCGCATTCCCGAGATTGCACCTACCCTCTCCGAAGCCAGAACTTGGTGCGAGCGGCTCGTTGAGTCGCATTACGAGAACTTCCACGTCGCATCCTGGTTTCTGCCCAAGGCGTTGCGGCCTCACTTTCACTCCATTTATGCCTACTGCCGCGTTTCCGACGATCTCGGGGACGAAGTGCGGGATCCGGCACAATCTCTTGCCTTGCTCGACCTGTGGGGCCGGGAACTCGACGCTTGCTATGAGGGTCGTGTGCGTCACCCGGTTTTCGTTGCGCTGGCCGAAACCATCCGCGCCTGCTCGATTCCCAAGGAGCCTTTTGCGGATCTGCTGGTCGCTTTCCGCCAGGACCAGACCGCCACCCGTTTCGCCTCCATGAAGGATCTGCTGGCCTATTGCCGCTACTCGGCCAATCCTGTGGGTCGGCTGGTACTCTACGCTTGCGGCGAACAAAGTGAAGAGCATTTCCGCCTCTCCGACCTGACCTGTTCAGGGCTGCAGTTGACCAATTCCTGGCAGGACGTCCGCCTGGACATCGCCAAGGGCCGCATCTATCTTCCCCAGGAAGATATGCGCCGCTTCGGTGTCACCGACCAGACCATCGCCAGCGGTATTGCCACGCCCGAGTTTCGCGCCCTGCTGCGCTACGAAGTGGACTATACACGCTCGTTGTTTGTGCAGGGACTTCCATTGGTCGGCATGGTGAGCCGCGATCTGGCTCTCGACCTGGACCTTTTCAACCGCGGTGGCCTGGAAATTTTGCGTGCCATCGAACGGCAGGACTACGACGTGCTCAAAGCTCGACCGGTCATCGCGAAACGCACCAAGTTAGCGCTCGCTTTGCGTGCCGTCTGTTGCACGATCTTACCCTTTCTGCATGCGCGAACGAGGTTTGCGCCGCAGCGCGACAATGCTTTCCCCCAGTGAGTTGATCCAGCGCAAGGTATGTAGTTTGTGTAGACCCCGTGAGTGGGTTGGTCAGCGATAATGGCCACATGCTTGGAACTAAAATTGTATGGCAGGTTTTTGTCTTTTTCAGTTGGATGCTGGCGCTTGGCTGGCTTCGGCAGGCTATCTCCGTTCTTAAGGGGATGCCCCATCTGCCCGACCTGACCCGCATCGACGCGGCTGCACTGCCGCCGCTGCCGCCGAGTGAAGGTGCGCATCTCACGGTGGTTGTCCCCGCATGTAATGAAGAGGAGTCCATTCAGGCCACGCTACGTTCTCTACTGGCGTCGACGGGGCTGCGGCTTGAGATTGTCGCGGTCGATGACCGCTCGACCGACCGGACAGGCGTGCTCATGGACCAGGTGGCTGCCGAGGCGGTGACCTGCGAAGGACAGCATCGTTTGCGGGTGATCCACAATAGTGAACTGCCCGCGGGGTGGCTGGGCAAGCCACATGCGCTTCATCTGGGCGCGCAGCAGGCCACGGCCCCCTGGTTACTGTTCACCGACGGCGACCTGCTCTTCGCGCCGCAGGCGTTGGAACTCGCTTTGCGGCAGGCGATCGCAGGACATGCCGACCATCTGATGCTGGTTCCCAGCTTGATCCGGAAGAGCATCGGAGAGGCTGCGATGCAGGCCACGGTCCAGGCATTGGTGCAATGGTCCATCCGTCTATGGAAAGTGGCCGATCCGGGCGCAAAGGACTTCTTCGGGGTGGGTGGCTTCAATCTTGTACGTGCCGAGGTTTTCAACAAACTAGGCGGCTTTGCCGCACTGCGCATGGAGGTTGTGGAAGATTTCAGCTTTGGACGGATGGTCAAACGTGCCGGATACCGGTCTTGCGTGACGGTTGGTCCTGATCTGTTGAGGATTCGATGGATTCAAGGCGCCTACGGTATCGTCGCCAACGTCGAGAAGAACGGTTTTGCCGTTTTTCGGTATCGGCTGTGGGTATCTTTGCTGGCATGCCTGGGAATCGCGGTACAGGCGGTGTTGCCTCTGGCGGCGATTCTGGCAGGCGGTTGGGCGTTACCTGCGGGTTTACTAACCTACGCGAGCATCGCACTGGCTTTTTATGCCAATCGCCGTTTGAACGGAGTTTCGCCAGCCGCAGCGGTTCTCTTTGCCCCATCTGCGGCCATAGCCGGTTATGGCTTCTTGCGTTCCGTGGTTCTCACGCTGGCTCACAATGGAGTTACGTGGCGCGGAACCCACTATCCACTCGCTGATCTGCGCCGCAACGCGGTGCCGTGGCAATAGAGCGGTTCTCCAGTTGCTGTAGAGCGAAAGCGGGATGCAGCGTGGCTTTTCCCTCAAGAAAATATCCACTCTGCACACAACCGAACACTGCACGTGCATTGGAGAACTGCTCTAGGTATCTGACCGCTTGTTTATGTACCATCTTCCGTGCCCCATCCTTTCGCCTTTTTCCTGGCGAAAGGGTGGGAGACCTCGAACCTAAAGGAACGAAATCGTGCGGTCAGCTACCTACAGCGAAACCAGAGTAACTATATCCTGTTGAGTATTGTGCAGGGTCGCCGTTCCCGGGGGGTCGCGTCGACTTGAACGCTGCGGCTTCGGGATACATCAACTCTGGTTCCGCTCTAAAACCTGCACACTGGAGAACAGAATGCTTTCTACGGGGATTTACGCTGGACTGGGTGCTGTTGCCGGGCTAGGATTGGCGACTTGCGGCTTTGCATATGCTTCGGTATGGCCAGGTTCGCGGCTCTTCGGCGAGGCGTTGGTTGCCCCGCGGCGGCCCGGCGAACTGGCGCTCACCTTCGACGATGGCCCCAACCCGGCGTGGACGCCGCAATTACTGGACGTTTTGGCAAGCCACGGCGTGCGGGCAACATTTTTTATGTTGGGCAAGTATGCTCAGGCCGAGCCCGCACTGGTGCGGCGGGTCGCCGAAGCTGGACACTTGATCGGGAGCCACTCCTGGAGCCATCCCAACCTGGCGATTGCTGCGCTTGGCCGCGTGCAGCAGGAACTGGTCCGAACCAAAGAGATGCTGGAGCAAACCACTGGCGTGCAGATCAAGTATTTTCGTCCGCCCTTTGGCGGACGCAGACCTGCTGTCCTCCGCATGGCAAGGTCGCTGGGAATGTCCCCTGTGTTGTGGAACGCGATGGCTTCCGATTGGAGCGATCCTTCAGCGGACAGGATTACGAAGCGGATGGTGCATTCCATCGATCGGCTGGAGCGCCGGGGATGGGCTGCCAACATCCTGCTCCACGACGGCGGGAATCTTGGCTTGGGCGTGGATCGCGGACCTTCAGTGACCGCCGCCGGATTGCTACTGTCTCATTACATAGCTACCCATCATTTTGTAACCGTGGATGCGTGGAGTCAGCAATTCTAAGTGGGGGAATAACGAAGCATTCAGCGCAGTTCTTCCCGGAGGGAAGAGACGAAAATAGCCCAGGGTGAAACCCTGGGGAAGCGTTCGACCGAGGATTTTCCGCCCCGGAGGGGCGGTGTGAAAGCCTTCTGCCGTCACTGGATTCCGCAACCCGCGCGGGAACGTTCGATCCGCCCCTCCGGGGCGGATGATCCTTTCTTTGCCTCTTACCCAGGGCTGCGCTGCGCTTGCCCTGGGCTATTTTCGATGGCTCCCTACGGGAGCGAACCGATGGGCTGCTCATGGAATGGCCGATATGGAAGTCCATTTAGAATTGCTGGCGTGGAGTTAAAGCCGTGGATGGATTGAGGCCGGTGATTTTACGGTCAGAATGAGAAGCCTGATCATTTGAAACAGAGAACGGATGCGGCTACAGCGTTTTCGATTCTGCTTTTAACAGAAAACTGGATGCCGAGTGGCTTTTTCCTTAAGAAAAAGCCACCTTGCACGCTGTCGCAATGTCTACATGTGAATCAAAAACGCTCTATGGTTCTTGCAATTTTGCAGGGTTGATTGATTGATGCGTATCTATGATTACTTTCGGGCCAAGCTGCTCTGATGCAAGCACCTGCATTTCCGCAGCGCCGTTCTCAACGGCGCCAGTAGCCAGAACACCGTTGTCCGCGGAATTCTGCTTGGAACGGGTCGGTCCTATCAATGCGAATAAATTGTCTGGCGACAACAATTGCTGATGCCCGTGCGTGAGTGGATAGCGGCCATGCACAAGATAATCCACGAATAACCCTCCGGCGATGTACGGGTTTGCCGCCGCTATAGCGATGGCATAGCCGGTGGTGGATAGGGACAGCGACTGGGCGACGCTCTCGTTTGAGTGGCTCAGGCGGCGCCAGCCGGGGATCTGCGGAATCTCGAATACGGTCAGTTGTACTTCAGAATGCTTGCGAGCATAGCGTTCCAGTTGGTAAGCCGTTTGCTTGGGGGTGGTTATGCCCATGTCGGGAAAGACTTTGCGCCGGAAGGCATGGGGAAAGTAGAAATTGAAGACGTCACGCACAAAATCTGCGCAGTTTTTATAGATAGGGTTAAAGTGGGAACGATTGTCACTGTCGTTCATGCGCGCGATGAACGCGTTATCCTGCTCTTCGCTGGTCTCAAAACGGAAGGCATAGATGCGGCGCATATACGCCTGTCCCACCAGATCGTTCCAGCCACCGTAAAACATGCCGCCCGCAGTCAGCTTTCCTCCCAACGATGTGAGCAAATGGGTTTCATAGTACAGACTGAGCATTCGCGTCACGGTATCGTGGTCTGCGCGTGTAGGGACCTGCGCGGCATTATCGACTGCATAGAGATGAGCAAACAGAGGAATTGCCACCCAATCGTAACCGGAGATCCCTTGGAAGCGAGAAATGACTGCGCCTGGTTCGCCGGGTGCGCAGCGGCGCAATTTGACAGGGGTTTCGGCACAGATGCGCTCAAAATAGACTGCATTGTGCCCGGTCGGGTTCACATAGCCAAAGAAGCCATACGGTTCCTCCATCAGCAGGGCAGCCTGTGCGCGGTTCTGCGCTGGGAATAAGGCCAAAGACGCTAATGCCATGAGAACCAATGCCGTTGTGCGGAATTTTCGCATTGAGAGAATTGGCCCCCGTACCCCGGATACTGAACAATACTTTAAGTATCAGGAACAATCGCAGGAAAAGGATGTACAGAAAGAGCCATAGACCATGCGGTTTCCGGCCTCGGTGGATTTTGAACCGCTCCGCGCCTCACTGAACTGGTGACATCGCCAGCTACTGCAACCACATTGGAATTAAGAAAAAATTCCCAACTCCTCGCAGCGCCTCCACTGCCGTTGTACTTCGTTGTTGAATCCACCCTTTTTCGTTGACGTATTAAATATATCAGGGTATATTACCGGATATATATGGGAGGCTTCCATGAGCAGCACTGCCCAGGCACAAGCTTTGAAGAATTACCGCCAGCGCCTTGGCCAACGCGGGATGGCACGATTTGAGGTGATGGGACTCATTGCAGATCGAACGCTGATTCGCACCGTGGCGCGCCGGTTGGCCGAGGACAACACAGACGCGGGCCGAAACTTTCGCACAACATTGTGCCGCAACATTGCGGGAGAACCAGCTAGTACAGAAGGCATTCTGGCGGCGCTCCGCCGGTCCCCTTTGGTGGGAGCTGATGTAAATTTCTCTCGCGAGGAGACAGCAGGACGAACGGTTGATCTATGACCCGCTATTTGCTCGACACGAATATACTCAGCAACATTACGAAGCCTGTGCCGTCTGAATCTCTTGTTGCCTGGATGGCCCAACAGGCCGACGAAAGTCTGTTTATTTCCACTTTGACAGTCGCAGAAATTTGGCGTGGCGTGTTGGAAGGACCAGCCGGAAAGAAACGGCGGCAGTTGGAGCGTTGGTTTGCTGGTCCAGAGGGACCGCAAGCTCTCTTTGCCGGTCGAATTCTCCCATTTGACGACAAAGCAGCGCTAATTTGGGGAAGAATCATGGCAAAAGGGACGAAGGCAGGAAGACCAAGGAGCGCAATTGACATGATCGTCGCAGCAATCGCAGAAGCAAATGACTGCGTTGTTGTCACGGACAACGAGAAGCATTTCACCGGCCTCAAGATAGTCAACCCTCTACGCCTCTCAGCTCTGTAAACATAGGCGGCGTTCCTTGTCGCACGGTTTTCCGCTTCGTGAGCTGCCCCATTCAACGGAGCTACGACGGACACACCCAGGTCTCGATTTTGAGACCTGGGAAAGCACGAACTCAATGGAACTTCTTCATCCGGTCAAAGACCTAGGTCTCTGACCGCTGGTTTATGTACCATCTTCCGTGCCCCATCCTTTCGCCTTTTTCCTGGCGAAAGGGTGGGAAACCACGAACCTGAAAATACGAAATCACGCGGTCAGCGACCTAGTGCAGAATACCCATGATCGTAACCTCTTTCCGACCGTCTGTGGGAGGCGAAACGATGTTGCCCGCGATGGGCGAGCCATCCACAATGAGGGCAATCTGGTTTCCATCTCCCTTGCGCTCGATGGAGATGTGGTAGGCCACTCCGCGGAAGATGCGGGTAGCTTTATAGCCCGGCCAGTTCTTCGGGATCACCGGAGCAATCTCAAGACCGTCGAGGGTCGTGCGAATGCCGAGAATCCACTGCACGATGGCGTAATAGTTCCAGGCTGCCGTGCCGGTGAGCCAGGAATTTTTGGCCTCGCCGAAGGTTGGCGCATCTTTGCCCGCAATCATCTGCGCGTAGACGTAGGGCTCGCAGCGGTGCAACTCGCTGATCTCTTCGCGCGCCGAGGGGTTGATGCGGCAGTAATAGTCGTAGGCCTGGTCACCGTGTCCCAGCCGAGTCTCTCCGATCATGACCCAGGGATTGACGTGACAGAAGACGCCGGCATTCTCCTTGTATCCCGGTGGATAAGAGGAGATTTCGCCTAGATTTAGGTAGTATTTCGAATAGGGCGGCTGTTGTACGACGATGCCGTGCTTGGTGGCCAGATGCTTGCGAATGGCGGCCAGCGACTTGACGGCCTTGCCATCGTCGAGACCGATGCCAGCCAGTGCACAGAAGCCATTGGACTCGATGAATATTTTGCCTTCATCGCATTCCTTGGAGCCGATCTTGGCGCCGAAGTCGTCATAGGCGCGCAGGAACCACTCGCCATCCCAGCCATGTTCGAGCACAACCTGTTCCATCTTGGCAACCTTGCAAAGATAGGTGGATGCCTCGGCATTGAGACCGCTACGCTTCGCAATTGCAGCGAGTTCGCGGCCGGCGTACACAAAGAGCCCGGCGATGAGGACCGACTCTGCCACTTTGCCGTCCTTGTTGGTGGTGGTTTGGAAGGACTGGCCGGGCGTTGAGGAGAAGCAGTTAAGGTTGAGGCAGTCGTTCCAGTCCGCGCGGCCGATGAGCGGCAACCCGTGCGGTCCAAGTCGCTCCAACGTGTAGGTGAAGCTGCGCCGCAAGTGCTCATAGAGCGGCTTTTCGGAGCCTGGCTCGTTGTCGAAGGGCACCTTTTCGTCCAAGATGCACATGTCTCCTGTCTCCTTGAGATAGGCCGAGACGCCGACGATAAGCCAGAGCGGATCGTCGTTGAATCCACTGCCGATGTCGTTGTTGCCGCGTTTCGTGAGGGGCTGGTACTGGTGATAGGCTCCGCCGGTGGCGAGTTGTGTGGAGGCCAGGTCGAGGATGCGCTGACGGGCTCGCGCCGGCGCCATGTGTACAAAGCCGAGCAGATCCTGGTTTGAGTCGCGGAAGCCCAGGCCGCGGCCGATGCCGGATTCAAAAAAGGATGCGGAACGCGACAGGTTGAAAGTCACCATGCACTGGTAGGCATTCCAGATATTCACCATGCGGTTGGTGTGAACGTCGGGCGTACTCACCTGAAGGATGCCGAGCAGTTTGTCCCAGTGCTGGCGCAGTCGCTCAAAGGCTGCGTCGGCTTCCTTGGTATCAAGATACTTTGCGATGACCGGCCGTACAGTTTTCTTGTTGATGGTCTGTGAACCTGCCGGATCGAACTTCTGGTCCACGGGATTCTCATGGTACCCGAGCAGTAAAACGATTTGGCGCGTTTCTCCAGGGGCCAGATCAAGCTTGACCTGATGAGCGCCGATCGGCGACCAGCCGTGGGCGATGGAGTTGGTAAGCTGACCTGCTTCAACGGTGGCCGGTGAATCCCAACCGCGATAGCGCCCCAGAAACGCCTCGCGCTGGGTGTCGAAGCCCGCGCTGGGCGCGGAACAGGCAAAGTAAGCAAAGTGGTTGCGGCGCTCGCGGTATTCGGTCTTGTGGTAGATGACGCCTTCTTCCACTTCCACTTCACCAATGTTAAAGTTGCGCTGAAAGTTGGTGGCGTCGTCCTGAGCATCCCACAGGCAAAATTCGATACTGGCAAAGGTGGAGATTCGCGCACGGGTTGCGCGCCGGTTGGTAACCGTAACTTGCCATATCTCCAGGTTTTCGTCGAGCGGCACAAAATAGC
>Ga0255356_1000900_pt1 | contig 19501 bp, 10 predicted proteins | sample HBST100metaG_FD_189944 | JGI IMG/M metagenome (GOLD analysis project Ga0255356, IMG submission 189944) | Peat soil microbial communities from Stordalen Mire, Sweden - H.B.S.T100 | ecosystem: Environmental > Terrestrial > Soil > Wetlands > Peat | place: Sweden: Norrbotten County, Stordalen Mire...
CGCCGACAGTGACCACACCAACGGTGACGCTCGTAAGTGTAACCGGAGTTACTCAAACGGCTGCCACGTCAGGAGGGAATGTTACCTCGGACGGAAACGCGACAGTGACAGCGCGTGGCGTGGTGTGGAGTGCGAATGCGAATCCGACGACAGCGGATTCCAAGACCAGCGACGGCACGGGGACTGGCTCGTTCAGCAGTAGCATCGCCGGCCTAACGCGGGCTACCACCTATCATCTCCGGGCCTATGCGACGAACTCGTCCGGAACCGGTTACAGTTCGGATGCTACCTTCACGACATTGCCCGATCTGCCGGTTGTCACGACGACCGCCGCGAGCGGCATTAGTTCAGTGGCGGCGAGTGCTGGCGGCAACGTAACGGATGATGGTGGCGGGACGATCACGGCGCGCGGCGTCGTTTGGAGCACGGCTGCGAACCCGACGACGGCAGACTCGAAGACCAGCGATGGCACGGGAACGGGAAGCTTCGCCAGCAGCCTGACGGGGTTGGTGGCGCAGACGACTTATCACATTCGCGCCTACGCGACAAACTCCGGGGGAACGGCCTATGGCTCCGACGTCAGCTTCACAACTTTGGCGCCAGCGGTTCCAACGGTTACGCTGACGAGCGCCAGTTCGATCACTAAATCGACGGCCAGCGCGGGCGGCACGGTAACGGATGATGGCGGCGCAAGCGTCACGGCCCGCGGAGTGGTGTGGGGCGCGAGCGCCAATCCGACTACCGCGAATTCCCAGACATCGGACGGCACAGGCAAAGGTACGTTCACCAGCAGCCTGACGGGACTTACTCGCGTCACCACCTATCACTTGCGCGCCTACGCCACGAACTCGGTGGGAACGGGCTACAGCGCCGACGCCATGTTTACTACCTTGGCCGATCTACCCACGGTGACAACCACGGCCACCAGCAGCGTGGCGCGGACGACGGCCTCAGCGGGCGGCAATGTGACCGATGACGGCGGCTCGACGATTACCGCCCGGGGCCTGGTCTGGAGCGCAAGCGCCAATCCGACTACCGCTAATACAACTATCCCCGACAACACAGGAACGACGGGCTCGTTTGTCAGTAGCATCACCGGACTGACGGCCAGTTCGACCTATCACATCCGCGCCTACGCGACAAACTCAATCGGGACCGCCTATGGCTCTGACCTTTCCTTCACGACGGAAGCTCCGGCTAGTCTGCCGACCGTAACCACTGCTGCGCTCTCCAGCGTCAGCGGCACTACGGCGCAGGGCGGCGGCAGCGTGACCAGCGACGGCGGCGACACCATCACCGAGCGCGGCCTGGTCTGGGGCACAACCAACCCGCCGACAACCTCCGACAACAAGATAACCGCCAGTGGCACAACCGGCGACTTTACTGCCGCGTTCAGCGGCCTGACGGTCAAGACCACCTACTATGTGCGCGCCTACGCCACCAACAGCGCCGGCACGGGCTACGGCGCGGTGCAGACCCTGGCCACGCTGAATCAGTACAACCTGCCTGCGTCGGTTGGTCCGTTGATCACCAATGAGTGGATGACGTTTACCTGGCCCTACAATGCCTACTATCCTGTGGACACCGTGGATAACGGAAGCATCAACGATGGGCACGTGGGAAATGCCTGCGGTCCGACCTCGCTGGCCAAAACGCTTGGCTATTGGAAGGTCGCCACTGGATCAGGCAAAATCGATGCCGACGACGATTCCCTGGCTAACATCCACTGGACCTTCGATCTCTCCAGCATGAACCTGGATTACACGAAGATACCGGACGTGCTGGCTTATACCGCCACCAAGGATCAGTACGATCAAACGGCGACATTGTTCCTGGCGGCTGGCGCAGTTGGCTTCACGCATGGCATCGGCGGAGGGTCTGCAGACGATCTCTACGCCGCCGTGGCTACCTACTTCAACATGTCGCCCGCCGTGCATATAGCGGAGGACTGGGAATACACCGCTACCGACTGGACTCACCTGGTGGAATATGAACTTGCCAACGGACGTCCTGTTATTGTCGCCGGACGGACGGCTGCCAGCAACGATCCGTGGACCGGAGGCGGCTCTGACGGACACTGGTGGAATGTAGACGGCTACAACAACCAGGACCAGGTTCACGTCACCTACAACTTCACCGATTACAGCGGCAGCGCAATCGCGGGATACTTCGGCACAGACTCGATGGGCCCCGTCTCCTTCGACAACGGACAATGGCTGGCTTATGTCAAGGATCACTATGCGGTTCTCGACTTCCAGCCAATGGTGGCCGCCACCGCCAGCCCGGTTGTCGAGACCGAACCGGCCAATAATCCCACCGCCACAACCGCACGCTTGAGTGGCTCGGTTGTCGGCGTGGGCAACGCTTCCGTCACCAGCCGCGGATTCCACGTGGAAGTTGTCTCCGGTTCTTCCACTCCGGCGTTCGACCTCCTCGTGCATAGCGGCGCCGGTCATTTCCTCACCACCCTCACGGGACTCACCCCCGGCGCAACCTACCAGGTAAAAACCTTTGCCGATACCGCGTCCCAGCGCTTCTACGGCAATGCGCAGCAGTTCACCACCTTGGCTTCCGGCGCTGTGCCAACTGAGGTGATGCCTCTGCTGCCCAGCAACTGGAAAGTCAACACTTGGCCCTACAATGCCGATATGCCAGCCTATCCAATGGGACCGAACGGATACTTCTACAACGAGCAGGGCGCTACGGTCCTGGCCCGCTTGCTGCATTACTGGAGATATCCGGCAAACGGAGTCGGCGTATTCGATTCAAGCCAAAACTGGAATGGAACGCCGCTGGTATTGAAAGTCGACTTGTCTACCCTCAACCTTGACTACACCCAGATGGACTACGCGTACAACAGTACAGCGACGACATCCGAATATGGCGCAACCGCCAAACTGATTGCGGCGGCAGAGATTTACGGATTAGGCAGCACCGGAACGGGGAACGGAAATCTCCGCAGTCCCGACCCGGATGCCTACGTAGTTCCCAACCTGATTGCCGCATGGGGACTGGACCCTAACCTGCAGATGATCAAACAGGAAAATGTAACTGCCGATCAGTGGGCGCAGTTGCTCAAGACTGAAATCGCCGCCGGGCGGCCGGTGCTGGTTCAGGGCCGGACGACCGACAGCGTCGCTCCGGGCGCATCTGGATACGTCAACGCCGGCTGGTTCCTGGTGGACGGCTACAACGCAGCCGGCCAGTTCCATGCAGACTATTCGGGAGTTAACCCCAGTGTGCCGGAAGCCAAGGGATGGTACGCGGCCAGCGCCTTGGGACCATCGGCAGGATACACAACCTATAACCGGGCTTTCATTGGCTTCAAGCCCGCCAGCAACTAGCCTCACCGCCCGATAGGGTCCGCACGATTCGCTGTATCGCGAATCATGCGGACCCTATCCTTGAGATCAATCTTCCCGAAGAAATTGGCGGGTGCACAGGCGCCGTGAGAAGTGAACACAACCACTGGAGATGGGTGTCCCAGGCGCCTCGCGAGGCGCTTGGGTCCCGCCATGGTCAATTGGATGATTTGTTTACAGCGTTTTCGATTCTGCTCTTTACAGAAAGTACACAGTCAAGTTGCTTTTTCCTCAAGAAAAAGCCACCTTTGATGCAATTTCAATGTCAACAAGTGAATCGAAAACGCTCTAGCTATCTAACACCAACCCGATTTTCAATGGAGGACAACATGGGACGCAATGTTCGTTATGTTATCTGCCTGCTCCTGCTGGGCAGTTTGGGCATTTCAGTCAGCGCTCAATCCAAGGGGGAGATTGCAAATGTCGATCCAGGCGCGGCGATGAATGCTGTTGTGTCGGCGCTGGCGGAGATACACTCTTCCGCGGTAGATCGGAACAGTCAGCGCATTCTTTCCGATTTCTTTCCTTACTCGGCACATTTGATGCAATATCGTGCCCGCTATGTATTTGAACTGCAAGGGACCACGCTTCTTGTCTCGCTTGGTCAGAAGCAGCAAAACACGACTTCGGGCTGGAAAGATCAATTACTGCCCGCCAAAGGGGCGGAAGACAAGCTGATCGCACAGATGACGGATCGAGTGCGGGTGTTGTTGAATCAGGCGGCCTCGCTTGCCAAGACACAGGCAGAAGCGCCGTCACCGGCGCCGAGTGCGCCCGCTTCGGATGGCCCTGCCAGAACTGCGCCGGCAAAAGCGCCCAGGCACGACCCCGACCCGAGCGTTCAGCCGTTCCCGGATATCTCCAAAGCGCCGAGAGTCGCCTTCGACGATAGCGACGAGTACCGCTGCAGCGAGGGCCTCTGCGCCGTGCGCCGGGATAATAAGGTTGGCTTTCTCGACGCCACCGGCAAGCTGGTGATTCCCTTCCAGTTTGTCTATGTCAGCTTCAAGCCCATGCCGACCTTCCACGACGGCATCTGCCGGGTCTTTTTCCCGAAAGAGGGAAGTAGCTACACAATTGGATATATTGACCGGCAGGGGAAGCGAGTCTTTCCCGGTCAGGAATTCCTGGTGGCTTACCCCTTCAGCCATGCAGTCGGATTAGTCGGCAAATCCGGAGGATCGACGATGGCAACGGCCATGGCGCCACAAAGCCTGCAATGGGTCTTTATCGACACCCACGGAAAGCCTCTATCGCCAGGACTGACATATTTGGATCCGCATGACGAAGACAGGGCCGAAGGCTTCGAAGATCAGCTTCCACTGAGCGACGGGCTGGTGCGCATGTACTATGGGCACACCACAATGAACGGCCCGCCGCACACGGGATTCGGCTATCTGAATACTGCCGGCAAGTGGGTAATCGACCATCACTTCGAACGGGCGCACTCCTTCCACGATGGCGCGGCCTGGGTCTTCGATCATGGCGAACAGAAATGGGGCGCGATCGACAAGACCGGCGCGCAGATTGTTCCTTTCATCTATCAGAATGAACCCGGACCCTTTTCCGAGGGACTGGCGGCCGTCTATAACCGCGAAGGCAAAGCCTGCTACATCGACAAGACCGGCGCCATTCGCATTCCCTGCCAGTATGACGGTCCGGTGAGCCCCTTTCGGGATGGGCATGTCATCGTCCACAGCAATGCCGAGCGTCACACCTATGTCGTCGACAAGAAGGGCAACCGGGTCAAGACCCTCGACTGGGCCGTTTGCGATAACACCACCATGCGTTCCGACGGGCTGTATTGCACCGCGCAGTGGACTCGCACCGTGCTGGGGCAGCGGCCGGTCGTTGGGCTGCTCAAGCCGGATGGCGAAGTGGCGATTGCCCCCGGACACTTTCTTTTCATCGGCGAGTTCCACGATGGACTGGCCTATGCAGCCGTTTCGCCTCAGGAAGGCCGGAACCTCGTTCAGGGATTCATCAACGACAAATTTGAATTTGTTGCGATTCGCGAGGATCAACAGTTCTGATTTTTTGGGCCATGGCCGTTCTCTCGGCGTCACCGTTCATGCCGGGAGAGCGGCCTGCTTTTCAAAGAACCCTCGGAGTGTGTTGGCCCGGTGCCCCATCTTTGAATCATTCTTTGATTCAAGGGTTGGAGACTATGAATCTCGACCCGGCATTCCCGCTCTCCCGGCGCGCGGGTTACATCGCGTAGGTCTCAATTCAGCACAACCCGGTCTGCTCCCTGGGCCGCAAGCCGCCCGCTGACTCGCCAACTTGCTAACTTGCCGCAGTGCTTTGCCGAAAATAACCCTCTACTCGTGCACACTGGTAAAGAAGAGATAAGGGTACGACCCTCTTCATCCATAGGAGAATCAGGAGAAGCCATGCGCAACCTCACCGGTACCAGTTCTGGCGATGCCTACCGTCGCGCGCGGGTTTGGGCAGCCCATAGCAAAACCAGAGTTGCTGTATCCGAGGCAATGTCATCAAGTGGCTTTTTTCTCAAGAAAAAGCCACCTCGCAAACGCTCAAGAAGGGCATATTACTCTGGTTTTGCTCTAACGCGACACTTCCACTCTCCGCGTTCGTCCGCCATCGCATCAAAACACGCCCCAGAAGCTGTCATTTTCCAGCGCTTCCCCGTCCCTAACTCCAACCCCTCCAGTTACATACCAGCCGAAGACTCTCCAAATCCCAAGCAAGAAATTTTGCGGTTTTTTACGGGTGAAGCTGTGGAGTCGTACCTAACCTATTCAATATCAATAACTTAAACAGGAGGCCTACACGGAAACACTCGGCAACAAAAACGGTGAAGCTGTGGAGGCATACCGAACCCCTTCAGAATCAAAAACTTCCGCAGGCCATCCGCACAACTTCACAGAACAAGTGAAATTGTGCGGCAGCCTGCGGAAGCGGGTTGTCTTCGAAGCGCTTTCTTACTCTTCCACGACAGCTTTGGAGAGGTTTCTGGGCCGATCCACGTCCACGCCGCGTTCCAGCGCCATGAAGTAGGCAAACAATTGCAGTGGAATGACTTCGGCGATGGGCAGCAGGTACTCGGTGGCCGGTTGCACCTCGACGCAATCGGTGACCAACTCCGCCACTTCCTGGTCTCCCGCGTTGGCAATGGCAATCACCTTGGCGCCTTGCTCCTTCATGTCGTGTAGTAGTTGCAGCGTCTTCTCATAGCGCACGACCGAGGCTTCCAGCGCGTGATCCACGGTGGCCAAAACGACCAGAGGCACAGTGTCGCTGACCAAAGCGTTCGGCCCATGCTTCAGCTCGCCCGATGGGTAGCCTTCGGCATGAACGTAGGAAGCTTCTTTCAGCTTCAAGGCTCCCTCGCGCGCCATGGCGTAGTGAATCCCCCGGCCCAGGAAGAGGAAAGTGTTGGCAGTGCGGTACTTATTCGCCAGAGCGGCCATTTGCTTCGCCCAGCCGTCGAGTTGCGCTTCGATGGCGTCCGGCAAAGCCTGCAACCGCTGAATGTTTGCCTCAAGTTCCGGGGCATCCATCCGCTCCAGGCGCCGCGCCTCATAGAGGCCCAGCAGAAAGAGCACGGCCAACTGGCATGTGAAGCTCTTGGTGGCCGGAATCGCCTTTTCCACGCCCGCGTCCAGCGGCATGGAGATGCCAGCCTCCTCGGCCATGGTGGACTCGGGTACATTGGTGATGGCCAGGGTCTTGTCGCCGCGCTGGCGCACCTCGCGCAAGGCCGCCAGCGTGTCAGAAGTCTCGCCGGATTGGGAGACGACGATCACCGCGGGATGGCGCAGGTCGTACCGGCCGCGGCAACTGTACTCGCTGGCGTACTCCACATCCACGGCCAGTCCGCATAGATCCTCGAGCAGAATCTCCGCGGCCAGTCCGCAATGGCGGCTGGAGCCCGAGGCGGCAATCAGCACCTCGCCCGCCGGGTTGCTCCAACCCGCCAGCCGGTCTGCCACGTCGCTCCTCAGGTGATTGGCGTCCAGATACAAAGCCAATGTGCGGCGCAGCGCCGCCGGCTGTTCATAAATCTCGCGCAACATCTCGTGTGGAAATACCTCGGAATCGCTCATTTTTGGCTTAAATCCTTGTGGCGTTAGTCTAGTGGGCGCCAATTTTTTGTCCTAAAAATCGATCATATACGATGAAGTTGGTCAAAGACTTGAGTAAATCCGCGAATATATTCATGATTCCCCTAATTAATTCATATTCAGGCTTTATTTTTCCTCCACCAAGAGGGTAAAATCGGTGCGATATGTCCGATACACTCAACGCGCGCTGTGAACTGATTATCAAATTTCTTCTCCGGACCGGAACTGCCTCAGTTGAAGAGATCCTCGAGGTAGCCGGCTCCTCTGCTCCCAGCATCCGGCGCGACCTGGCCAAGCTGGAAAGCCGCGGGCTAATTCGCCGCACTCACGGCGGCGCAACACTGGTGGAGCCGCTGCTCTACGAGCCTTTCCGCTATGACAGCTCCTTCCTGGCCCGCGAGCAACGCTTTGCTGAGGAAAAGCGCCGCATCGGCCTGGCCGCAGCCGAACTGATCCAGGCCAACGAGACCGTAGGCCTAACCGCGGGCACCACGACCACGGCAATCGGCCGCAGCCTGCGCCACCGCGAGAAGATTCAGGTGATCACCAACGCCATCAACATTGGCATGGAACTGTGCAACCAGCCCGGCATCCGCACCTATCTGACCGGCGGCGTGGTCCCTTGGGCGTGGTCGTTTTCGCTCACCGGCAATGCGGCGCTTACGTTTCTCGACGACGTATACATGGATAAGGTATTTCTGAGCGTGACCGGCTTGGATGCCGAGCGCGGCGCCACTACGCTGGAGGCAGACGAGGCGCTAGTCTACCGCAAGATGCTTAAGCAGGCCAAGCAGGTGATCGTGACCGCCGATGGCAGCAAGCTGGGCAAAGTGAACCCGGCTTTCATCTGCCCTGCGAGCGAGATCAACATTCTGATTACCGATACGGGCGCATCTGCCGAGGCGCTGGCTCCCTTCGAACGCCAGGGCATCCGCATTATCCGCGCGTGAAGCTGGCCAAACCGAAGGCTCTCAGTGTGCGCGAGGTGCCGCAATCTCTCTGGCGGCAAAATGAGTGCGCATCAGCCGCACCGCCGTGCGCACATCGGCCTCTAAAATCTCCGCTTTGCCGGTCGCTGTATTTCCGCTGACGTTTTCCCCGGCTTTGCGGGTCAGTGAGCCATGCAGACAGCGGAGGCCAGTCCGCTGCAAGACCTCGGCTATGGAGGCCAGCTTCAGTCCACCTCCGGCCATGATTTCAATACGGTCTCCGGCCTGCCTGAGCAGCTTTTCAAGCTGTTCCGCGCCTGCGAGCACATCCGGCGCCCCGGCGGAGGTCAACAGGCAATCAGCCCCGATCCCAATCACCGTTTCCAGCGCCTCGCCCATATCCGGCGTCCTGTCGAAGGCCCGGTGGAAGGTTACCTTCATGGGGCGGGCCAGTTCCGTCAACTCCCGGCTTCGGTCAACGTCTATGCGAGCGTCGGACTGCAAGACTCCCAGTGCAACCCCGGCAGCGCCCGCCTTCTTGGCGCATTGCACCTGCTCCCGCATCAGGTCAAATTCCAAGGCGGAGTAAGCAAAGTCTCCCCCGCGCGGGCGAATCAACACATGAACGGGGATGGAAATCGCCTTGACGGTGGCAGTAATCAACTGTTCGCTGGGCGTGATTCCGCCAAGATCGAGCCTGATGCATAACTCGATGCGGTCGGCACCGCCCCGATCAGCTGCCTGGGCGGCTTGCAGGGTTTCAGCGCAAAGCTCGAAAAGAAAGGTCTTCATGCAAGATTCCAGAAGTGCAGAGTGAAGTCAGCGCACAGCCCAACGTCTGTCCCCCCGGGGGGATGTTCCGTGGCCGCGAGCAACAACGCAAGATCAAGATAAACATTAAAGTATGCGTCGTTTTTTGTCAAAATGCTCAATATTGTAAATAATTATCGTCGTTTCAGTCATTCAGGACGATGTACACCTCCTGTTGCCATTATTCTTTCTGCATTGCTTCGGCAGTTGCGGGCACGGTGTATCGAAATGAGATCCCGGACAGGCAGCAGAGGGCCTCAAGAAGGCGGTCTTCAAGGGAGAAAATCATCCAGAAATAACCGAAGTTGCCGGAGAAGAGATAATTCAGGGGCGCCAAGATCGAACAGAAGATCTTTCTGGAGGAGCGTGATCCAAGACCCGGCAAGGGCTGCGTCGGCTTGCGCAACCAGTCACGGACGGCGAAAATCAATGGATTGAGCGGAAGGCAAGCAATTTCCGCTTGAGACTCGCCATGCGCACGCCCAAACCGATCCAACTCAAATCTCCGTTGTCTCGAAGCCGCTGGAGCGCGCGCGATCGGCTCGCCGCGGCTCTGCTCTTCGTGGCCAGCGCCGTCGTGGTGCTCTGGCAGAACGCGCATCTCGCGATTCTCTGGGACACGAGCTACATTCTGGATACGAGCGTCCGCATCTCTCTGGGGCAGTTGCCATATCACGATTTCCCGTTGGCTCACGCGCCCCTTACGTTTCTTATCCAGGCCCTTATCCTCCGCCTCTGCGGACGGGTCTTTTTCCACCATCTTCTCTACGCGGCAATCGTGGGCGGCCTGGGCACTGTGCTGGCCTGGAGGATCTTGCTCGGCACGCTCCGAGGACACTTGAGGGCGTCGTGGTTCGTTTCGCTTCTACTGGCCGTGCCGCTGACCGTGCTGGGCATCTACAGCGTCCTGCCGTTTCCTTTCTACGACTGCGATTGTGTCTTCTGCATCCTTATTGTGATTCTGCTCTTGCAGCGTGCGGAGACGGACTCCGCCGCCTCAACCACGGCCAGGGCGCTTTTGCGGCCCTTCATCGCAGGCGCTGCGCTTCCGCTTCCGCTCTTCTTCAAGCAGAACATCGGCCTTCCTCTTCTGGCGGCCGCGTTTGCTCTGGTTTTTATGCTGTTGATCGCGAGGCAACTGCGCCGCTGTCCGGTTTCCCAAGGCAGTCCGGCAGCCCTGAGTGCGATTCTAGCCGGCGCGCTGGGAACGCTTCTTGCCGCCGGGCTGTTCCTGCACTTCACCGTTGGAGTGGGCAACTATCTTCACTGGACGATCCAGTTCGCGTCGCAGCGCCGGCTGCCCGGCCTTCAGGCGATGCTGGCTGTCTATGCGGAACCCTCGCTGCTGTGGGGTCTGTCGGCGATTGTGGTGGCTCTCGTACTCTTGCGGAGCCGTTTTGCCAAGGCTCGGTGGGTGCGTCTGGTGGTAACGGGCCTGCTGGCCGCACCGTTTGCGTGGACGCTGGCCAGTCTCTTTCTCTCCTCAGATGCCGACGACCGCGCCAGTAGCCTGCTGGCTCTGTGGCCGTTGCTGTTGGTCCTCAGTGGCGCCCTCACACTCTGGAATCTCTGCCAAAATCCGGGGCTACGCGCGTTGTTGCCCGCCATCCTGCTGGTCATCATCAACGGAACGCTGCTCTCGCAGCAGTTGTGGGGATCAACTTATGCCATCTGGCCGTTGCTCGTACTTCTTATCGCCGAGATGATCGCCTTTCTGGCTTCCATTGAGCCGTCAGGTGCAGCTCAGGAGACAACACCCCGAAGTCAGTTCGTTGCGCCGGCCCTTGCGGCGATTATCTCAACAACGCTGGTTCTCTGCGGCGGACTCTATATAGCCAGCGAAGAGCGTCTGTCGTACGCAAGGCTTGAAGGCCCAGTTGTGCGTTCGGCGGTTCCCGCGCTGAGGGGAATGGTTGTCCCTGGACCATTCTTGCCTGACTTTGAAGAACTGTTGCGCTTCGCCGCCAAGGAAATTCCTGTCTCCGACGGGCTGATTCTTATTCCCGGCGAAGACCCGTTCTACTTTGCCACTGGCCGCGTTCCGCTGTTTCCGGTACTGCTGTTCGACAACGCAACCGACCCCTACTCGCCCGCGCAGCTTGTTGCAGAGGCGCGACAGCGCAATATCCGCTGGCTGATCGTGAAGCGCGAATTGCAGCTCAAGGAAGATCCCACTCCGCAACGTGAAGATGCACTGAAGGCTCTTCAGCAGGTTTTTCTGCCGTACAGGAAACTGGGCAACTATGATATCTATCGCCGCCCCTGGTGAGGCAGAAAGCACTCTGCACGGAGTCGAATGTCATGATGTGGAACTTGTAAATACGAAAGAGATACCCTCGCACCCAACGCGATATTGGATAAAACGGCAAGCCCCTACGAGGAGAGACGCACGCACAATGCGATTGCCGGCATCAGAAGACGAAATTGGAACGCGCTCCATTCTCGAAATCAGATGAGTCAGATCTAATTACCGATTTGGCCCAATAATGAGTTCTTAGTACCCCATCCTTTCCGCAACGAGCATGGAAAGGATGGGGTACGGAATCTTAGTGACTTATGGTGAATATGTTACGAGCCTTCACAAAAGAAATTTTGCGCAGATGTCTACTTGATGACGTCGATCGCGGCTGCGCTCAACGCAAGCTGGGAGAAGACCTGCGTCCAGGAGAGAAACTCGCGCATGGCTCCGGGGCCTACGTTCTTCTCCGGGACAACGATGGTATCGCCTGGGTAAAGGCGCACGTTTTGCAAGCCGGAGGAAAAGAGCGATTTGCCCGCACCGCGTCCGGTCACCGATCCGTCCGCCCGCAGGATAAAGGTCTGTCCACGGTCGGCGTCGCGGTTTGGGCCGCCGGCAAGGTGCAGGTAGTCGCCTGTGCGAGCTCCGCTGTGATAGAGAAATGCATTTTGATTGAGCACCGCGCCAACCACCTGCACGGTGGCGGGAGTGGGTGGAACCAGCAACTCGTCGCCATCCTCCAGTGACGTTTCTGGTAGCTCGCTCTGGTCCGCATTGCGCGGATGCAAATTGAGCACGATTCTTCCGGTGGGCCGCAACTGGCGTAGCCGCTCGACCAGTTCGTGGTTGAAGCTGGCGGCCTGTCCTTGTTGCCCTCCCTGCTGCGAAGTCGCGCTCTCCGTGCTGGCCATGGCGATCGAACTGCGCGCCAATTGATGTTCGAGACGATCGGCATACTCTTTCAAACGCTGCTGTTCGATTGCCTGGGTGCTCTTGCGGGTGAATTCCGATCCGTAAAGATATGCCTTGCCTGTCAGGCCTCCGGCGCGCGCGACCAGCGAACGCAGAGTTTCACCGGGCAGGACGCTGTAGATGCCAGCATGCACAAACTCGCCTTCCAGCCGTACATACTTTGTCTGCCGGTCTATGGGCTGGTGGATGTCGTCTTGCGAGAATACAGTAACCATGTCGCCAGGTTGGAGTTCAAGATCCTGCGAAGCATCATGCTCGAGTACCAACTTGCCGAGATCGAAGGGAACGAGCGATGCGGTCATGGTTGTTGTGTCCAGCCGCTCAATCACTGCGTAGTTCCAGTCGGTTTGAAAAGCAGGACGTAGAAGCGCTGTTTCTTTTCCCATCCGGTTGTCCGCGACGATGCCGCCCAAAGTGTCCGCTGCTTCCGAGGAGCGAGTGCCGGATGCCTTTTGCATTGCCGCGGATTGTCTGTCCGCTAAAGGCTGCACTTCGGCGCCCCGAACAGATTCCAGAATGCGTCCCGCTGGTGGTTGCGAAGCATGATCGCCGAGGAAGGGTACAAACTCTGGCGCAGGAAGACCAAGTTGGGTGCGGCGCCACCAGTAGTCGCGTGCGACCAGTGAATCCTTGTCGGGCATCAGATCGCTCAGGCGCATTCCTTTATGCCAAAGGAAACGCCCAGGGTTGGCCACCGATCCGCGCAGCGTGACCGTCTGACGATAGCTGGAGACGATAGGATCGATGCGCACAATGTCGCCGTCAACCAATGGTGTCGCAAGGCCGGCAGCGTCGGCTTTCAGCGCGAAAGCGCGGCGTTGCGCATGGTCCTCGACGCGCTCTACCGAGATGTGATCGCCGGATGAGACGGCGGTTCTGCCGCCGGCGGCGTCCAGCAACTCTTCCATCGACTCTTGTCCGCGCAACTCGTAGATTGCTTCCTGGCGGACGCTGCCCATGAGCGCCACTTGCGGACCCACAGCGGGAATGAAAAGCACGTCACCCGATTGCAGTTGCACATCACCGGTCTTGTCGCCCTTCACCAGCAGCGCATAAAGATCAAAGTCCGCGAGCACCTTGCCTGCGCGCTTCAACTCAACGTGACGCATGGAACCGGCCCCGGAAGGACCACCGCTGAAAAAGACCGCATTGACCAATGTGCTGAGCGCGCTCACCGTGTACTCTCCTGGTTGGCGCGCCTGCCCGGCCACATATACCTGGATGGAGTGAATCTCACCCATATCGACACTTAGTTCGAAGTTGCGGTAGATGCGCTCCAGCGCGGTGCGCAGGTGGCCAGCGAGCGAAGAAAAGGGGAGTCCTGCAACATGCACGGCTCCCGCCTTGGGAAGGTAGATCTCTCCCTCGCGGCTCACGCGCAGATTGGCGCTGAAGTTGATCTGTCCCCAGATGCGGATGCGCAATTCGTCGCCAGTGCCGACCACCATATCCTGTGGTGCTGGCCCCTGGGCGACGGGGCCGAAAGAGGCTGGCTGCGCGGTAAAGAGGCGGTTTCCATAGATCGGTAGCATCCGGCCCGTGGTGGCAGCTACGAAGCGCTGAAACTCCGTGGGAGGATCGGTGGGCAAGGAGCGTTTGACTTGTTGTCCGGATGCGTTCAGCCCATTGCGCAACGCCTGCTCCGTATAACTCGATTCGCCGGAGAGGCTGTTGTCAGCCGAGGCTCCCGTGGAGCGGTCCGCCCTGGGCATTCCTTGCTGCGGAGTTTCTTGCATCGTCAGCACGGTTGGCGACTGGGGCGCGGAAGGCGAGAGCGCAGCCTGCTGCAACGCACAGCCATACGAACCCGGGTCGTCCTCTGTGGAACATTGCGCGCGCAGGTGAGGCGCATGGAAAGCGAGAAAAGCAGCGCTGGCAATCGAAAGAAGCATTGCGTGGCGAAGGTATGCAGGGGCAGATGAATGGTTTCTCATAGACGCCCCATTGTTCACACACCTGAGCAGCAAAACGACCGAAAAATACAGAAGAAGATGGGCCCTGTTCCGAAATTGAACAGAATCATGAGTGTTTTCCCATAATCGATTTCGCGCTGGAGTATTTCTCATCTTCCCTGCTCGCACACATTCTTTCGCGGGTAATCTGAGCGAAGTTTCCCGGCTGAGTGGCTGTGCAATCCACGCTCAACTGCTCCCGTTTGCCAGCGGTGGCAGGCAGTGGCGATAGCTGACCATTTCCACTCTGGCCGAGGTGGCGGCGCATTACTCCAGGCAGGGAGCGCGCCGCGCGACTCAAGAAGAATTCGATCCGGTCAAAAGAGGATGCTCCACAGTGCCAACAGAAGATCAAGAACCCGCAGAAGCCGCATCGCAGGTCATTACCAGTTCTCTGCCGCCCGTGATCCGTATAGCGATCAAACGCAAAAAGCTCGTAGGAATCGCCATGCTGGCCATTGTTGCGCTAGCCTCGGCAGTTGCGTTGCTGCTACCTAGCCGCTACATGGCCACTACGGTCATCCTGCCGCCCCAGCAGGGCAGTTCAGCGGGAGCGGCCATGATGGCGCAATTGAGCAGCTTGAGCGCGATGGCCGGTGCAGGCGCGGGAGCCTTGGGCATCAAGAATCCTAATGATCTGCAAGTGGCCCTGTTGAAGAGCCGCAGCGTGGAGGATGCGATGGTGACGCGCTTTCATCTGCAAGCGCTCTACCACACGAAGTATGTTTCGTCGGCGCGAAAGCGGTGGGAGAAAAAGACATCCATCGACAACGGGTTGAAGGACGGACTGATCCGCCTTTCGGTGACTGACCGCGACCCGCAAAAAGCCGCGGCGCTGGCCAACGGCTGGGTTGAGGAATACCAGCGATTCTCGGCGACTTTGGCGGTAAGCGAGGCGTCCGGACGAAGACTTTTCTTCGAACGGCAAGTGGCTGACGCGCGGGAAAATCTGGCGCGCGCCGAAGAGGAGATGAAGCAAACCGAGCAACGCACCGGCGTGATGGAACTGGACGGCCAGGCACACGCCATGATCGCTTCGGCAGCGATGTTGCACGCTCAGGTGGCGGCCAAGCAGGTCGAGATCCAGGCAATGCGCCAGTTTGCCGCCGACGAAAATCCGGACCTGGAGCGCGCGCAGCAGGAGTTATCGAGCCTGGAGGGGCAATTGGGCTCGATGGATGTGGGGCATGATCACCAAAGCGGCGACCTGGTAGCGCCCAAGGGCAATGTGACCCAGACAGGTCTGGATTATGCGCGCGCGCTGCGCGAGGTGAAGTATCGCGAGACGGTAGTGAGCCTGTTGTCGCGCCTTTACGAGATGGCGCGGGTAGACGAGGCGCGGCAGGGTTCCCAGGCGCAGGTTGTCGATGCGGCCGCTGTTCCCGACCGTCCCACTTCGCTCTACAGAATCTGGATTGTATTGGGAGCGCTGCTTGTGTCTCTGCCACTGGCGCTGATGATCGCGCTCGGAACGGAGGCCATCGAGGCTCTGCGTGCGCTTCGCCGCCGCACAGGCTCCTGGTCCCTGGCGCTCGAAGAAGGCTGGTGCGGAGGGAAGCGATGAGGATTCCCCGGGCGCTGGGCCTGGATGGCGCCGTCGCCTATACCTTTCTGGCCAGAATCGTGAATATTGCGGGCAGTACCGTAACGGTTCTGCTGATTGTCCGCTATCTCTCGCCCACCGAGCAGGGCTACTACTACACGTTGCTGAGCCTGGTCGCGCTGCAGATGGTCTTCGAATTGGGCTTTTCTTTTGTCGTTCAGCAATTGGCCGCGCACGAGTGCATTCATCTGGAATTGTGTGGAGACGGCAGCGTGAGCGGCGATCCGTTGGCCCACGCGCGGCTAGCTTCCACGCTCCAACTGAGTGTGCGCTGGTATACCGTGGCCGCCACGGCGATGGGCTTGATCCTCGCGCCACTCGGGGCACTCTTTTTTGCGCGTCACGCTGCGGCGGGAGCAGCGCATGTGGCGTGGCAGGGCCCATGGCTGCTGGCCATAGCCGCTTCGATAGCCGGGTTGTGGTGCCAACCCTTTTATTCCTTTCTGGATGGCTGCGGCGAAGTGCGCGCGGTGGCCGCGTTGCGGCTGCGACAGGCGGTGGCCGGGATGGCTCTGGCCTGGACTGCCATGGCTCTGCATCACGGGCTCTATTCGCCGGCCCTGGTCATTGCCGGCCAGGTGGGAACCGGACTTTTCTTTCTGGGCGCGCGGCGCCGTCTGCTAACAGGATTGCTCGGGTACCAGACCCGCGACGCCTCCATCTGCTGGAGCCGTGAAGTGTGGCCTTTTCAATGGCGCATCGCTGTGAGTTGGATGTGCTCATACTTCACCATTCAGGCATTTATCCCAATCCTCTTTGCGTTGCGCGGACCGCTCGAAGCCGGACAGATGGGTATGTCGCTCAGCATCGCAGGCTACATTACAAGCCTGGTGCTGCCATGGATCACGACCAAGGCCACGCCCTTCGGCCGCCTGATTGCGCAAGGCCAGTTTCAAGGGCTTGACCGGCTGTTCATGCACACCTTGGGCCAAGCCATGGCCGTGTTCGCCATGATTGCGCTGGCTGCGGATGCTGGAGCAGCGCTGTTGACAGTTGTTGCTCCAAGGCTGGCAACGCGCATGATTTCACCGCAACTGTTTGCGGTGCTGGTGCTGGCCGCTGGCGCCAACTGCGTGGTGCAGAGCCTGGCCACACTGTTGCGCTCTTTCAAGCGAGAGCCGTTTCTCTTGCAGTCGCTGGCGGTAGCCTCGCTCACCCTGTTGCTGGCCGTGCTCACCGCGCCTCGCTGGGGCAACACCGGCGTCACTCTCAGTTATCTAACTGCTACGGCGGGCATAGCCTTGCCTTCTGCGTTGACGATCTTTGCGCACGCCCGCCGGAGATATCTGGCCATACGCCCTCTCACCGTAAGTGGAGGCGAGGCGGGATGAGCACTGTATCTACATACTGCGCGCTCAGACCGCAGCCTATCGAGTCTTGCGGTTCCCTTTCAGAGTCCGTCAGGATATTTTCCTTCTGCGCGATGCTGGTTTTTTCCTTCGTGCCGGTTCTCGTCTATATCAACCTCTCGCAAATCTTCTTGCTCATGCTTTGCGCGGTTGCATCGTGCTGCTATCTTGTTCGCCTCGAAGCAGACATATTCGTTGCGTTCCTTCTGATATTCTTGATCGCTGTCACTCAAGCGATTGGTATCTCGCACAGCCTTGCCGCAACCAAAAACTATCTGACGCCTTTTCTCTTTCTGACCTCTCTCGTGATCGGGCCGGTCGTGATGCTGCTGGCCCGGTCGTATCCGCCTGCCCGCCTCAGCCGTCTGATGCCTCGCATCATCAACTGGGTCCTCTCCTTTCTGGTCATTGAATGCGTCTCGCGGCTCATCTTCTCGCCCTATATGCCCGCAACCGCGGAAACGGATCTAACTGACAGCTTCTATCTCTACAAAGCCAGCCTCTTCTTTTACGACTCCAACTTTGTCGGCATCGAGATCCTCTGCCTTTTGGCGATCATGTTTGCGTTCAAGGAAACAATCGAGAGAAAGAGATGGCTGCTGGCTTATATGCTCCTGTTTGCCACTTTGTCCAGGGCGTCCATCGCCGCTGGAATCTGCCAGCTTGTGGTGTACAAACTCTGGCGCTGGCGAGTCTGGACGTTTTTCGGATTGCTTGCGGGGCAGACGCTCGTCGTTATCAAGTTGTTCATAAGTTTCATGCAAGGATCGGATGCAATTCACGACATCGACGGGAGCTTTTCAAGCAAGTTCTTCATTTTGTCTCTGATGACTGAGATCTATCACCGGGCAGATATAACGCAGAAGTTATTTGGCATCGGAGTCGGAAACTTATTTAACTTGGCCAGTATTTTTGCTCATAACATCGTGGCGACTTTTGTGCTGGAACTAGGTATTGTCGGCTCGTTGCTATTTGCTTTCTACGTGTGGATTCTAGCGAGAAAATGCCCGGTGGCGATCTACCTGCTCATTCTTCCCATGGCGGTGAACGGATTCTCTCTGGTCAGCACCTCCATGCCGTATTTCTTCGTTGCGCTTGGCCTGCTGGCTGCGCTGCGCGGCTCTCCACGCGATGGAACTGCCGTACTTGGAAATGGAACGGAAAGCGCAATCTCCAGAAAGGATAGATATGGCCAAAATCAGCGTACTTTTGCCGGTATACAACGTCGAAGCCTATGTTGAAGCGGCACTCAAAAGCATCCAGTCGCAAACCTTCACAGACATTGAGATCGTGGTTGTCGACGACGGCTCGACCGACGATACATTGCGGATTGTCGAAGAGCTTGCCGCCACCGATCCGCGCATCAGGATTGTTCGCACGCCGCGCAATCTCGGCCTTCCCGCCGCGCTCAACTTCGGCCTTTCCCACTGTATCGCGCCCTTAATCGCCCGCATGGATGGGGATGATATTGCTTTGCCCACAAGGCTGGAAAAGCAACTCCAGGTTCTAGAAGAAAACCAGGAATTCGATCTAGTCGGCTGTGCAACCTCGGCGATTAATGAACTCGGGCAACCGATTCCAGGGTTAGGGGTCTCCATTAAGCCGATCACGCAAGAGGCAATTGCCAAGACGGCACTGCTGGCGCCCCCGTGCAGCCATATCTGGCTTGCGCGGCGCGAGGTTTATGACACACTGTCGGGCTATCGGGAGATATCGGTTGCGGAAGATTACGACTTTCTTCTCCGCGCCATCTCTGCTAGATTCCGCATAACAAATTTGCCGGAATCGCTGATGTTGATCCGCACGCGCTCCGGCAATATCTCTTCGCGTCTTGAGCAGAGAAAGGCACACTACTACATCGTCAACCTATATCGCGAGCGTATGAGAAATCTCCAAGATAGTTTTACTCGTGAAGGTTATGAACGTGCTGTGCAATCCAACAGAGTGGAGAACGGAGCATTTCGACTTGCCATGAGGTGTATTCAAAGGGGATTGAGATCTCACAGCCGGGTGTTGCGGTATTTTCTTCTGGCGCTGTCTGCCCTTATATCGCCATGGCAGGCTCGTTACTTCCTCCTCCGTCTTCATCTCAAGTTGGCATTGCGGACGCCGGGGTTCTCATCCTGACGACGGAGTGCCGCGGCAGTGCTCGTGATTGAGTGCTTTCCGAGGCTTCAATGAAGATATGTTTTATCAT
>Ga0255356_1000901_pt1 | contig 19497 bp, 17 predicted proteins | sample HBST100metaG_FD_189944 | JGI IMG/M metagenome (GOLD analysis project Ga0255356, IMG submission 189944) | Peat soil microbial communities from Stordalen Mire, Sweden - H.B.S.T100 | ecosystem: Environmental > Terrestrial > Soil > Wetlands > Peat | place: Sweden: Norrbotten County, Stordalen Mire...
GGATATGCCCGTGATACGCCTTCAGAGTCAGCTTGTTGCCATCGGCGTCGCTGAAGGTGAGCGGGGGGGCGGCGGCGGTCGGGGTCTGCCCCCAGCCATCAGCGGCGTCGGGAAGCCCGGAATCGGCGCTCTGCGCCGGGGCGCGATTGCCCCAGGCGGCGCTGACGGCTAATCCAGGGGCCGCGGCGATGATTGATCGCCGGGAGAGCAAGGGGCGCTTGAAGTTGACGGACAAATATAAAACTCCGGTGAAGAGCCAGCTGCAATGGGGTGGCCGATTTGGTGCCGGACCCGACGCGGTGATGCAAGCTATAAATGTCTCGATCGGCTTCGACCGCAAGCTCTGGGCGCAGGATATTGCGGGCAGCCGGGCGCATGCCGCCATGCTCGCGGCTCAAGGCATCATCTCGAACGAAGACCGCACTGCGATTGATGCCGGGCTGGTGGAGATTGCCGGGGAGATCGAGGCCGGGACGTTTGAGTTCTCCGACGCGCTGGAGGACATCCATACCAATATCGAGGTGCGGCTGACCGAGCGCATTGGCGAGGCGGCACGGCGGCTGCACACCGCGCGCAGCCGCAACGACCAGGTGGCGACGGATTTCCGCCTGTTCGTGCGCGGCGCCATCGACGGCATTCAGGCGCAAGTCAGGGATTTGATGCTGGCCCTGGCCGAGCGTGCCGCCGAGCATGCGGGCAGCGTAATGCCGGGCTTCACGCATTTGCAAACGGCGCAGCCAGTGACCTTCGGGCACCATCTGCTGGCCTATGTGGAGATGCTGGCCCGCGATACCGGTCGGCTGGAGGATACCCGCCGCCGCCTCAACGAATGCCCGCTGGGTGCCGCGGCGCTGGCCGGCACGTCCTTCCCCATCGACCGCTTTGCCACGGCCGCTGCCCTGGGGTTTGACCGGCCGACGGCGAATTCTCTGGACTCCGTCTCTGACCGCGACTTCGCGCTGGAGTTTCTCTCGACGCTGTCGATCATGGCGATGCATCTCTCGCGCTTCGCCGAGGAGATCGTCATCTGGTGCTCCTCGCCCTACCGGCTGATCTCGCTCTCCGACGCCTTCACCACCGGCAGCTCGATCATGCCGCAGAAGCGCAACCCGGATGCGGCGGAACTGGCGCGGGCGAAGACGGGCCGGATTTTCGGCTCGCTCATCGGGCTGCTAACCGTGATGAAGGGCCTGCCCATGGCCTATGCCAAGGACATGCAGGAGGACAAGGAGCCGGTGTTCGACGCCATTGAGGCGATCAGCCTCTGCCTGGCGGCCACCGCCGGCATGGCGCGGGACATGAAGGCCGACACGGCGCGCATGGCCGCCCTCGCGGGCAGCGGCTTCTCGACCGCCACGGACCTCGCCGACTGGCTGGTGCGGGTGCTGAAAATGCCGTTCCGGGATGCGCATCACGTCACCGGGCGGATCGTGCGGCTGGCGGAAGAGCGGGGGGTCGATATCTCCGAGCTGGAGCTGGCTGAGATGCAGGGTGTGGAGCCGCGTATCACCCAGGAGATTTTCGGCGTGCTGACGGTGGAGGCCTCCGTGGCGTCACGCACCAGCTTTGGCGGCACCGCCCCGGCGAACGTGGCCAAGGCGGCCGCCCTCTGGTTGGAGAGACTGAAATGAGATTGCTGCTTGTGACAATGTGCTGCCTGGCCCTGGTTGGGTGCGGGCGGCGCGGCGCGCCGACGCCTCCCGGCCCGGCGGCTGACATCACCTACCCCCACACCTACCCGGCGCAATAACAATGGCTGATATGGGATTCTCCGGCCCCGAACCGGGCCTTGCCGATCTGCTCGCCGCGCGCCCGGCATTCTCCCTGCACGCGCGGGATGGGCTGTGCTTTGAAAACGTGCCACTGAACGCGATCGCGGATAAGCACGGCACGCCGGTATGGGTGTATGGCGCGGGCAGCATGCAGGCGCGCTTCAAGGCGTTGCAGGCGGCGCTGGCGGCTGAAAACCTGCCCGTGCATGTGCATTATGCCGTGAAGGCCAATGACCATCTGGCGGTGCTGGACATCTTCCGCGCCCTGGGCGCCGGGGCGGATGTGGTCAGCCTGGGCGAGTTCCTGCGCGCGCGGCGCGCGGGCATTGCGGCGGCGAATATTGTGTATTCCGGCGTTGGCAAATCTTCCGCCGAGCTTGAGGCCGCGCTGAGCCAGGGCGTCGGGCAGATCAACGTGGAGAGCGCCGAGGAGTTGGAGATGATCTCCGGCATTGCCACGCGGCTGGGCGTGGTGGCCCAGGTGGCGCTGCGCATGAACCCGGATGTGGATGCCGGGACGCATGCGAAGATCACCACCGGGCTGGCGGAGAACAAATTTGGCATTGCGGCGGCGGATATTCCCGCACTCTACGCCCGCGCCACGGGGCTGCCGGGGGTGAAGGCTTTGGGGCTGGCGCTGCATATCGGCAGCCAGATTCTCTCGACGGAGCCGTACCGCCAAGCCTACGCCAAGGCCGCCGCCATGGTGCGGGCGCTGCGCAGCCAGGGGCTGGAGGTCTCGGTGCTGGACCTGGGCGGTGGGCTGGGTATTGGCTATGGCGACGAGCCGGGCATGAACCTGGCCGCCTTTGCCGCCACGGTGCGCCAGGAGGTTGGCGGGCTGGGCGTAAAGCTGCTGATGGAGCCGGGGCGGTATCTGATGGGCCCCTCCGGCCTGCTGCTTGGCTCGGTGATTCTGCAAAAGCAGGCGGGCAAGCGCTTTGTGGTGCTGGATGCCGCCATGAATGAGCTGATGCGCCCCGCTATGTATGACGCATGGCACGGCATCCTGCCCGTGGACGCGGCTCTGTTCCACGGCCCCGCCAGTGCGGCTGATGTGGTTGGGCCGATCTGCGAAAGTGCCGATTGCTTCGCCAAGGACCGCGCCCTGCCCGACCTGCCGCCCGGCACGCACGTGGCGCTGCTCGATGCCGGGGCTTATGGCGCGGTGATGAGCAGCACCTATAACGCGCGCCCGCGCGCCGCCGCCGTGCTGGTTGCCAATGGGCAGTTCACGCTGATCACGCCCCGGCAGACGCTGGAAGAGATGTGGCAGGACGAGATCCTCCCGCCACGCTGATCACATCCCGGCCATGGACGCCATGGCCGGGGGCTCCAACTGCATGATGAGCCCGGCCAGGAGCAGCACAACCAAGCCGAAAGCTGTTTCCAGGCCTATGCTGCGCCGCAATGCCGGGCGGGACGCGGGCAAGCGGGGCGTGAAGCGGAAGCGGTTGAGCGCCGCAAAGGCAATGAGCGCCGCGAACAGCACCAGCTTGGCCAGCGCCGTGGCGCCGTAGGCGGTGGTGAGCAGCGCCCGCGGGTAGGTGATGAGCAGAACGAACTGGAACATTGCCGTAACCAGCAGCGTGCCAACGCAGGCCACACCGAGCGGTGAGAAGTTTTGCGCGAGCGAGTAAAGGGCATCTTCTGGCAGGCGCTTCAGTGCCACGTAGAGCGCGGGCAACGCCCCGAGCCAGAGGGCGGCGGCGGCGATGTGCAGGATGGCGCAGGCCAGCAGCACGGTGCCGACAAAGCCGCCCATGGCGCCGCCATGGCCGAGCCACGCCTCCGCTATGACCGCGCCAAAGGCGATGAACGTGGCGGGGCGGGGCCAGCCCAACTGAAAGATCAGCCCCGCCAGCAGCAGCGCCGCCATGCGGGCCAGCAGCAGCATGCCGAAGCGCGTCTGCCCGGCGACGGTTGGGAGGGCGCTGATGACGCCCGAGATACTTTGTGCACCGGCAAAATCAGCCGTTTGCAGCAGGAGCCACCCTGCCCCGCCCAGGCATGCCACGGCGAATCCGGCCCAGGCCATGCGCCGCAGCCCCAGGGCGCCCCGCCCGCGGAGCAGCGTGGCGGACAGGAACATGGTGCCGAAGGCGGAGAAAAAACCGGCCAGATGCAGGCCACGGCAAAGGCCGCGCAGCAAAACCCAGCCGGCTGCATCCATTCAGGGAGAGACCATGAAGGAGAAGTGGCCCTGGGTGCGATGCGTATCCACCGAGACAGCGTGCCAGGTAACGGTGTATTTGCCCGGCGCCGTGATGTGCACCGGCACGGAGAGCTCATCCGCATGCCCCGGCACGGTCTGGGGCTTGGAGGTCTGCACGGTGGCACCGGATGAATCCGTGACCGTGACCGTGCAGAACGGAACTTCCAGCCCCTCGGTATAGGTGAGCAGCACGGCGGCGGGCGGACGGGCTATTCTGCTGCCGGGGGCGGGATTGGCATGCTTGAGAAACGCATGGGCAAAAGCGGGAAAGCCGCAGGCCGTGCCAAGCAGCACAGACAGGGAAAGACGCAGAACTCTCACGGACATGATCCTTTGTTCAAGATATGTCCTGCTTAAATAAAACCATACCACATGGGAAGGTGTAGTTTCCCACGCGCAAGGCCCCGCGTTAGAACAGGTTCAGGAAGCGCTGGAGCAGGCCGGGGGATTCGTTGTTTTCCTGCGGTGTGGCGCCCTTGGTCGCTGGCAGGCCCAGGGCCGCGTTCTCCTGCAGGCGCTTCTGCTCGCTGGCGGCGTCCACCATGGGGGGCGGCGCCGGGGTGTTGCCCATCAGGCGCGAGACGAAGCCGGGCGGCTTGCTGGCGATGAGCGCATTCTGGTTGACCTCGGCACGGATACCAGCTGGCGGGGTGGGGCCGGCCTGTTCCAGCAGCGCCTGCTCGCCGGGGGTGGAGGCACTCGGCGCGGCCGTTATGGCGTTCTGCGGCGAGATGATATTGGCACCGGCCTGCCCGGCATCTTCCTGCTGCGGACGAGGTTCGCCCGGGGCTGGCTGGGGCAGCTGGCCCAGCTCCGGCGGCAAGGAGAGCGGCGCTTGCGTGCCAACCTGGAAAGCATCTGGCGGATTGGCGGCGAGGCCAAACGTCTTTTTGGTGTTAACACTGCACCCTGCGACCGCCAGGGCGAGCGCTAGGGTAGAGGCGGCGGTGGCGGCGCGGCGGGCGGAGCAGAGAGTTTTCATGTCGTCTTCCTATCGCTCCCCCTCGCTTGCCGCAACGGGGGGTTTTTGCAGCAAGTTCTCCAGCATCAGGGCGATGACGCCACAGACGATGGCTGAATCCCCCACATTGAACACCCAGGGGTAGAAAACCACTCCGATATGCACCTGAATGAAGTCCACCACCGCACCGAAGCGCAGGCGGTCTATGACATTGCCTATGGCACCCCCGGCTATGGCGCCGATGGCGCAGACAGCGATCCAATTGCGGCTGCGCCAGAGCCAGGCAAACAGCGCCAGGACCACCAGCGTGGCGACTCCAGCAAGCAGAATACGGCTGGCGGCACCGGCGAACATGCCGAAGGTGATGCCGTGATTCCAGACCAGGACAAGGTTCATCACCGGTGCCAGGGTGAGCACGTGGCCATCCTCCATGTGCAACTGGTGCAGGACCAGATATTTACTCCCCTGGTCAGCAGCCAGAACCAAGGCCGCGAGCAGGAAGCCGGTGAGACGGCGCATCAACCCACGGCCTCGCAACAGCGCTTGCAGAGTGTGGGATGGGTGGCATTGCTGCCCACTTCCGGCAGAATTTTCCAGCAGCGTTCGCATTTCTGGCCGGGGGCGGCAACCGCCGTGTTATGCTCACCGAAGCGCGCTGCCGAGGTGATGCAGATATCCGCCCATAATCCGGCATCGCCCAGCACGGCTTGCGCCGCCGGGGAGAGAATGGCCTCGGCCTGCAACGATGAGCCGATGGCCTTGTCGCGGCGCATCTCCTCAATGGCACCGGTAACGTCGCTGCGATACTCACGGATTTTGGCGAAAATCTCGGCCAGGGCATCATCACGCCACGCCACCGGGATTTCTGGGAGCAACGTGAGATGCACGGAAGCCGCCGCGCCGAAGCGGGCGCAGAACGCCTCCTCCGCCGTGAAGGGCAAAGCCGGGGCCAGCCAGGCGGTGAGGCAGCGCAACAGGATATCCAAAAAGCTGCGGCAGGCACGGCGGGTTTCGGAAGACGGCGCATCGCAATACAGTGCGTCCTTACGGATGTCGAAATAGAACGCCGAAAGATCCGTGGCGCAGAAATGATGGATGGCGGGGTAGACGCCAGTCCAGTCATGGGTCTGCACAGCGCCCTGGATTTTGCCGTTCAACTCCCACAGGCGATGCAGCAGGAATTTCTCCAGAGCAGGGAACTGCGCCTCGGGCAGCTTTTCTGCCTCGGTGAAACCATCCAGCGAACCGAGAATCCAGCGCAGGCTGTTGCGCAGGCGGCGGTAAAGTTCAGCCTGCTGCTTAAGGATTTCAGGACCAATGCGAAGATCTTCCGAGGTGTCGGAATTCATCACCCACAGACGCAGGATGTCCGCGCCGTATTTGTCATTCACCTCCTGCGGGGCGGTGACATTGCCGAGCGATTTCGACATCTTGCGGCCCTGCTCGTCAAGCACGAAACCATCCGTGACGATGGTCTTGAACGGGGCGACGCCGCGCGTGCCGACGGATTCCAACAGCGAGGCCTGGAACCAGCCGCGATGCTGGTCCGAGCCTTCAAGGTAGACATCAGCCGGGGTGGGCAGGCCGCGGGCTTCCAGCACGAAGGCGTGGGTGGAGCCGGATTCGAACCATACATCGACAACGTCGAAAATCTGCTCGTAATTCTCGGGGGCTTTGTCAGGCCCCAGGAAATCACTGGCCGGGCGGGCGTACCAGGCATCGGCGCCCTCGGTGGTGAAGATCTCCACCACGCGGGCCATCACGTCTTCATCACGCAGCGGTTCGTGAGTGCGCTTGTCCACAAAGATGGCAATCGGCACGCCCCAGGCGCGCTGGCGCGAGATGCACCAATCGGGGCGGGACTCGACCATGGAGCGGATGCGGTTGCGGCCGATCTCGGGCACGAATTTCGTGTCATCGATGGCGGCAAGCGCCTTTTCACGAATCTTGTCCTCGCCATCCATGCGGATGAACCATTGCGCCGTGGCACGGTAAATCAGCGGCGCTTTTGACCGCCAGCTATGCGGGTAGGAGTGCAGGAACTCGTTACGGTGCAGCAGCGCACCTGCCTCCGTGAGCGCCTTGCAGACGGGATCAGCGGCTTTGTAGACGTGCAGGCCCGCGAAGAGCGGCACGTTAGCGTAGTAAGTACCGTCAGCATCCACCGTATCCGGCACCTTGATGCCATGTGCCTTGCATAGGGCGAAATCGTCCTCACCATGACCCGGGGCCATGTGAACAATACCAGTGCCGGCCTCCATGGTCACGAAATCACCGAGCATCAGCGGCACGGTGAAATCATAACCCGCATCCTGCGTGGCCAGCGGGTGGTGGAAGCGCTTGCCTTCCAGCGCCGCGCCCTTGAATTTTTCCAGCACTGTGTGGGCGGAAATGCCGACCGCGGCAGCGAAATTCTCCAGCAGGGCCTCGGAGACGATGAGCTTTTCACCCATAACAGCCAAGCTGCCATCGGTGACGGCATCCACTGTGAGCAGCACGTAATCCAGCTCATGCCCGGCTGCGAGGCCGCGATTGCCCGGAATGGTCCAGGGCGTGGTGGTCCAGATGACAATGGAGGCATCGCCCTCCACGGCGCGGAAGCGCACGTAGATCGCCGTGTCCTTCTTGTCGTAATACTCGACCTCGGCTTCCGCGAGCGCGGTTTTCTCCACCGGACTCCACATCACCGGGCGCAGGCCGCGATACAGCGCGCCGTTCAGCAGGAATTTGCCAATCTCACCGGCGATGCTGGCCTCGGAGGCGAAATCCATCGTCGCGTAGCGGTTGGCCCAATCGCCGGCCACGCCGAGGCGCTGGAACTCCGCCGATTGCACATTCAACCAGTGCTGGGCGTATTCCCGGCATTCCCTACGGAACTCCAGAACCGGCACCTGATCCTTGTCCAGCTTCTTGGCGCGGTACTGCTCTTCCACCTTCCATTCGATGGGCAAACCGTGGCAGTCCCAGCCAGGGATGTAGTCGGCATCCTTGCCCGCCATCTGCTGCGCGCGGTTGATGACATCCTTATGAATTTTGTTCAGCGCGTGGCCAATGTGCAGATTACCGTTGGCGTAGGGGGGGCCATCGTGCAGCACGAATGTCGGGCGCCCCTTCCCCGCCGCGCGCAGCTTCTGCCACAGCCCCATCTCGGCCCAGCGGGCGAGCATCTCCGGCTCGCGCTTAGGCAGCTCGCCACGCATGGGGAAATCCGTGCGCGGCAGGAACACGGTGGCTTTGTAATCGGGCTTGGAGGTGGAATCGTTCATGGGACCAGGGGTTTCTCTTGATTTTTGTCACTGTCAAGCAGGGCACGGGCCTGCGCGGCATCTTCCAGTATCTGCGCCTTGAGCGCTTCGAAGCTGGGAAATTTCTGTTCCTCGCGGATAAAGTGGCGCAGGCGGATTGCCAGCTCCTGGCCGTAGAGATCACCGGCGAAGTCGAAGAAATGCGCTTCGAGCCGGGACGCCGTACCGCCCACCGTGGGGCGCTGGCCGATATTGGCGACGCCGCCCACATCCTGCCCGCCGATGCGGGCGGTGATAACGTAAACGCCGCGCAGCGGCTCCAGATGCCGGCCCAGCGGGATGTTGGCGGTGGGGAAGCCGATGGTGCGCCCCTGCGCATCGCCATGCGCCACGACTCCGCGAATAACATGGAGCCGCCCCATAAGCTGGGCAGCACGCTCGGGGTAGCCGTCCTGCAACAGGCGGCGGATGCGGCTGGAGGAGATGGGCCCCTGCGCGTCCGTGAAGGACGGCACGATGGTCAGCCCCATGCCCAGCACCTCGGCCCGCGCGGCAAGCAGCGCGACATCACCGCCGCGACGGTGGCCGAAGGCGAAATCCGCGCCGCAGGTGAGCTGCGCGGCGCCCAGCCCCACATGCAGCACCTCCGTGATGAAGGCGTCAGCGCTCAGATGCGCGAAATTTGTGTCAAATGGTATCTGGTAGAGGATATCCACTCCCAGCGCCGCTAGGGCGGCGGCGCGCTCGGCGGCCAGCGTCAGACGGAAGGGCGGGTCCTGCGGACGGAAGAATTCGCGCGGGTGAGGCTCAAAGGTAAGCACGGCGCGGGGCGCGCCGGGGCGCGCCGCATGGGCGGCGCGCAGCACGGCGGCATGGCCGAGATGCACACCGTCAAAATTGCCCAGCGCCACGCTGGCGCCGCACGCGGCCATGGGCAGACCGCGCCAATCGTCGAAAATCTCCATGGACATGCAAAAGCGCCAACACTTGGCCAATGGTCAAGTGTGGGGCAGAAGGGGCGGAGCTGTCACTGCCGGAACTGAAAGTCCAGGTCATGCGAATTATCGTCAAATTTCTGGCCTCCCTCGTCCTTATCCTCGCTTTGGCTTGGGTGGGGTTGTGGTGGTACGCGCAAGGCCGGCTGGAGGCCGGGCTCACCACCTGGATGAACCAGATGGGCGCGAACGGCACCGTGCAGATCAGCTATGACACGCTGACGCGCGGAACCTCCCCGCTGAGCGCCAAGGTGGAGCTGACCAATGTGCGCATCTCGGTGCAGTCAGGCCCGGATGCGGCGCCGGTTCTGGTGACGCTGCCCAGCTTCGGCATGCATATCGACGCCGCCAACCCGATGCTGCTGCATTTCGACAATCCCTCCGAGATTGGGATCAACTCCGCGCGCGGGCAGATGGCCATGACCTTCGGCAGCATCACCTCGTTCGACCGGCTGGTGCCGAAAGCACTGTTCGACAGCACGGTCTGGCCGATTGATGGCGGCGAGTTGCACGCCAGCAACATCAACTTCCTGGCCAGCAGCGGCAGCCTGTTGATCCTGCATGTCGATGACTTGGCCGCCGCGACGACCACCAACAACACAGCCGGGCCGGGGCAGGCGGGCTTCAGCACCAGCGAGACGATCGACGGGCTGGCGCTGTCGCCGATTCTTTCCAAGATTGCCTCCATCCCCTTCAACGGGCGCATCAACCAGCTGGCGTTCAACCTCTCACTCTCCGGTCCGCTGCCTGACTTTGCGGTACTGCAAGAGACGCTGGCAGCCCTGCCGCCGGGCGATGCGCGGCGCAAGCTTGCGATCCAGACCGTGCATGATTGGGCGGCGCAAGGCGGCAGCGGCAATGCCGGGCTTGTGCTTGCCATCGGCCCAAGCACGCTCAAAGCGGATGGAACCGTGAAGTTTGACGCGAATGTGCAGCCCTCCGGCACGGGCAATGTCAGCGCCGACCATCTCGATGCGTTCACCGCCGGACTGGTCGCCGCCTATCCGCAAATTCAGGACAGCCTGAGCAATATCCAGGCGCGGCTCTCCCCTTATCTTAGCACCAGCGCCGCCGGGGGGCAGGCCCTGAACATCCATGCCGCTTACGGCACTGGCGGCGTGACCCTGAACGGCCAAAAAGTCTCGGATATGCAGCCGATGAACTGGGATTTGCTGGAAAATCCGCCCGCGCCGCCGGCTCAAGCGCCGGGCGATGGCTCCGGCGCGGCGGCGACCAGGCAATAAAAAAACCGGGGGCGCTGCACAGCGCCCCCGGTTTCACGGCATTACGGAATTACTCCGCCGAAGCGATCTTGGTGATCTGGTTTTGCATGGCCGAAAGCAGTGCCGAGACGCTACCGCCATTGTCCGTGATGACGGAGGCGTAGTCGTTGCGGGTGGTAATACGCAGTGAGGTGCCGGCAACGATGACATCGATAATCTTCATCTGGCCGTTTACATCCTGTACGGTCCAGCCGACATCAGCCGGGGCGTGGCCCGGTGTGATGATGGTGGTATCCACCACAACGCCATCTCCCTGTGGCACGACGCCGTTCACAGTGAAGCTCACACCCTCGTAAGCCTTGATCTGGTAGGTGATGTTGTACGAAAGCAACTGGTGGAACAGCACCTGGAACTGCTGGTGCTGCGCCGGGGTCGCAACATTGATGTAGCGGCCGAGCACATAATCGCCAACCTGGTCCACCGCGACGATCTGGTTGACGAGCAGGCGCAGCTGATTAGCTTTTTGCGTGGCACTGCCCGGGCCGTTCACAATGCCCACGAGTTGTTGCCCGGATTGGTTGATGAAGGTTTTCGCCTCATCTGGCGAAACGGCTTGCGCCCGTGCTGCGCCGGACATGGAGGCAAGCAGCGGCGCGGCGATGGCGGCGCCCAAAACAAAGCGGCGTAGATACATCGGGAATCCTCTGGTCGGTCGGCTTTCACTGGTAGATCAGAGGGCTCCGTTCTGGCCGCGCCGGGCTCGGCCCGGCCAGAAGCAACCCTCTTATTGCGTCGGCGTCTGCACCCAGTCGGGCGGCGTCAGCTTGTTGCGGTCGTATATCTGCTGGACCTCTGAGTCACGAGATTGTCGATAAAGACTCCGAAATGTGGCATAGGGGTCGAGCGCCGTCGCCTGTATCTGGTCGATCGGCTGCAGATACTCGGCCCGAGAGTTGATGAGGTGAAGACCGGTCTCGGCATAGCCGAAATCATCCAGCGCGTCGGTCTCCGGCGCGGCGTACATCGGCGTGGCGTACATTTCGGCCGGATAATTCAGAGCGTCACGCACGCCGGATGGCCCCAGCACTGGCAGATAGAGGTACGGGCCTGGCGGCACGCCCCAGATCGCCAGGGTCACGGCGAAATCCGTATCCGTTTCCGGATAACCCAGCACCGCGGCGGGGTCGAAAATGCCGCCGATGCCTACCGTGGAATTGAGCAGGAAGCGCACCAGGGAAGTGCCGGCATCACGCGACTGGCCTTCGGCCATGAAGTTCACCAGGCGCGCCGGCTCACCGATATTGGTGATGAAATTGCCGACATGATTCCGGATGGGCTGGGTGGTAATGCGCACGTAGCCTTTCGCCACCGGCTTCATGGCATACTGGTCCAGCGTGTTGTTCACTTTATAGAAAACGCGGTTGGTCGGCTCCAGCGGATCGTTGAGCTGCTTATAAGCCTGATAATCCGCGGCATCGGATTTCGGCGGCGGCGTGGCGCAGCCTGACAGCATACCAGCCAGCAGCAGCCCAGGGGCGGCAAGGGTGAGGCTTTGCCGTAACCGGCGTTTAAAATTCACCATATTCTTCAACCTCACCTGCCAATCTCCTTCGTCACTGCCCCTTGCGGAGCGTGCTCGCAACCGTATGTGATACCTCATTACTCTGCCTTCAATCGGGATGCCACAGCTATACGGCCATATCCGGCGGCCGGCAGCTTCCCCGGCACCAGTTAGCCCTTGCGGAATTCGGTCCGGGCTGTCACGTAACGCCGCTCAGAGTGCGATCGGACCAGGAGGCGTTCCCGGTTTGTCCTGGCCCGCGAATTGCGCTCTAAAATTATAATTAGAGCCGAGATAATGACCCATTCCCCTAGCCGCGACATCCTGGAACGCTGGGCCACGGGCGAGCGCATAGCGCCGCTGCCGGTGCGCGAGGGCGCGGCGGCGCCTGCCATCTCCTTCGAGTTTTTCCCGCCGAAAACACCGGCGCTGGAGACGCAGCTTTGGGCGTGCATCCAGCGCCTAGCCACGCTGCGGCCAAATTTTGTTTCTGTAACCTATGGTGCGGGGGGCAGTACCCAGGAGCGCACGCACGCCACCGTGCTGCGCATCGTACAGGAAACCAACCTCACCCCGGCCGCGCACCTAACCTGCGTGGGAGCGACGCGGGAGGCCGTGGACGAGGTAGCGCGGCGCTATTGGGATTCGGGGGTGAAGCATATCGTGGCCCTGCGCGGCGATGCGCCGAATGGCGAGAGCTATGCGCCGCATCCTGGCGGCTATGCTTTTGCCGCAGATCTGGTGACCGGACTGAAACGCATCGCGGATTTCGAGATCACGGTCGCGGCCTACCCGGAGACGCACCCGCAGGCAGCAAGCCCGGAAGCGGATCTGGATAACCTCAAGCGCAAGCTGGATGCCGGGGCCACACGGGCGATCACCCAGGTGTTCTTTGATAACGACGTCTTTCTCCGCTTTCTGGACCGCGCTCTGGCGGCGGGGATCAAGGCGCCGATCGTGCCGGGGATCATGCCGGTGACAAATTTCAGGCAGGCCGCCAATTTCTGCGCCTCCTGCGGCACCTCCATGCCAAAATGGATGGCCGAGCTGTTTGACGGTCTGGACGATGACGCCGAAACCCGGCGCATGGTGGCGGCGGCGACAACGGCGGAGCAGGTGCGCGTGCTGCAGGCCAACGGGATCGACGAATTCCACTTCTACACACTGAACCGCCCCGATCTGGTCTACGCCATTGCGCGCATCCTGGGCGTGAAGCCGCAGCCGCAAAGCGAATGACCAGCTATCTTGATGGTCTGAACCAGGCGCAGCGCGAGGCGGTTGAGACGACCGAGGGGCCGGTACTGGTGCTGGCTGGCGCCGGTACAGGCAAAACGCGCGTGTTGACCACGCGTTTTGCCCATATTCTGCTGAGCAAACGCGCCTTCCCCAACCAGATTCTGACCGTCACCTTCACCAACAAGGCGGCGAGGGAGATGCGCGAGCGGCTGGGGAAGCTTCTGGGGCAGCCGGTGGAGGGGATGTGGCTGGGCACGTTTCACGCGCTCTGCGCCCGCATGCTGCGGCGCTTCGCCGAGCGCGTGGGACTGACGAGCAATTTCTCCATTCTGGACACGGACGACCAGCTCCGATTGCTAAAGCAAGTGATGGAAGCGGCGCGGCTGGATTTAAAGCGCTGGCCACCGAACGCGCTGATGGCGCAAATCCAGCGTTGGAAGGACAAGGGCTTCCTGCCTGGCGAAATTCCGGCGAGCGAGTCGACCGATTTCGCCAACGGCAAGGCCGTGGCGCTGTACCAGGCGTATCAGGACCGTCTGCGTGCGCTGAATGCCACGGATTTCGGCGATCTGATCCTGCTCACCGTGCATCTGCTGAAGACCGACCCTGAGGTGCTGGCGACCTATCACCGTATGTTCCGCTATATTCTGGTGGACGAGTACCAGGACACAAATCTGGTGCAGTATTACTGGCTGCGGCTGCTGGCGCAGGGGCACAAGAATATCTGCTGCGTGGGCGATGACGATCAGAGCATCTATTCCTGGCGCGGCGCGGAGATCGAGAACATCCTGAAATTCGAGCGGGATTTTCCGGGCGCGAAGGTCATCCGGCTGGAGGCGAATTACCGCTCCACCGCGCCGATTCTGGCGGCGGCCTCGCATCTTATCGCACATAACGAGGGGCGGCTGGGTAAAACCCTGCACGCCGGGCGCACCAATTCCGAGGGCGAGAAGGTCGAGATCGTCGCGCTTTGGGATTCAGAGGAAGAGGCCCGCATGGTGGGTGGACGCGTGGATGCCCTGATGCGCACCGGGCACTCGCTGGCGGAGATGGCGATTCTGGTGCGCGCCGGGTTCCAGACCCGTGCCTTTGAAGAACGGCTGCTGACGCTGGGGATACCGTACCGCATTATCGGCGGGTTGCGCTTCTATGAGCGGGCTGAAATTCGCGACGCCATCGCCTATTTGCGCGTACTGGCGCAGCCGGCGGACGATTTGGCCTATGAGCGCATCGTCAATCTGCCCAAGCGAGGCGTGGGCGAAAGCGCGCTGCGCACGATGCATGAGACCGCGCGGGCGGCTGGGGTGCCGCTCTATGCCGCCACGGAGACGCTGGTGGCCGAGGGGGGCTACAAGGGCAAGCTGCGTGACACGCTGCGCGGGCTGCTGGAGAATTTTCGCGAATGGCGGGACATTCTGGAGGCGAAAGGCCCGGTGATGGCGCTGGAGGCGGTGCTGGATGAATCCGGCTACATTGCCATGTGGAAGGCTGACAAATCCCCGGATGCGCCAGGGCGGCTGGAGAACCTGAAGGAGCTCGTGCGGGCGCTGGCGGATTTCGAGACGCTGCCGGCGTTTCTGGAACACGTAGCGCTGGTGACCGAGGTGGATGAGCAGGACAATGGGGCCAGGCTCTCGATGATGACCCTGCACGGCGCCAAGGGGCTGGAGTTCGACACGGTATTCCTGCCCGGATGGGAGGAAGGCGTATTCCCCAACCAGCGCGCGCTGGATGAGGGCGGGAATAAGAGCCTGGAGGAAGAGCGGCGCCTGGCTTATGTGGGCATCACCCGCGCCCGGCAGCTTGCGATCATCAGCCACGCCGCGCGGCGTAAAAGTTATGCGGGCTGGCAGGATAGCTTGCCGAGCCGGTTTATCGAAGAACTGCCCGCGGACTCGATCCGGCATACAGGCTCGGCCGGAGGCAATCCACAGCCGCGCTGGAGCGTGCCCGCGACAGAATTTCCCGTACAGGCGCGGCGCGTGGAGGCCCCTGCCCGCTCGCCACGGCCGGATAAAATTCCGGTGGGTGCGCGGGTGTTTCACCAAAAATTCGGCTATGGCCGGGTCATCGCCGTAGATGACGACCGGCTGGATATCAATTTCGAGACCTCTGGAGAGAAGCGCGTGCTGGACCGCTTCGTGGAACGCCATGACACCTGAATTGCTGGATTGTATTTCGCTGCGCGTACCCGCCGCAGCTATGGAAACCTTCGAGGCGGCGCTGAGTAGCTGCTGCCGGGCCGTGTCCTTCTACCATGACGAAGACGTGGACGAGTGGGACCTGCAGGGCGTGAAGGAGCGCGGCGAGTACGAGGAGGAGCTGGAATCAGCCTTGCTGGTGGCGCAAATGCTGACCGGCTTCGCACCTGAGATCGAGCGCGGGCTGGTGCCCGTGGCCGGCTGGCTGGCGCGCACGCAGGCAGCGTTTCCGGAGCAATATATCGGGGAGCGCTTTGTGGTGCGCGGCACCCATATCTCCGACCCGCGCGTGCCGGGGCGCATTACTTTAACGCTGGATGCCGGGCTGGCCTTCGGCACCGGCGAGCATAATTCCACTCGCGGCTGCCTGGTGGCGCTGGAGCGGCTGGTGAAATACCACCATCCGCGCCGGATTCTGGACCTTGGCACCGGCTCGGGCATTCTTGCCATCGCCGCGGCAAAGACGCTGCGACGCAAGGTGCTGGCGAGCGATATCGATTTCCGCGCGGCACGGGTAGCCAACGCCAATACCAGGCTGAATGGTGTGGCGGGGCTGGTGCATGCCGTCCGCGCCGATGGCTGGGCGGATAAGCGCATCACCCGCGCCGCACCTTATGACCTCGTATTCGCCAATATTCTGGCGCGGCCGCTCTGCGCCATGGCGCACCAGCTGGGGGCCAAGCTGGCGCCGGGCGGGGTAGCGATTCTGGCCGGCCTGCTGAATACGCAGGTTAACTGGGTACTCTCGGCCCACCGCCGCGCGGGGTTGAGGCTGGAACACCGGATCATCGACGGGGCATGGTCGATTCTCACGCTGCGCAAGCCGGGATAATCAATCTCGCAAATTTTAGATGGGGATTGTAGGTTGCGTGCGCCCTATGTTTGGGGCGTGCACAATTATATTATCCGGGCCAAGACTTCCTGCCTTTTCGCCCAAAAGCATCCGTCGAACATCAGTTAGCGCATGAACAAGTTGCTCCCTGTCATGAACATGAATCAAACCGTTTCCGAGTTTTTTGTAAATATCCTCAGGCAACAATAGAAAAAGCTGCCAAGACAATTCATTCGCCTTTTGGTATGTTTCTCGGCTATCGTCGGCTTTCAAATCATGCGCGATTGCTGCGTAAGTCGCTATACTTACAGCTTGTTCACGAATTTTAAGTTCTAAACGATAATCCTCCAACGCTTTGTCAAAACGCTGATTAACTGCAGCTTCAACAACCAGCTTTAGAATGTACAGCGCTCCGGCATAAGCCAGGGCAGTTATGGTCGCTAGTTCTCCCCAATTCACAGTATCTCCTCCAGAGTTTTTGAATGGTTATACCCAACAAAAAAGGCCGGGATTGCTCCAGGCCTTTTTCGGATCAGTGCCCCAGGGCCTGAATGATTTCTTCCGTCATCTTCTTGGCGTCGCCAAAGAGCATCATCGTGTTGTCGCGGAAGAACAGCTCGTTCTCCACACCGGCATAGCCGGAGGCCATGGAGCGCTTCACGAACAGCACGGTCTTGGCCTTGTCCACGTCCAGGATCGGCATGCCGAAAATCGGGCTGGCGGGATTGGTCTTAGCGGCGGGGTTGGTGACGTCGTTGGCGCCGATGACGTAGACGACATCCGCGGTCGCGAACTCGTTATTGATCTGCTCGAGCTCAAAGACCTCATCATACGGCACGTTGGCCTCGGCCAGCAGCACGTTCATGTGGCCGGGCATGCGGCCCGCCACCGGGTGAATGGCGTATTTCACTTCCACACCATCAGCCTTCAGCATGTCCCCCAGTTCGCGCAGCGCGTGCTGCGCCTGCGCTACCGCCATGCCGTAGCCGGGCACGATGATAACCTTCGAGGCGTTTTTCATGATGAAGGCGGCATCCTCGGCGGAACCAATCTTCACCGCCTTGTCCCCGGTATTGGGGCCTGCCACCGCGGCATCGCCTGAATTACCGAAGCCACCGGCGATGACGTTGATGATGCTGCGGTTCATGCCCTTACACATGATGTAGGACAGAATCGCACCCGAAGAGCCGACCAGCGCGCCGGTAACGATGAGCGCCAGATTGCCTATGGTGAAGCCGATGCCCGATGCCGCCCAGCCGGAATAGGAGTTCAGCATGGAGACGACCACCGGCATGTCCGCACCGCCGATGGGGATGATGAGCAGCAGGCCGAGCGCCAGGGCAACCAGGGCAATGAGCCCGAACAGCAGGAAACTGCCGCCGGAAGCGACGAAAAGGCCGATCAGCACCACGATGAGGATGCCGAGCCCCGCATTCAGCTTGTGCTGGCCGCGGAAGGTGATCGGCGTGCCTTTCATCAGCGCCTGCAACTTGGCAAAGGCGATGAGCGAGCCGGTGAAGGTGATGGCGCCGATGGCCAACCCCAGCGACATCTCGATAAGGCTTTCGAGATGGATATGGTGCGGCAGACCGATGCCGAAGCTCTGCGGCGCGTTCAGCGCCGAGGCTGCGACGAACACGGCGGCCAGGCCGACCAGCGAGTGGAAGGCCGCAACCAGCTGGGGTAGCGCCGTCATCTTGATCTTCTGCGCCACGACGAGGCCGATGGAACCGCCAATGGCGATGCCAAGCAGGATGATCAGCGCCCAGCCAAAGGTCATACCACCATGCAGGAAGGTGGCCCCCACGGCGATGACCATGCCGATAATGCCGAGTTGGTTGCCCCGGCGCGAAGTGGTGGGGTGCGACAGCCCGCGCAGGGCCAGGATGAACAGAACCGCCGCAACAAGATAGGCGAAGGAGGTGAATGACTCATTCATCGGGCGGGCGCCTTACTTTTTGCGGAACATGGCAAGCATGCGGTTGGTCACCGCGAAGCCGCCAAATATGTTGATACTGACCAGCACCACGGCAAGGAAGCCGAAGGTATGCGCAACGGCGCTACCCTTCAGCCCGGTGGCCAACATGGCGCCGACGATGATAACCGAGGAGATGGCGTTGGTAACGGCCATAAGCGGGGAATGCAGCGCCGGGGTGACGCTCCACACCACATAATAGCCGACGAAAATGGCCAGCACGAAAATGCTGAACAGGTAGACGAACGGGGCGGCGGGCGGCGCGTTCTGCGCCGCGATGGCGGCTACGCCGGCGGCGTTCTGCGCGAGGATGGAAGCCTGGTGGGCAAGATCCGCCGCCTGCGCGGCCAAATCGGCTGGTGTCATCATGATGCTCCTCCCTTACGCGGCGGGCTTGAAATTGGGGTGGACGATCTCGCCGCCCTTGGTGAGCAGCGCGCCCTTAATAAGGTCATCGGTCTCGGTGAGCTTCAGCGCCTGCGCTTCCTTGTCCCAGAAGGTGGTGAGGAAGGTGAGCAGGTTGCGGGCATAAAGCTGGCTGGCGGCAACCGCGATGCGCGACGGCCAGTTGCGGTGGCCGATAATGGTCACGCCGTTGGGCGTGGTGATGGTCTCGCCGGGCACGGTTTCGGCGCAGTTGCCGCCGGAATCCGCTGCCAAGTCGACGATGATGCTGCCCGGCTTCATGCCGGCCACCATCTCTGAGGTGACAATGACGGGCGCCTTGCGGCCCTGCACCAGCGCGGTGCAGATGACAATATCGTTCTTCGCCACCGTCGCGGCCATTAGCTCGGCCTGCTTCTTGCGGAACTCATCGGACATCTGCCCGGCATAGGGGCCGGTCTGCTTGGCGGTCTCGTCATCCTCAACGCCCACATAGCTAGCGCCGAGCGACTTGATCTCTTCCTTCGCCGCCGGGCGGACATCCGTACCGGAGACGATGCCGCCGAGGCGACGCGCCGTGGCAATGGCCTGCAAACCGGCGACGCCGGCGCCAATAACTAGCACGCGGGCAGGCGGCACGGTGCCGGCTGCGGTCATCATCAACGGGAAGCCGCGCGGGAAGGCATTCGCCCCCTCGATCACGGCGCGGTAGCCGGCGAGGTTTGCCTGGCTGGAGAGCACGTCCATGCTCTGGGCGCGGGTGATGCGCGGCAGCATCTCCAGGCCGACGGCGTCGATCTTGGCGGCGGCCAGCGCCGGGGCCAGAGCCGGGTCGGCGGCGGCGTTCAGCGTGGCGATGACCAGGGCGCCGGGAGCGATGAGGGCGCGCACGGCTTC
>Ga0255356_1000904_pt1 | contig 19423 bp, 15 predicted proteins | sample HBST100metaG_FD_189944 | JGI IMG/M metagenome (GOLD analysis project Ga0255356, IMG submission 189944) | Peat soil microbial communities from Stordalen Mire, Sweden - H.B.S.T100 | ecosystem: Environmental > Terrestrial > Soil > Wetlands > Peat | place: Sweden: Norrbotten County, Stordalen Mire...
CAACACATGATCGATTCTGCACTTCTTGAGACTGCAAGTAATTAACGCTTCGCGCCATTATTGTTGCGAAATACGTCAAATCCAGTATGGCGTAGAACGCAACAGGGTTGTCGCGATATGCTACTAGTTAAGCTGCCGTTTTCGGCGAAAGTGCCCTGTCGGAAGGTTCGCGGCCACTCAAGAAGCGGTGTCGCTTGCGCCTGTCGAGGTTTGGACCAATGTCGATCTCTACGCCAAGTCGGTTCAGGATTCCGAGGCAGTTCTGGCTTGTGCTTCGCAAGTTGCACATTGCGCCGGCATCTGTCCTGCGACGGGCAGGTATGTCACTCACTCATATTGAGGACGAGAAGCGCCGTATCACTGATGCTCATTTCTTTTCTATCTGGGATGCCATAGGCGAGTTGTCGAACGATCCGGCAATTGGCCTGAAGATGGGTTGTCAATTTCATGCGGATGCCTTACCTCCCTCCATGCTGGCGGCCTATTACGCACGTGATTATCGGGATGCAATCACGCGGCACGAGCGCTTTTTGCAGATGAGCGCGGCAAGTGAAATGCGTATCAGCGAACATCTAGGCGAAACTTCAATCGAATGGAATTGGAAACGCGGTCGTCTGCAGGAGCCGCCGTTGTTGACGGATGTGACGTTCGCGATGTTAGTGGAAATGGGCAGGCGTGGCACAGAGCAACCGTTTAATCCCAAACGCGTCGAGTTGAAGCGGCCTCCGGAACGGACAGGAGTGCATCGAGCTTTCTTCCAGTGTCCGATCAAGTTCCGCGCGGCGCGCAATGTCCTTGTATTCGATTCTTCTGATTTTCAGCGCCCGTTCGTCACGTATAACGCGGAGTTGCTGGAGATGCTGCAACCGCAGCTCGATAAGAGCCACCTGCAAGCAAAGGCTGAAGTTACGGTTGCCGAACGGGTCAAGTGGATACTAAAGCAAATGCTCGCGGGGGGGAGGCCGGATGCTTCCGTTGTGGCTCACGAACTTGGATTGAGTGTTCGCACCTTGCAACGCCGGATCGTCAACGAAGGTACAACCTTTCGCGAGCTCCTATCGGAAGTTCGGAAGGAACTGGCACGTGAATATTTGAGTCGGCCTGAAATGCCGCCCACCGAAATAGCATTCTTTCTCGGTTTTGAGGATACGAGCTCGTTCTACCGCGCTTTTCGAATATGGGAAGAAATGACGCCGGAAAGGTGGCGAGCCGATTCGGGCAACTCCGATTCTCGCTAAACAGTGGCGGCATAAAGGAATCGAGGAATTACTGGTGTTGCCAAATCGCCGAGGCGCTCGTCGAAGAGGGGATAACGTCATTGCTGAGACGGTCTATTCGATCCATCGTGGTCTTGTGGGCACGAAGACTGTCACCATCGTGACGTTCTATGCTGGGTCAACGGGTACGTTCCTGTCGGAAGTCAGAGGTGTCTACAGAGGAACAACAGCAAAGCAACTTAAGATATGACATTGAGAAGCGTTATGAGGACGACTTCCGAATAGCGGGTATCAGTCAACAATCTGCCCGACGGTGTGAGCGTTCCGTTTGTGCATACACACAAGCAGAACGAAGAGCTATACATCATTCTCAAGGGCAAAGGGCAGTTCTACATCGATGGCGAGGAGTTTGCCGTGGCAGAAGGCGATGTCCTGCGGCTCGATTCGGCGGCTGCTCGCTGCATGAAGGCTGACGCCGACTCCTCTCTGGGCTACATCTGCATTCAGACTCAGACAGGGAGCCTGCAAGGCTTCACGGAAACCGATGGCGTGCCGGTAGACACCAAGCCGAGCTGGCTCTAAGCTGAGTGCATTCTGACGTCGCGCGGGAGTCTTATTCACAGAAAGATCTCGCGCGTCGTCAAAAGGTAGAACGAGAGAGGAATGGGATGACACGGAATGGGAAACCGAGAGCGTAATGAGGAAATGAATTGACAAGAAGAGGCATTATGATCAAGAGGATTTCGTACTTCGCGTCCGTAACGGTTGCGGCAACCGTCTTGACGTTTGCCAGCCTGACGTCGGCTCCGCTGTTTGCATCCGATCTGGACCGTCGGGCAGAGATTCAAAAAGTCGTTGTTCCTGGCACTCAGCCGCTGGATGCATCGGTTGTTGACCTGGCAAAGCACGGTTATGAAGAGCAGGAGTATTACGCCAGCGGAACGGCAAATCGGTATCGAATCAAGAACCCATTGGATACTGCGACGCTTGTTGACAGCGGGCATCCGTATAAAACCAGGATCGTGGTTCGCAGGCCGTCGGATCCAAAGCGTTTCAATGGAACCGTGGTAGTTGAGTGGTACAACGTATCGGCTGGACAGGACATTGATTTCTGCTGGGGCGGCTCGCATGACTACCTGATGCGGAGGGATACGTATGGGTAGGCGTCTCCGCCCAGCGTGTCGGCATCAAACAATTGAATGCCTGGAGCCCTGCTCGATACGGCACATTGAGCGCCGAAGCTTCAAACGACGATCCCCAAGGTGGAACGCTGGATGACCGCGGAGATGTGCTTTCGTGGGACATCTTCGGACAGGTTGGAGCAGCCCTCCTGAGACACCAGGGGCCGAGTGATCCACTAGCAAGACTCGCGATCAAGCGTCTGATCGCCGCAGGCGAATCACAGTCAGCTCTTCGCCTCACTGCCTACTACAACTCGATTCAGCCCCTCCATAACCTCTATCATGGGTTCATTTACTATGACGCCGCAGGCGATCTGAGAGGCGACGCAAAAGTTCCTGCTATCAGTGTAGGGACAGAGTTTGGAGCCACATTTCCGGTGATCGCCGTTACGGGCGACAAGTCCTTCTTGCGCCGCTGGCCTGTAGCTGGCACTTCGCATGTGAGCTTTCCGGAGATGAAAGAATACATCGATGTGGAAACTCTACGAGACGGATTCCTAAAGTCTCCTGACGGCAAGCCTATATCCGTCACACAAACGACTATGGGATGCAAGCAGAATCCACTATGGAGTAACGTGCCAACCGAACTTGTTCTCAACGCCGCGTATGAACACCTGAATCGATGGATCAAAGACGGTACGGCCTCTCCTGCCGCACCGCAGTTCGAGCGCAATCCGGATGGTACTCTCAAGCGCAATACGGATGGAGAATTGCTGGGCGGCATACGCTTGCCTCAACTTGTAGCGCCTACAGGGAAAACTTCTGGATTCAACTCAGGACCGGGAACATGCAGGCTCTCCGGTTTTCATCACGACTATAGTCCAGCAGAACTCAAAGCACGTTACCACGATCATGCCGGATATGTGAGGGAGGTGGATAAGGCGACGCAGGAGGTTTTGAAAGCCAGGTTCATCCTGCCTTACGATGCTGAGCAGGTCAGGCAATCCGCGAATGCAGCGGATGTGTTCCTGGAGAACGGAGAAGATGTGAACACGGATCAACAAACAAAGGGCGATATTGAAGTTGAGGAGTTGGTGCGCACGAGCGCCTCGTGGAATGGCACTGCATACGGCTCGTACCCGGAGGGCGTGGCGGAACCAGTAGTGGCGAAAATCACAATTCCGGCGCACAAGGAATTGACCTGGCACTCTCATCCCATGCCGAGCTTTGCCTACATTCTCTCCGGTGAGATCACCGTTGAGGACAAAGAGGGCAATAAGAAGCACTTTACGGCAGGAGAAGTTATGCCGGAGACGGTCAATACCGCGCATCGGGGTATCGTAGGCGATGAGCCGGCGATCTTTATCGTCTTTTACGCCAGAACGAAAGGTATGCCACTCTCACAACCGGCTAAGTAGGCCATCGGTCAACTCCAGGAGACAAGCCGTATGCGTTCCAGTGTGCTTCAGATCGCCCAGCAGCTCTCAGCAAATGTGGTGTTCATCGTGGCCCTTCTGGTGACTGCGGGATGGCTGCTCAGTCCTCTCCGCTGGATTCCGGCAACGGTTTAAAGCCGCACAATGTGACGGTGGATCGCTTGTCCTATCGAGGACAAAATGCTGTTCGAGTGAGGTCACTGCCGAGTATTGATGCGGTCTATGATGCGCAGAAGTCAGGGACGGGTGGCGGCATTGTCCTTCTTGAAGGTTCCTCGTTCCATGACGGTACTATCGAAGTGAACGTGGCCACGAATACCTCAGGCCAATGCACCGGCACTGGCGCACGGCTTTGTTGGAATTGCGTTCCGCGTGCCACCTGATGCTTCCAAGTACGACTACGTCTACATACGTCCAACGAATGGGCGGGCCAACGATCAGGAGCGGCGAAACTACTCGACGCAATACGCCTTTTTTCCTGAAAACGAATGGCTGAAGTTGCGCACTAAATCACCCGACAAGTATGAGTCGTACGCAGACCTCATTCCCGGCGAGTGGACTCACCTCAAGATAGAAGTCGATGGCATCAAGATGCGGCTCTACGTAAACGGAGCTTTGCAGCCTACGCTGCTCGTGAATGATCTCAAGTTAGGCGATTGCAGTGGAGCAGTAGCGCTATGGATCGGTGTCGGGACCGAGGCGTACTTCGCCAACCTGCGAATGAAGGCCTATGAGCATTGACTTGACAGTGGGGCGATGTCCTCGGATCGAGTGAAGAGGATGAGTCTCAGTAAACGCCTTTTGCATATCGAAATCTCCAGCCCCTAATGCTTCAGCTCTCGATTCGTGACAAATCACTTTATCACTCGTCAAGGGACTGTTCAACTGGTTGAGAACCAGGGCCAAAATCTCGATTTCCCAGGCAGGCACCGGCAATTCGGAAGCATCAGCCAAAGAGCTCTCACTTGAACCTCTTGTAGAAACCGGACCTTCGATAATCAGGCCAGAGAAAAGGCCTAATCTGGGGTCCGATTTTGGCGGCTGGAGAAATTCTCTGGGGGGGGAGAGGGATTCCTATCGCCACGCAAGCCATTTATTTGCAATAAGTTGAAAATACGCATTCCAGAAATACCCCCAATAGTACCCCCGGCCAAGCCGCGCTAAGGGGAAAATAGGCTTCCACGCCATACCTTGCCGAATTGCGCCAGTATCCACCACCACACGCCGATAGACTCACGGCGCTGGTGCGGCGGGCGGGCCGTCTCTGCGCTGGCGGGGGTAAAATTGCGGGGTCATGGCGTGGCGATTCCGGCGAAGTCTGAAATTCGGGCCGCTCAATCTGAACTTCTCAAAGTCCGGCGTTGGGACTTCCATCGGCGTTCGTGGCTTCCGCGTGGGCAAGGATGCCAGAGGCAGATCGTACACAGCGGCCTCCATCCCCGGCACGGGCATTTATAGCCGCACGTATTCCAGCCAGGGCAAGACGGCGGGCGGGAATGCAGCGGGGATGCCCGGCGCGCCAGCGGGGCGAGACAGCGGAATCGGGGTTGTGGTGGGGATGCTTGCTCTGCCGTTCATGGCTGGCGGGCTGGTGGTCTTCATGCTCATGCCCCGCACCGTTCCCCCGCCCGTGTCCCCACCAGCGGCGGTGACTGCCCCTGTAGCACCAGCGCAGCCTATCCCTGCGAAGCGGCGGCGCGCTCATGGTTCAAAGCCAGCAAGCGCTCCAGGAGTTCCGCATCGGTCAACGTCACAGGCCAGCCATAGGCCGCAAACACCGCCGCGTCCAGCTTCCGATACAGCGTCGCCAGCAAATTAGGGCACCCTGTTCACTCGAAATGGGCTTACTGCCGGATCGGGATTACCGAACTCCAACACCGCCCAATCGTCGTCGGCGTCTGTTTTGTCTTTCTCTATTCGCACATCGGTTATGAGTTGTCCATTTGCCAGCTTATTCAAGAATGGATTACTTCTGACCATGAACGGCAGAGATTCAAAAGCATCTTGCCTCAGAACCCCCGCCAAAAGCTCCAACAAATCGCGCGCTGACATTCTGATTTGATTTTCGCTCACGTTACATGCTCCTCTGAAGTTCGAGCCACTAGACCATTGCCCTGCCTCATGTCTCCACTCCGCCTCATATCGTGCATTCAAGGCTGTGCTGCGGATTTGGGGAAGCTTCGTCGAAAGGTCTCTTATCGGGACCAGCCACGCCGGGAAATCTACAGCGCGGTAAATTAGCCGACCAACCACGGAATGGTTTTCAGGACTGAGGTCAAGACGAAACCCATTGTGGACTGGAGCAAGGGTCAAGATGAACTCAATCGAGTTCTCTTCGCACAGGAACCCGCGAATAATATCATCTGCTCCGTAATGGTCCCACTCGCTGTTGTCTCTAAGGGTGTCGCAATCTCCATCGCAAAGGATAATGCCGCGATGGCCAGGCACCGTCACTTTTCCGAGCTGGCAACTCTTTTTGTGAAGCGCATTCCAAACTGGATTGAACCTCAACATGGTTGACTGCGTATACCGAAACTTGTCCAGTGTCCATCCGTTGCTATTCGGGCTGAAGGTGAAAACCAAGTTGCAATTGCAGTTATTAATCCGATAGCTATGGTGCTCGTTTGGCGAAGATCGCAGCGAACACAAGAAATCCTCGAAACCCGTGTTAAAGACTACCTCTTCAAACTGCTCAACGCGCGGGATGTTCAACTCGGTTGCATCTGTTTCCAGTTTTTGCGGTCGGAAAGTTGTTGGACCAATCGCCAAACTAAATCCGCCTTTCAGTCCAGCCTCAATCAAAGGGGCAACACGATTGGCGAATTCATCGTTCAATTCGTCAACTGGATTGGCGCGGTGCCGTTCCCTGTCTGAAACCGCTCTCACATCTGCGATAACGGTCTCGCCGTTTGCGCGATAAATGATGTCCGGCCTTGAGCCAAGATCGGGTTCATGTTCGACCTTTACAATTTTGCTGAGAGCATTGAGAACGGCCACTTCCCAAATCGTTGCAAGCGGGGAGGGCTTCTTGGAACTATTGAGCGTTCTCACCTGTTCCTGTAATGGTTTGTGTGGCATCCAGGCTGCATTTTCATCCAACATACGTTGAATCGCTCTACGAGAAAAAAGCATTATTCGCACCCGCTTCTTCTGCCGCCAATCCTACTGGCGTTTCAGGATGTATGCCGAACGTTATCCCTGCGAAGCGGCGCGCGCTCATGGTTCAAAGCGAGCAAGCGCTCCAGGAGTTCTGCATCGGTCAACGTCACTGGCCAGCCATAGGCCGCGAAAACCGCCGCGTCCAGCTTCCGATGCGCCTCCGCCAGCCAACTAGGGCGGGCGTTATAGAGATTCGTGAGGGTGCGGCGCTTCAATTCCTCTGCGCTGGCGTTCGGCGGGTTGAGCCATGCGTCCCGCTTCTCTACCAGTTCGCGGGCGGCCTCTGCAATGGCCTCCACCAGCGGTGAATCTTTCGGCTCATGGCCCGGCAGCCACGGGAAGGGGTAGGTTTCAAAGATGGAAGTGGGAGTGTAGCGAAAGCCGCTCTCCACTTCCCGGAGCTGCGTCCCTTGTGCCCGAGCCCACGCCTCATGCAAGCGAGAATGCAACACGCCGAAAAAGTAGTCATCATCGCGGGCGGTGACAATGGTTTGGTCATTACAAAGAACAAGCGGCGTTTGCCACACAAACACCCGATGTTTTGAGACTCTTGGAGTAGCGATGTATCGCGCAAGAGGGGCGATTGCCTTTCTCATTCCCGGACGGGCTTCCGCGTAAATCCACCATCGTTCGCGATAGCTCTCTCGATTGTTGTCTTTTCGCTCTGGATATACCTTTGCCTTCACATATTCAAACGGCATCTCGTATTGCTCTGCTTGTCCCATCGTCCTGTCTGTTCCGAAGTCAATTGTCCAGACGTTCCGGGAACCCCGCACAAGATCGATACCACTCGCAACAGGCCGCACCACATCGGAATTCGGACGGCCATTCACATTTAGTGGTGCTGCGAGCATTCTGCGGGCCGTCTCATGGTCAATGTCAAATGACCCTTTGGGCGATGGCCCCTGAAAGCAGATTCCAGCATTCTCAGGGAGGGGCAGCGCCGAAGTGGTATCCGCTTCACTTGTGAGATTGGCATTGATCCGGGGCACTTGATTTCCGTCTAACAAATGCTCCGCTTGCGAGCCGTCATCAAAGCCGACAATGGAGACGTGTACGGTTGCCCCGTCCAATATCCAGTTGCGATCACTCCAGGCCATGAAGATACCGCCGCTCTCAAGGATTCTCTCCAGAACTGTGCGGTTTGCCCCGCCACGAATGCCTTGCGTCGCCAGTAATCCGGCCCGCTTGCATTTGCTAGCTTCAATTTGCTTGTGGGCTTTCTCAAACCAGTAGCAGACCAAATCTGCGAAGTGTGGAACGCGATTGTCGTACACCTCGAAGAGTTGTTCCACATAAGCATCTCCGAGTTCTTGCCGGATGCGGTTCCCCCCCAGGAACGGCGGATTACCGATGATGAATTCCGCCTCCGGCCACGTGGGTTCTACCGGCTTGCCGTCCGCGTCATGGGTGAGAATCGCGTCCCGGTGCTGAATGTTATCGAGCTTGCGAAGAATCGGCTCTTTAGGCCATCCGATGCCATGGTCATTGAGCCATTGCAGGTAGCCTATCCAGACCACCACAGAGGCCAGTTCGTGCGCGTAGACGTTGGTTTCCAGGCCGTAGAGCTGCGATGGGTGTACCTGATGGGGTAGCAGGGTGGGAAGGCCGTGCTCCGCGCTGAAGAGATAGACCTCTCGCCACAGGTCAAGCATCCGGCGCAAGGCCAGGTAAAGGAAATTGCCGCTCCCACAGGCGGGGTCAAGGATGCGAACGGCGGAGAGTTCCCGGAGCCACGCATAGAGCTTGTCTTCAATCTGCGCGCGCAGCTTGTTATAGGCCGCGCCCTTGCGATGCTTCTCAGCTTCCTCCGCCAGCGCCAGGGCCTCCGCCTTCACCGCTTCCCAGCGGGCTTGCAAAGGCTCTATGACGACCGGTTCCACAATGAGCAGAATGTCTTGCTTGCTGGTGTAGTGCGCTCCGAGTTGGGAGCGCTTGGCGGGGTCAAGGCTGCGCTCAAAGAGGGTTCCGAAGATGGCAGGCTCTACGTTGGACCAATCCAGGACAGCGGCGGCGCGCAGCGTGCCCATATCGGCGGAGGTCAGATCAAAGACGGAATCATCGGAAAAGAGGCCGCCGTTAAACCAGTGAATGTCATACACGCCAAAACTGTTTCCGCTGGTGGACATGGCCGCGAAAAGCTGGCGGAGTTTGCGGGTAAAGTTGGCGGGTTTGGCTCTGTCCAACTCAATCATCTGGCGGAAAAGGTGCTCCGGCAGTAGGCCGATGCTATCGGCAAATAGGCAGAAAAGCAGCCGCATGAGGAAGTGGGCCACGGCTTGCGGGTCCGCGTTGCGCTGTTCCAGGCTGGCGGCCAGCTTGGCAAACTCCGTGGCCGCCGCTTCCGTGACGCGGGCGGCGGCGTGCTCCGGGCGGAGTTGCTCCGGGGCGGTGAAGGCGTCTCTGAGCACTTCAAACGGCGGAAGGGCGCAAGTGGCCGTGGGCGCGTTCGTGAGCAGATCGTCCAGGGTGAAGCGGTAGACGTGCGGGCGGGTTCCGGTGAAGTTGGTATGGACCTCGAAGCGCTCCAGGTCACAGACCACCAGCAAGGGCGGATTCTCCAGGTCTTCCCGATACTTTTCCAGTTGCAGGTAGGCGGCGCGCAAGTCTTTGTGCTTGCCCTTGTACTCCCAGGCAAAGCAGCCGCGCTTCCACACGTCAGCAAAGCCCTTGCCGCCGTCCGAGGTAGAGACGTGCTTCTCAAAGGTGTAGGCGTCCCCGGTTTGATCGGCGGCGGCGGGGTGCGGCTGGTGGAGCACTTCGCAGAGGTCTATGAAGTGGGATTGCGAGGCGGCGCGCTCAGTGAGCGTGCTGGCCTTCCAGCGGGTGACGAATTCAGCGAGCGAAAGCGGCATGGGAGAGCATCTCTTGGGTGAAGATCAATTCTCGCAGAGCGCGGCGGGGTTAGGGGAGTGCGCAGAGGGATTCCCCCGGCGTCGCGGGCCAGTCGCGCCGCTGATGCCACGCGGCGCGCGTGCCGTTCCGCCTGCACCGGGGCAAACCTTAACATTTCTTAGCATTCGGTCGCATGAAAGGCGCGCCAGAGGGCAGTTTACGGCCTTGCGGCTGCGCTCTACGGCGGGATAGAAGCGGGGCAGATTTGCGGCAGATTTTCTCGATAAAGTTTCATTTTGTGGATGTGTGAGCGGCATTCCATAACGGTCTAGGCAGATGCAGTCAAAGGTATTTTGACCCCCTATCCCCCTGCCGGGCCGCTCCTGATGGCCTCAGAGTGCCAGCATGGGCGGAATCCCTAAGCAGTCGCATAGAGTAGCATTCTGGCATTTTGCTAACAGAATTTCGGATTTTGGAAACGCAAGAATTCCACGCCGTAACGGTCTAGCAGATCGTTGTCAAATACTTTTAGACCCCCTATCCCCCTACCGGCCACGCGCACCGCCGTTTCTGCGAGTGCGAGCGCACCAGAGGGCGATTTCTAGGCTTTCGCGCAATGCTCTGCGGAGTGATTGAAGACTTCGCCATTTCCAACCAGTTCGCCACGTTTTTGTTATTTTGTGGAAGTAAAAGTGTGCTTAACCACACGGTCTGCGCAGCGCCATCGTTAGAGATTTCGACCGCCCCTACCCCTAGTGGCCCGCTCCCGATGGCTTGCAGGCGACTTCGATTGGGATATGCGGGAACGAAAGAAACGAATGTTACGAACAAAGTCCACCGGCAAGGCTGCGCCTCCGCGATACCGGGCCACACGCGCAGATAGTTCACAGCGCCCGGCATTGCCCATTGCGTCAGAATGCCCACCAGCGCGCCGATGGACTCCAGGGTATGCACCATGTCCGCCGCTGGTGAATGGAGAGCCAAGGCAGGCCACTTGCGCGCCGCACGCTGTCTCTCTGGCTATTGGCGACCGCTTCCCCGTGTGCCCGGCCTCTGGTGGCACACGCGCGCGGATTGTGCGGATACGAAAGAAACGAATGATACGAACAAAGCCCACCGGCAAGGCCGCTTCTCCACCAGCCAAGGCCAACAGCCGGGCCAGGCCCGCGCGCCTTTACCGGCGGATTGATGCCAGGCTATACGCTCACAAAATGCAAAAATTCAGCAGCCCGGCCCGCCGTCTCCCGCTTTTCAATGCGAAGGGAGCCATTCCGTTGCGCAACGGCAATTGCCGCGTCTAAGGCCGCTTTCGTCTTATTGCGCTGAAAGTGGTTATTTACCTCTGTGCGCGTCATGCCTTCAGGGTGGGTGCGGAGCACTTCCAAGATGGCATCGGCCAATGGATTACCCAAACTCGCTCCGAAGATGAATGCAGCGGAATCTGAGCAATAGCGCCACAGCTCCAGGGCCGCGCTCAAGTGCTCCAGGCGAATCTCTGCCGACTTGTCCAACAGAGCGCACACCAGCGCAAGGCGTATGGTCTGTGCCTCTGCCCGTGCCGTAACCTGCCCTAACAGGCCCGGCTTGCCCTCACTGAGTTGAGGGTAAGCATCTGCCCATCGTTGCGCCGCGTCTGGTGCCCATGCCACCATTTGCACAGTGCGGGCAAAATCCACAGCGGCCCGCGCCCGCGCACAAAAGAGACTCAAAGCCTTCGCGTCTACGTTTCCCCCAAAGGGCAGGCATTGGCTGCGCGTCGAACACACCCAAAGAAAGCGATTGGCAAAGCCATTGGCAGCATCGGACTCACTGAGCAGCCTTTGCAACTCAGTATTGGTAATGTGCCCGATAATTGAAATGTGCGGCTCTGCACACGTCTCCCTTGAGTTTTTCGTGAGCACTCGCAGCGCGTCTCCATCCCATGCCAGGCGAATCACTGGAGAGAGCGTGTTCCCATCGCGCGCCGCCGCTTGCAGCGCCCGCCCCAGTTCGCTTTCCACGCACAGCAGCCGCTTGTCTACTTCCCCCGGATCGGTAACTTGCTCTTGGTGGTCAATCACGCGCCTTTCTTTGTCTTTGATTGGCACTGACTCTCTAATCTCATCCCGCACGACATGGATAAGCCCCTCACCAGTGGAAAGGCCGTCCATGATTCTCGTATTCCACCAGCGAAGGTCCATCATTTTGCAGGTCGCTTTAACCTCACCCCAAGACGTGCCTTTTCGCGCCTTAGCAGAATTGCCAACGATCACCATAAACAGGTTTGCGTAGTGCCTAGCAGCCCCCACGCGATAGTGAGGCCCGCGCCCGATGATTGACCCCATCGCAGCCAGGAATTGAAACAGCAAGGCCGCCGGGTCCGCCTCTGTCTCCGGCCCCACCAGCCGCGTAAACTCACCAGCCAGGCCGTAGTATGCCGCCTCCCCAAGCGGCGCGGGCATCTGGCGCGGCGGCTGGCTTGCTACAGGTTCCGGTGGCAGCTCTACGCTGCGCCCTGGAGCGGCTGGTGGATAGCGCGCAACACTCCGGGCAACCTCACGCACTTCGCTTGCCGGGAGCGGCGGCTTGCAGCGCGCGTCATTCTCTTTCACCAGCGCGGCTTCAATTGCCTCTGTAGTCATGCCGCGCCGCCGCATCGATCCTGCAAGGCTTGCCAGTGTATGATTGCGTCCGCCCTCTGCGATGGCTTCGCCTTGCGCCCGTGCTGGCTCTGGCGCGGGCTTTGCCCCGGCCAGTTTTTGCAGCATCCAAGGCGGAACATCGGCAAGCGGCTGCTCTGGTGCCAGCCATTCATAAAGCAGCCCGCTCAGATGGAGCGATGGGGGAGCCACCACGTAACCACCGTCTGCCCGAATGTCCAGCCCTTTGCCAACGATGCCCGCGCTGTTGCGGATCGCAGCCCCTACCGGCGCGCGGAAATAGTAGTGGCAGCCTTTGCGCTTGCCGTCCGTGCCCTTCCGTCCGGTTTTCGCGCACAGCGTTTTAGGCAGGCTGCCATGCGCCGCCGTCAATGCCTGCAAGGATGCCTTGCCGTCTACGCCGTCAACGTCCAGGACAAGCAAGCCGCTTGCCTGTCCCGTGAGTATGCCAAGGTTGGCATCCGGCCATTGCTTCCACCAGAGAGCAATCTGTTTTGGATCTTTTGAACCATCGTTCAGGCCGTGCTCGGCGCGTGGATGCTTGCCCGGCGAGCTGCAATTCTTCTTGCGGCATGAGCACACGCCTTGTTTGGGATTGTGAAGCGGGACCACCAGCCAGCCCCGCGCTGCATAGGCCAGCGCCGCTTTGAGAGTAGTCACGCGCGCCCGCCTTTCTTTGCACTGGCGCGCCGCGCCTGTCCCACTTCAAGTTCAAACTGCGCGGCTGCGATATGACCCGGCGAATTGCGCCAAGGCCACCGCCGCGCAAGGCGTGCGATTCTTGTCAGTTCGTCCCACAGCCAGGCCACACGCGCGGGGGCCTTTTCGATACCACCGAAAAGTGTGCTCATGCTTGCACCGCCGCGCGACTCTTGCTGACTGTCCGGGCGCGGCCCTTGGCAATGCACGATGCAATCCACTGATCAATGTCGGATTCCAGCCAGGCCACAGCTCTCGCCCCAAGGTTATGAGGTTGCGGGAATTCACCGCGAGAAATTTTTAGGTAGATTGTGGAACGGCTGAAAGGAATGCGGCGCTGTACTTCTGATAGGCGAAGGAACTTTTCAGATTTAGTGCTCAAGACAACCTCCCACCGTTCCAGGTGCGAGGTACTGGAGCTGTTTTTAATGGCTTAGATTTAACAACACTCAAAAACATACCACATCTATTTGTGTTTAATGGCGTGTGGAAAAGCGGGTATGTGGAAAAAGCGGTCGATTGGAAAGATTGAGGCTGGCACGGCGGCCTTAATTCGTATCATTCGTTTCTTTCGTTCCTGCATAGAAAAATTGCGCGGCCTTGAAAAATGGCGCGCTATGCCGCGCCGCCTCCGAAGTTGCCCACGATCACCTTGGATTCATCCGCGATTCAATCCACGTAATCGGCCCACCATTGCAGCCGTCCGGGGCTTCAAGCCACTTGGGTGCGGAACGGAATTACCTTCCCCCCGCGTAGTGTGGACTCCAGGAAATCCGCCCAATCCTGCATCATCTTGGCGCGCGGCTCCAGGTAGAGGGCATGGTTATAGGCCGCGCTCACGGCATTGCGCGGGGCATGGGCAAGTTGCAATTCAATGTGTTCGTGCGCGCAGCCCTTTTCATGCAAGACAGTGGAGGCCAGCCCACGAAAACCGTGTCCTGTCATTCTGCCTTTGTAGCCCATGCGCTCCAATGCCTTCAAAATCGTGTTATTGCTCATGGGCTTTGCGGCGCTTCGATCACCGGGAAACAGCCACTCACTTTCCCCGGTCAACGTGCGCAACATTTCCAGCACTTCGATTGCCTGTGAAGCCAGCGGGACAATGTGCGGAGTTCGCATCTTCATGCGAGCGGCGGGAATATCCCAGCGCGCGGCCTCCAAGTCAAACTCTGCCCACTTCGCTCCAATCAATTCGCTGGTGCGCACAAAAGTCATGGCCATCAACTTCATGGCCAGGCGGGTTACTGCCGTGCCTTTGTAGAGTTCGATTGCTTTCAGGAGGGATGAAAGTTCCTTTGCATCGATGCGGGCATAATTGATCTTGCGTGTGGATTTCAGAATGTCGCTGGGACGGATTTCACTGGCAGGGTTGTGCTTTGCGTGTCCATGGGCAATCGCAAAGCGGAATACCTGACCCGTTGTCTCCAGGGCACGCTTGGCAATGTCGTGCGCGCCGCGTTCTTCAATTGTTTTGGTCATGGCCACCAGTTCCGGCGCTTCGATCTCCGCAATAGGGCGCGCTCCCAGGCAGGGAAGAATATCAACCTCCATTCGCCGCTTTACATACTCCACATGGCGAGGGCTTTTCCCATCTTGCCAATGCTCCACCCAAAGGGAAGCGATGCTTTGAAAGGAATTGGCGCTTGAGGCCATTTGCGCAGTCTTCTCAACCTTGCGTTGTGCCATCGGGTCAATGCCTGTAGCCAGGAGCTTGCGCGCCGCACCGTGCCATTCTCTTGCCAGAGCGAGAGACACATCGGGATATTTTCCAAAAGACATGAGTTTTTCCTCTTTCTCATGCCGGTATTTCCAGCGCCAGAGCTTTCCACCAGCAGTTGTAATCCAAAGATATAGGCCCCCAGTGTCGCCCATTCTGTACGCTTTGTCTTTGGCTTTGGCCTTGCGAATCTCTGTGTCCGTTAGCGCCATTTTCCCCTCCAAAACGCCCCATTTGGAAAAGTACCCCCAGGTAAAAAAGAAAATACCCCCAAAAGTACCCCCGCCAGCGTGTGGCTTCCATAGTACCGCCTCGGACGGCAAAAGAACAGAAATACTTTGTTTTCAGGGGGTTGACTGGCGTTATTGGACTTTATCGGACGGTATAAAACATCTAAATGGCGGAGGGAGAGGGATTCGAACCCCCGGTACCCTTTCAGGCACAACGGTTTTCAAGACCGCCGGTATCAACCGCTCACCCATCCCTCCGCTGTAGGGAAAGGCCCTAGTTCCATCAGTTTACCGCACCTGCCGTTTTGTCGTCGGCGGATTCGGTTGTACATTGGTTGCACACTGCCGATTCCAAGGCCTCCATTGCTGCCAAACTGTGTGGATCGACGGCATCATTCTTGATATAGGCTTATCTGGTCACGCCTACATCACTATGGCGCAGAATCGCTTGGATGACAACGTCGGCGATGCCAAGTTCGTGGAGATTCGTTGCCATGCCGCGGCGAAAAGCATGTAGACCATACCATGGCAATCCTGCCTCAGCCAGCTTGGGCCTGATAATTTTGCGCACCATTCCTTCGAGATCAGCAGGGCCACCATGCACAGTCTCGAAGATGAAATTCTCCGGCTTCACTGATGCGAGATGCTCATCGAGCAAACGAGCGGCAGTCAGAATAAGAGGCACTGTACCAATACCCCGTTTTCCCTTCGGCTCGGTCATATAACGGCGCCAAGCTGCTCGCTGGATCTTCAGGGATGTTCCGTCATAATCTCCCGGGCGCAGAGCTCGCAACTCTCCTTTGCGGAGTCTCGCAAAAAGCGGCGATGGCGACTATCGTCTTGGCTGGCTGGGGCAGAATGTCTAGCATCTTCTGAATCTGGTCGAGCCCGTCAGCGTGGGTCTCACTCCCCGTGCGAGGTCGCGGAATACAAGCAGCCTGAACCGGATTCATCCCATTGAGAGCCCCAGTTCGGATCGCATACCGAAAGACCCCGCTTAGGAGATGCTTGACGTGCTTCAGGGCTGCGCTACTCAGATTCTGCTCAAGAGCAATCACTTGAAGCAGCCTCTCGCAGTTCACAGTGCGGAAGTCCCGCAACGGCAGATCCAGCCGGCCCTTGAGGTACAGGTTCCACATATTCTTGTAGCCATTCACTGTCGAGGGCCGACATTGCGTGGTGATGTATGGGAAGTATTCTTGGTCCCAAAACTCCACCACCGACAAATTGCTTGCGCTGGTCAGTGTGCCATTGTTGAGCGCCGCCGCGATTTTTCTCGTTTGCCATCTGTACGGTTCTCAAGTGGGCAGACAAGCGAAGCGGCCGGAGCATCTGCTCCGGCCGCTTCGCTTGCTATGCGGGTTTGGTGAAAGGGTTTAGAAGTCCAGGCGCAGGCCGAACTGCATACGGCGGTAAGTGCTGAGCATACCGCTGTAGGCGCCTAAGTTGCCCGTGCTTAAAACATTGCCGATGTTGTACGGGCTGCAATCGAAGCGAACGTTGTTACCGACGTTGTATACCTCGCCGGTGAACTGGAGCTTGGTATGGCCGGGCAGCGCCCAGTTCTTGGTGAGCGAGGAGTCGATGTCGAAGAAGCCGTCACCGCGGAAGGCATTGCGCTGGCCGGCCTCGCCCGGATACGGATAACGCATCGGTGTACCGGTGTAGATGCCGTTGTTCATGGTGCTGGCATCGTTGCCGGCAAAGACCTGCGGAACGCCGTTGGCCATATGCCTATGGACCTTGACCTTGCTCGGGTCCGTGACGACGGCGAAGGCCTCCTGTTGCCAGTTGGTGGTGTAGCCGGGTTCGAGTACGCCGAAGGGCAGGCCGCTGGTCCAGCGGCTCAGGCCCGACCACTGCCAGTTGCCCACCACAGCGTCGAGGAGGCGGTTGGAGTTGCCCAGAACCGCCTTGCCGTGGCCCACAGGCACCACATAGACCCAGTCCAGAGTGACCATGTGGTGGGTGTCGAAGTCGGAGACGGCCTTGTTCAGCTTGGGGTTCCAACTGTTCTGAATGGGGCCGGAGTCGGCGTAGGCGTCGGTGGCGTATTCGTTGGAGCGCTCCGCTCCCGATCCAATATCGAGCGATTTGGAGAGGGTGTAGTTGAAGTCGACGGTCAGGCCGTGGCTGGATGGATGGCGCAAGATGACCTGCAGAGCGTGATAAGAGCTGGTGCCTATCGAGGACCAGGCGTAGAGCGAGGAGAACTGCTTCGTGTAGAACTCGTTCCCGTTCGGGCAGCCGTAACTACAGTTAATATCGACATCCTGCAGGGATTCCGTCTCGCCGCCCCCGTTGTAGCGGTTAGCCGCCCACTCGTTGTTGTAGAGCCCGTCGGTCGCGGTCTCGCCCACAAAGTCCTTGCCTGCCAACTGCGGGAAGACATCTTCAATGTACTGGATGGTTGAAACGTGAACGGGCGCCGTGGGCGTCACGGTGCCGCCGCCGCTGGAGCTTCCGTTCTCGACTCCGAAATAGGCTCCGTCATTTGCATCGGCGTCTATGGAGAGTTGCCGGGCAGCGGTAAAGTAATCTCCGCCGCCTTTCGCATCCACCAGGTTGACAGGCTCGGCCAGGTCGAGTTGTTCCAGCAGATGGCGTCCCAGGCGGCCGACATAGTTGGCTTCCACGGTAAATCCGGCGCGCAGTTCCCGCTGCAGCGAGAGATCCAGGGCGTAAGCGTACGGCGTCTTGAGCTGGTTGTTGATGCCCCAGGTGCCGGCGAAGTCGCAGCCCTGCACCGTCGATGGCGTAAAGGGGTAGGTGATGGTAGATGCGGGAGTGGTGCAGCCGGTCAGCGCCGGAATACCATGGGGGCCGGTCATGCGGGGAGCGGTCTGAACGCTATTGATCTGGGCAGGGCTTGCTATCGAACTGCTCAGGCCGAAGGAACCTAGCTGGTCCATGGCGTTCACAATGCCCTGGCCGAAGTGATCGAAGTACATGCCGGCGCCGGCGCGGATGGTGGTTTTGGGGTTGAGCGCATAGGCCGCGGAGAGGCGCGGAGCGAAGTTGTCCTTCTGCTTGGACCAATAGCCGGGGCGATGGTTGACCTTGCCGCTGGGCGCGAACGACAGATTGTCCTCGAAGACCTGGCCCTGGGCCGCCGCCGAACCGCGCTTGAGGAACCAGGCGTGGGTATCGACAGTGGGCGCAATCTGCTGGCCCTTGGACTCATAGGGCGCCTGCAGAATGGATTGACGTATGCCGTAGATTACCGTCAACTTGGGCGTAACACGCCAGGAGTCCTGCAGGAAGTACTCGTACTCGTAGGCCTTGAAATGGCGGTTGATGAAGGCGCCATCGGGAAAGAGCGTGCCGCTGCTGGGGCCGGTGACCGAGTAGTTGTACTGCTCGATGGTCTTGGGTACCGAGCCAAGCATCGTGCTGTAGGCGATTTTGTAGGAACTTGAAAAACCGGCGCCTACAGAGGGTTCGCCCAGCGTCGATGGATCGTTGGGCGAGCCGTTAAGATAGCCGGCGTCGGTGCCGGTGCTGGTGTAGGAGTTGGCGTCGCTGCTGCGGTTGTTCTGGACGTTGCGCCAGTCGCCGCCCGCGCTGATCGTGTGCGCGCCCTTGATCCAGGAAAAATTGTCGGCAATATTCTGGACAGGCACGTTGACGATGGTCGAACGGTTCGCATACTGCCCAGTGGGCTGCGAGTAGGCGCGGAAGTAGACCCAGTCGCCGGTGCCCGAACCTACGCCGTGATTCGAGTAGCCCTGGCGGACAAAGGCGTAACGCACATCGTTGACGATCTTTGAGCTGGGCGTCCAGGTGTGGCCGAAGGCCATGCCCTTGGTGTTGTCGATGAGCATGTAGGCAGGCGGCTGCCCGGGCAGGTTTTCGTCCCCGGCCGAGGTGTCCTTCTGCAGGTTGCCGCGAAAGAAGATGTGCTGCTGGTTGTTGATGTTGTAGTCGATCTTGGCGATGCTGGTGTTGAGCGTGGACGGAGCCGGCGAGGCAAAGGTATAGCCAGCGCTGTTGAGGGTGTCGCCGACGTTCGCCGAAGTCCCATAAAAACCCTTGCTGGCCGCCGGCTGATAGAAGGCCGCGACGTTGGGGTTGGGGCCGCAGGGTGCACTGTACAGGCCAGAACCAGAGCCAGCGTTAGCGGGGGCGCAGCCGGCATCCAGGGCCGACACTTGCGTCGAGTTCAGCCATTGGGAGTTGCCGCTGTTGTCCAGGTAGCCCAATTGGCCTTGATAAAACTGCGCCGTGGGCAGCGTCCGGGTATCCACATCGTCGATCGCTTTGCGCTGTCCTTCGTAGTTGAAGAAGAAAAAGAGCTTGTCTTTTTTGATCGGTCCGCCCAAGGAACCGCCGAAGGTATTCATCACGTATTTCTGCGGAATGTTGGGCTC
>Ga0255356_1000908_pt1 | contig 19371 bp, 11 predicted proteins | sample HBST100metaG_FD_189944 | JGI IMG/M metagenome (GOLD analysis project Ga0255356, IMG submission 189944) | Peat soil microbial communities from Stordalen Mire, Sweden - H.B.S.T100 | ecosystem: Environmental > Terrestrial > Soil > Wetlands > Peat | place: Sweden: Norrbotten County, Stordalen Mire...
GCCATCTGGCAAAACCTGGCCACATCTCCAGCGGTCGAAAAGAGACCGCCTGCCGGCATCGGGTACCGTCCCGCCCCGCTCAGCGGATAGGTCAATTGAGGCGTTCTAAACTCCTCCAATGCCGTGCGAGCCTCATTCGGACGATATGCTTTTGCGATTCGCGCCTCTTGGGCGACGCTCGGGAAGAACGTGGTGTCGGAAAGGCCCAAGGGCCATATTATTCTCTCGTCGAGAAATCTCTCGAATTTCATCCCGCTCACCAGCTCGACAATTCTGCCTGCCGTGTTTATGCCCTCGTTGGAGTATGCGTACCTGACGCCTGGTTCCCACTGCAGCGCCGACATCGCGTAGCTGCGAACCGCAACCTCCAACGGCAGCGCGTCAAGCGTGGGGGTCTCGATCGCCGTGCTGAAGCACATGCCGCTGATATGGCACAGCGTGTCTCGCACCGTTGCCTCGTGGGCAGGTTTTTTCAGCAACATGCACTCGCCGTCCTGATAGGCAGTTGCCCATTGGCCCTTGAACTCTGGCAGGTACACGTCAAGAGGCGCGTCCAAATCCACCAGCCCCTCCTCTGCCAGCATCATCAGAGCTGTAGCCGTGAACGGCTTTGATTGTGACGCGATCCACACCATCGAGTCTGCCTGCATCGGTTTGCGGGCCGCAATGTCCGCCCAACCGACAGCGTCAATGCTGAGGATCTTGTCGCGATCCGCCACCAGCGCCACCGCGCCCGCCAGTTCCCCGTGATCGACAAACGGCTGCAGCGCTTCGGCGATGGCCGGATCGGACGATGCTTGTGATATATTCAATTCCGAAGTAGTCAAAATGATCTTTCTTTCAACGCATGATAAAGTGATCGCCATAATCGTCAGCCTTGTCGGCGAGATCTGGCGCACCTTGTATTTCCTCCACTTGCAGCGCGTAATCCTGCCCGAAATGGCTCGAACAGGTCACACGGCTGTTGGTCAATGTCCGGAAATCGGGAGAGTCAGCGTAAGCGCGATATGTTCGCCCCGCCACGTGACAGCGTAATTGACGGTTGCCTCAGAGACGCCCGACGGGTAGGTCGCGGTTTCAACGTGCGGGCGATACTGGGTTAAAGTCGTCGTCACGGGCGCTGGTTCGGACGTTGTGCATTCCGGGAACGTCACCGTGCACTCAGCAGGCTCTTCCAGTCTGTTGATCGTTGTGGACTTCACGCTAACGGGATACGCTTCGGCTCCGCCCGTCGTCACTTTGTCCACAACGAACACTCCCGCCAAGTCGGTAAGCGCAAGGGCCTTTGTTTGGTCGTCCACATTGCATTTCTGCACATCGTGAAAGACGCCCAGCACGTGTGCCTCATAATCGCTTGCAGCCCGTGCCTGTGTTTTTGGGTCGCCTTCCACCGCCTGGAGCATTTCAGCCTTGAGCGTTCGCAGCGAATTGGGCGCCGACCTGCCCAGCCGCCAAGACGCTTTATAGAGGGTTTCCAGGCGATCCATGCCATCGAACCGCCAGAAATTCGGCGGAGCTGCCTTGTAAAGATCTGGCGACGGCTTCCTCGCATCGTCGATATACGCCGTGATTCCGTGTGAGTTCGATTTTGCGATTACCGCCATGTACTGGTCAATCATCCGCTCCCGCTGCTGAGAGTTTATTGGGACGTCGAACACTGCGGATTGGACGTTGTCGGCGCTGCCGCTGCGCACCGTCACTTCCAGTGAGCTCGGCTTGATTTGCATGGTCACGCCATACAAATGACCGTTCGCTTTGCCTGCGTCGATAATGGCGGCGGGAAGCGGAAAGTCCCTTCGCGGAAGATCGAGGCCGGTATCGGCGATGCCCTGGCTGAAAACGCTTAGCGTTGCCTCGCCATCGATCATCACCGCGTAATACGTTGAGTCAGTCACGCCCAGGGCCATGCCGGCAATGCCGTTTTCGTGGTTCCGTGAGAAATCAACGGTCGCCCCCACCGACGGTGTATCGACTCCGCGCTTGATCGGGCCCACAAGGTAAGAAATCGGCTCTGTCGGATAGTCCATCCGATATGGGTCGTAGGTTGCCCGCTCGCCAGGTTTGTAGAGCAGATCGGTTTCTGAGAAGGCCGAATGCTGCGGGAAACCGGGGGACCAGAGCGCGTTGCCGTTCTGCTCCCACCCCCAATCGACATAATGGAACGAGTTATGGCGCGTGCTCAGCCATGCCTGCCACGCCTTGTCGACGTCTCCGAGCGAGCCGAATATGCTTGCCGTGACGGGTCCGACGGTGTTGCTGTCGATATGCCCAAGATAGTACTCGTCGCGCCAAATCCGCCACTTCAGAAACCTGTCGGGATCTGTCCACATGAACTGCGTCAGCATCACCGCTGGGGCTCCGCCCACGGACCACGCAGTCGGTAGAAACTCGGCAAACGACGGACGTTCCTTCTGATACCTGCTCAGGCCCACATCGGTCCAGTTGTTTGTCGTGGCCTTGTCAAACACCATCACCGTAAGTTGCTTCTTGGCCGGGTCGTAGACGCTTTGTTCGGCGCTATAGGTGAAGTCTTCGAGCCCGCCTGTGCCGAATCCCACCATTTGCAACATGTGAAGGTTCTCGTGGATCATCAGGGCACGCTGATGGTACTGTAGCGATCCACTGGGGTAGTTGTATGCCGAATGATTGGCATACATGGTTATTCCGCCGCCATACTCATCCGGTGGCGAAAGGCCGATATCGCTGGACATCACCTTCTTCATTAAGTCCGCAGTGGACGCGTAGACAAAATACATCCGCGTGTCTGGATCGGGCGGCTCTGCGCCAACAAGGTCTACCCAATGCGGATACGCCAGTTCGGCCACTTCGAGAAGGCTTGTGCAATACGCATCCCCCATGTCCGACTGCAAGGCGTAATGCTGGCTGACGTAAAAAACAAAGCCGGGATAGTGGTGGATCATCTGGCCGGCATACGTTCTCGGAACAAGGCTTCCGACTTTAACTGTCTTGATGGAGACGGCGGTGGACGTGTGCCCGGAAACGATGACGACGGCGGGTGTGTCAGACGGCGGAGGTACAGCAGTCTGCGCATGTGCAATGCTCGACATCAACACTGCACAGGCAATCGCCAGTGTTGGCGCTATCGCTAGGTTTCGACTCATCGCGTCCCAACAAGCTCCCCCAAGATCGTCACAATCGCATGTTCCCTACATCTTGCAACATTCCTGCCTCTGCTTGGGCAAAGGGTCCACTGCCCGCTGAGACGCGAGCAACAAGCCGGTAAAACCCCTTGGCTATGGGTACTATCATATTGACTTAACCGACCGAGAACGAGGACGTCGTATGAGCGAAAGCGGCCGCATTGTAGTTTTCACACTTGCCGAACGGCAATTGGCATTTCCTCTGGATGAGGTGGAGAGGGTTGTTCGGGCGGTTGAAATCGTGTCTCTTCCGCAAGAGCATGACACCACGCTCGGTGTGGTAAATATCCAGGGCCGCATCATCCCGGTCATTGACATTCGCGGGTTGTTCGCCCTTCCCCAGCGCGAGATTGAGCCAAGCGACGTCTTTGTTGTCGTGCATACGTCCGGCCGATCCCTTGTGATTGTTGCCGATACGGTACGCGGAGTCGTTGAATATGCGGATTCGGACATGATTGCGGCCGATGACGTTCTTGTGGGACAGGAGTGTGTGGCAGGTGTGCTGAAGTACGGCGAAGAGACTGTCTTGGTCTGCAGCGCAGCCGGTCTGTTGTCTCGCATTGACGAGCAGGCCATGAATGTGCCGCAGAAGGAATAGGAGCGACGTGTGAGGCGCGGCAAATGGCGGAACACCTGTCCTTAGCGCTCAGTTCACAGCTTAGCGAACTCTTGGAAACCCAAACAGGGCTGCATTTTCCACAAAAGAAATGGCCCGATCTGGAGAGAGCGCTATGCGTCGCCGCGCCCGCCCTCGGATTTGACGACGTGCCGTCTTTTGTCGAAGCGCTTCTCGCATGTCCTGCCGACAAGAGCCGCATCGAGACACTGGCCTCGTGCCTGACAATAGGCGAATCTTACTTCTTTCGAGAAAAGAGTGCTCTGGATCTTTTTTCCAACCAAGTCCTTCCCGCCCTCATCCGCGCGAGGCGCGGCGCCAACCGGCAGATCAGAATCTGGAGCGCAGGCTGCTCCACCGGAGAGGAGCCGTACACTCTTGCCATTCTTCTGAAAGAGGCCATTCCAGACCTTTGTAGTTGGAACGTCTCAATCCTTGGCACCGATATAACGCCGTCGTTTCTCAGCAAAGCCAATGACGGCGTCTATGGCGAATGGTCTTTTCGAATGACCACTCCATCGGCAAAGGAAAAGTACTTCCAGAAGACAAGTACCGGCAAGTTCCAGGTCTCGCCAGAGATCAAAAGACTGGTTCATTTTTCGTTCCTCAACCTTGCTGACAATGCGTACCCCTCGCTCTCAACCGGCACGAACGCGATGGATGCAATCTGGTGCCGCAATGTCCTGATCTACATGGGCCACGAAACGGCGAGGCGAATCGTGCACTCGTTTCACGATTGCCTGGTAGACGGAGGCGTGCTCGTCGTCAGTCCTACAGAGACTTCCGCCATACGATGTTCTGGGCTTGTCGCTGCGACCCCGCATGGCGCACCGGTTTACCGAAGAACAGCTCCATTGCACGAAAGCCAGCGCATGCAGGCGCCAAGCTCCATCGCGCCATTGCCCCCTTCTCCTCAACTGCCACGGCACGCCAATGAGACGTCGGTTGCACCGGCAGCGCCAGAAGATCCGATTCGCACGGCATGGGCGCTGTATGAGAAAAGGCTTTACCGGGAAGCCGAGGAGATCCTTGGCGACGTTCTCTTGGAACGGCCTGACAACGCAGAAGCGAACGCGCTCCTGGCACGAGTTTGCGCCAACGAGGGCAAGCTGGGCGATGCCGCGAAATGGTGCGGCAAGGCATTGGCCGCCGATAAGCTGAATCCAGCGTATTACTATTTACAGGCCACTGTTCTTCAGGAACAAGATGAGATCGAGCGAGCTGTCGCATGCTTAAAGCAAGCGCTCTACTTGAACCGAGATTTTGTGCTGGCGCACTTTGCCCTTGGCAACCTTGCGCGTCTTCAGGGAAAGCTCAGTGAATCGCGGAAGCACTTCGCGATCGCTCTCGCACTGTTGACCGACATTGATGACAACGAAATCGTGCCCGAGTCAGATGGGTTGACGGCCGGGAGGCTGGTTCAGATCATAGTCGGCACGAAGGAAGGCACACCGTCGCCATGAATGACCAGGACGCGGCAATGAAGAGGGACGTGCTGCGAGCCAGGGCAAGGGCGCTGGCCCACCAGCCTGAGCACGAGGAAGCCGAGGCCAACTTCCTTCAGGTAGTGGAATTCGTTCTCTCCGACGAGCGATATGGGATACCGATAACATACGTGCGCGAGGTCTATCCGTTCAAAGAGATCACGCCAATCCCTTGCGCCCCCGTCTTTGTCCTCGGCATGATCAATATCCGCGGCAAAATCCTCACGGTGATAGACCCGAGAGCGTTTTTTGACCGTCCAAAGCTGCCGGTTGGCCCACTGAGCAAGGTCGTTGTCATACATGTGGACGACGTCGAAGTGGGATTGATCGCAGACACAGTTGTTGGAGTCCGTGCGGTTGAGATTGACGAGATACAGCCCCATTTGCCAACAATGACAGGGCTTCGCGCAAAGTATTTGAAGGGGCTCGCGTCAAATCATCTGGCCATTCTGGACATCCCGTCAATACTTTCTGATCCGAGCCTAACTGTAAACGAAGAGGTTGAATGATCTATGCTCCGGCCCCTAAGCTGCCGGTTTCTCAAAGAGGAGACATGCCAATGAAATGGTTTGTTAATTTTTCAACGCGGGCCAAACTCCTAATTGGGTTTGGTGTGATGTTCCTGTTTCTGGCCACAATTATCGTGATGGCTTACAATGCCATGACGGCGATTCAAGAATCTCAAAAGGCACTGTACGACATAGCGTTCGCCAACGTCTCCGACCTGATTAACACGCGATCCAATCTCAATGGAAGTCAGGTGGCAGAGTTGACCATGTTGCTGGCAAACAGGTCTTATCTGGACACCGCCCTGAATGACGTGAAGACGCGGTCGCAGTCCGGCGACGATTGCATCCAGACCCTGCTTGACCGCAACCAGAGCGATCCGCGCTTAACCAGCCAGCTCGAAGACATCAAGGCCAAGATGACGGAATATGAGGCAACCCGAGACAGCCAATTCGTCCCTCTGATTCAAGCGGGCAACACCCAGCAAGCAACCGCTTTGTCAATGGGTGTGCAGCGGGAACGTTACGACCACTTGCGCACAACCCTCCTTGATCTGGCCAATGCCATTCAAGCTAATGCCGCAAGCGCAATGCATCAGTCTCAAAGCGAGATAAGGCAAGTGAAGCGCGAGATTCTGTTCGTGGGCCTTGCCGCGCTTCTTATCGGGCTTCTCATGGCCGCGTATTTGGGCTGGCTGATCGCGGAGCCTCTTCGGCACGTCTCAAGATCGGCGCAAAAAATCGCAGCGGGGGAGCTTGGCGAAATTGTTCGTCCCAACAACCGCAAAGACGAAGTAGGTGTTCTGACGCAAACGTTTGCCGACATGACAAGCACCTTCCATGCCATGGCTGGCATCGCCGAGCAGATGGCGGCAGGAGATCTGAGAGTTCAGGTCAACCCGCAATCGGATCGGGACATTTTAGGCACGGCGTTCGCCTCGCTGGTCAGATCTTTGCGTGACACGGTGGCCGGAATGTCCGAAGGGATAACCGTGTTAACCGTGTCCTCCAGTCAGATTTCGTCATTGTCGACGCAACTCGCCGCCAGTGCCACCGAAGCCGCCAGTGCCGTCAATGAGACGACGGCGACGGTGGAAGAGATACGCCAAACCGCCCACTTGGCCAGCGAAGTTGCCTCAACCGTGGCCGACAGCGCTCAAAATGCCGTCCGCATATCAAAAACTGGAAAGCAAGCGACTGACGACACGATAACCGGCATGAATCAGATTCGCCATCACATGGAGTCGATTGCCGACAGCATGGCCCACCTCAGCGAAGAAAGCCAGGTTATTGGCGGCATTATCGCCACTGTGGACGATCTGGCTCAGCAGTCCAATCTTCTCGCGGTGAACGCTGCTATTCAGGCTGCCACGGCCGGCGAGCATGGCCGCGGCTTCGCCGTGGTTGCCCAGGAGGTGAAAATCCTCGCTGAGCAGTCGCGATTGGCCACCGCGCAGGTCAGAGCAAACCTCAACGATATCCAAAAGGCCACTGCTGCGGCTGTAATGGCCACCGAGATGGCCGCCAAGTCTGTTGATAGCGGTCTGGCACAGTCGGTCCAGGCTGCGGAGGCCATCGTGACCCTGTCCGACAGCGTTTCAGAGGCGGCTCAAGTGGCCACTCAGATCGCAGCGTCAAGCCGTCAGCAGTTAGTCGGCATTGACCAGGTCGTGCTCGCGATGGAAACTGTGAAGGAGACGACGAACCAAAATGTGGACAGCGCACGTCAATTGGAGACGTCGGCGCACAATATCACAGAACTTGGGCGAAAGCTCAAACAACAAGTGGAACATTATCAAGTTTAGGAGGCGCTGTCGATGGAATCCAGTGACAGCGATTTTCTTCGGGACCTGGAAGCGGCCTTTCAAGTAGAAGCGGACGAGCATATTCAGGCCATGTCCGCCGGTTTGCTCGAGATGGAGAGCATGCCGGCTAACCAGCGAAGCGCGCCGCTGATTGAAACTGTGTACCGAGAAGCACACAGCCTCAAGGGCGCGGCCCGCGCTGTTAACAACAGCGGTGTCGAGACGGTCTGCCAGTCATTGGAAACGATCTTCGCGGCTTGGAAGCATTCGGATATTGTTCCTGAACCAGGATATTTCGATACGCTGCACCAGGCCCTCGATCTCGTGCGCACACTTGTATCCGCCGGAAAAAGTGGCATCTCGGTGCCAGACCAGCACCGGATGGCTGTCACCATGCACGATCTCAGCCGCTTTGCTCACCCCTCCGGCGAAAGCGCTGATCACATGCTCAGTGCCGCAGAGAATCCTGACGAGCTCTCTCTTCCTCCAAGCAGCGTTTCGTCGCCATCAGAGCCTTCTGAACGCGAACGGCAGGCACATGTCGATCTCGCAGAACCTGCGCCTGCCGCGCGAGGCACCGGCCGCCGTCCCGAAGAAGCCGCCGTCGTGACAAATGTGATCATGTCACCGGAAACCGTGCGAATAGCCACCGGCAAGCTGGACAGCCTGTTGCGCCAGTCAGAGGAGATGCTGGCAATAAAACTCATGGCCGCACACCGTGCCGCCCAGTTGCATGAGGCTCACACCGATGTGCAGGCAGCGCTGAGGCGCTGGAAATCAGAGTGGTCTCGCATTGCCCCCGATATCGGTGTGCAGAATCAGACGCCCAACGCTGCCGACCAGCACAAAGCAAATCGCTCGACTCAGGACAACCGGCTCATTGCCTTTGCCGAATCCTGTCTTGAATCCCTGAAGTCGCTGGACATGAGGCTGCACATGCTTTCAAAGTCTGCGGACCAGGACTGCCGCGATATCGGAAACAAGGTAGACACCCTTCTCAACGACACGAAAAGCCTGTTGATGCTGCCATTTTCCACGCTTTTGGACATGTTCCCGCGCATGGTCCGGGATCTGGCCACAGCCGAAGGCAAGAGCGTCCGATTGCTGCTGCATGGTGAAGATGTCGAAATCGACAAGCGCATTTTGGAAGAAATGAAAGACCCATTGATCCATCTCCTGCGCAATGGCGTCGACCATGGCATCGAGGACAAGGTCACACGCGAGCGAGCGAACAAAGCCGCTCAAGCAACCGTCACGATCTCAGTGTCGCAAGTGAGCGGAAACGAGATCGAGATCCTCGTCTCTGATGACGGGGACGGAGTCGATATCGACCGAGTCAAGGCAGCCGCTGTTAAACAAGGGCTCGTTGAAAGTGAGGCGGCGAGCAGGATGAGCGACGCCAATGCGCTTGATTTGGTCTTTCTCTCCGACATTTCAACGAGCACGATTATCAGCGAATTCTCCGGGCGCGGGCTGGGCCTGGCGATTGTGCGTGAAAAGGTCCAGAAATTGGGCGGCCACATTTTGTTGACGTCGGAGCGCGGACATGGTGCCACATTTCAAATATTGCTGCCGTTGAGGATGGCAACGTTCAGGGGAATTCTGGTCCAGGTGGCGGATCAGACATTGGTGATACCCACCGCCAGCGTGGAATTTGCCGGCAGAATCCCCAATGAACCACCGGTGACCGTGGAGAACGAAGAAACCATACTCGTCAATGGACGGCTTATGGCCATTGTGCGGTTGAACGACGTGTTGGAAATCCCGTCCTGCTCCCACGGCAACGACAGGTTGCCCTACTGTCCGATCGTTGTGCTTGGCTCAGCGGACACGCGCATCGCGTTTCAGGTGGACGCGATTCTGAATGAACAGGAAGTGCTTGTTAAGCCGCTTGGCAAACCGCTTCAGCGTGTGCGCAATATAGCGGGCGCCACCATTTTGGGCTCGGGCAAGCCAATCCCAATCATTAACCCGGCGGACTTGCTGAAGTCCGCGTCGAAACTTGCCGGTGCGCCATCGCGCACAACGCCTTCCAAAGTCGACGAGGCGGTGCCCCAAAGCCCGATACTGCTCGTCGAAGACTCCATCACGTCGCGCATGCTGCTCAAAAACATCTTGCAGTCCGCAGGCTACCAGGTGACAACGGCAGTAGACGGGTTTGAAGCATGGGCGGCGCTGCAATCCCAAGAGTTTGCACTGGTCGTCTCCGACGTCGACATGCCGCATATGGACGGATTTGAGCTCACGGCCCATATCCGTGCCGACAAATCGCTCGAACAGCTCCCTGTGGTGCTGGTTACCGTACGCGAATCGCGAGAGGACCGAGAGCGCGGTGTGGACGTCGGCGCAAACGCCTATCTCGTGAAAAGCAGCTTCGAGCAGAGCAATCTCCTCGAAATAATCCGACGTCTGATTTGATTCATTGTATAAAAGCGTATGATCCACGTACTCATAGTTGAAGATTCTCCGGTAGTTCGCGAATTGCTGATCCACATCCTCGGGTCGGACCCAGCAATCAATATCATGGGGACACAAAGCAATGGCGCGGACGCTCTTCAGTTCCTGTCGCATTCCAAGCCGGACGTGATCACGATGGATATCGACATGCCGGTCATGGACGGCCTTGAGGCAACACGCAGGATTATGGAAACGCACCCGATTCCAATTGTCATAGTGAGCGGCATGTTTACGTCAAAACTTGCATCGACCACGTTCCGTGCAATGGAAGCAGGCGCAGTTGCCGCAGTGAAGAAGCCGCACGGACCCGGTCATCCCGAATATGACGTCGATTCCGCAAAACTCATTCAAATTGTCAAGGCGATGGCAAGGATCAGGGTCGTCAGGCGCTGGCCCAAAAAGAGCAATGCCGCGTCCTCCGGGATCATCCCAAAGATCGAGTTGCCAAGTGCGCCGAGAACAGTCAAGATCGTCGCCGTCGGTGCATCAACCGGCGGGCCTCCTGTCCTGCACGCCATTCTTTCGCGCCTTCCTGAAACCTTCCCGGTTCCCATCCTGATCGTCCAACATATCGCCACGGGGTTTGTCCAGGGCCTGGCAGACTGGCTGGAGCAGGACACCGGTCACGCCGTGCATGTCGCTCACCACGGACAGCCGCCTCTGCCGGCGCACATCTATATCGCGCCGGACAGCTCGCACATGGGGATAGATCGCGACGGTCGGATCGTTCTTAGTCAAGACGCGCCGGAAAACGGCCTGCGGCCGTCAGTGTCCTATCTCTTTCGATCTGCGGCGAACGTGCTGGGAGCGGGTGTAGTCGGCGTTTTGCTGACCGGTATGGGAAAGGACGGTGCCGTCGAGCTGAAAAACCTGCGCGATTGCGGTGCCGTTACGATTGCCCAAGACAAGCAATCTTCCATTGTCTATGGAATGCCCGGCGAGGCTTTTAGGCTGGCTGCAGCAATGCACGTGCTGCCGCCGGACAAGATCGCGGAACTGCTGATCTGCCTCACGAGCAAATAGGGCCAGAAGGACATTGAGATCATGGAACAAGTGCGGAACGTACTGATCGTGGAAGACAGCCCGACCCAGGCACTCATGCTGCAACACTCACTTACCCAGCGCGGCTATCACGTGTGTGTCGCCCGCAGCGCGCAGGAAGCCATCGGGATGCTAAGCGAATATGCTGTTTGCGTGGTCGTTACCGAGATCGTGATGCCTGAGTTGGACGGATACCAGCTATGCAGGCAGATAAAGTCACAAGAAAAGTGGCATGATGTCCCAGTTCTCTTGCTCAACTCCTTTGCCGACCCGGAGGCCGCAATCAAAGCGCTGGATTGTGGCGCGGACAACTGGATCGCCAAGCCTTATGACGAGCAGTCCCTCGTTTCGGCACTGGACGATGCGTGTGCGAACAGATCCAAGCTCGCGCAGTCATCTGCCGCGGGCTCAATTGAAGCGATTGATCATGGAAGAGATGTGCGCTGCACACCTGCGCTTCCTCTGCTTTCCCTTCTTCTTTCGACCTACCAGGTCGCCGTGCAACGGACACTTGAGCTCCGCAGCCTAAAAAGTACGCTGGCACTTCTGCAAGAAGGATCGGCGGCGACGCCGCAAGTGCCTGGTGTCGAACGTGTTATGGTTCAGGAGAACCCGCTCAATAGCCAGAAAACACCGGATAGCAGTGACGCAGGTGTGCAAAGCCTTCACGTGCTTCTGGCCGAGGACAGCGCGGTCAACCAGCAATTGACGCAGCATTTGTTGGAGAAGCTGGGACACACTGTAGTCGTTGCGGCAAACGGAAAACAAGCTCTGGAAGCCCTTCGATTAGAGGCATTCGACCTCGTGTTGATGGACATGGAGATGCCTGAAATGGATGGATGCCAGACTACGGCGCAGATCCGCCTCCAGGAGCAGACGTCAAATTGGCACGTGCCCATAATCGCCATGACCGCACATGACGAACAGCAAGTTGTTGATCGCTGCCTGGCTGCGGGCATGGATGGATATGCATCCAAACCACTGCAAGCGCGCGAGCTCAATGAGATTCTGAACCGCGCATCTCTTGCCGCCAACAGCCGGCCGCCACAGAACAACCCCGCGGTTTTTGACCGTGCGGATGCAATGGAGCGCGTTGATGGCGACACGGATCTGCTCCAGGACGTGCTCCGGTTGTTTCAGGGCGAGGCGCCGGTCATTATGGACCAGATTCGTCAGGCCGTCACAGTGAAGGATGCATCGGCACTGGAACAAGCGGCGCACAAGCTAAAGGGAAATGCCGCCGCGATCGGGGCCCATGACGTTGCGGCGGCGGCGCGGGAGCTGGAGGCTATGGGACGTCAGCAAGGCATGTCCGGTGCAAACATGGCGCTTGTCGCGCTTCAACAAGCGCTGGACACGCTCGACAGCGCCCTCGTTGCCTCGCCAGACCACCGTTCGATCACTCGCGCGCGCGGCAACGCACAAGAGGTGAAATTATAGTTTCATTGCGAACTACATTTAATAAAAGATGGCGTATACTGATCTCATGATTACTACGCCGAGACGCCCAACTCAGGCAGTAACATACGAGCGACAATGGCTAACAAACTTTATGACCGGAGTGTGCTTAACACTGCGGAAGAAGCGCTTGAGTTCATCAGCACATTGCTCGAGTCCTCCACAGAATATTCCATCATCGGAAAGGACCTCGACGGCAATATTGTGCTTTGGAACAAGGGGGCGCAGCGGCTCTACGGGTATGCACCGGAGGACGTAGTTGGGAGGGCCAATGCATCAATACTGCACACCAACGAAGACGTCTCTTCCGGACGGAACCGAGCGATTATGCGCGAAGCCCTTCAGAACGGCAAATGGGACGGAGAGGTCAACAGGGTGTCCCAAAATGGCCGGCAGTTTGTCACGCGAGCCGCAATAACACCTTGGCGAGATTCCTCTGGAAATCCGATAGGATTCGTCTTGATCTCGAAGGATATCTCCGACGAGATTCTGCTTCGCGAACAGTACCGTCGCAGCCAAGAACATTTGGCAGGCATCATCAATTCCGCGATGGACGCGATCATTTCGGTCGACGAAAGTCAAACCATCACGGTGTTCAACCACGCGGCCGAGCAGATGTTCGGCTACGACGCCAAGGAAATGCTGGGCGAGTCGATTGACCGCCTCATTCCACCGCGCTACAGGTCGGCGCACAGCGGGCACGTTCGCCTATTTGCAATCTCCGGCACCACAAATCGCAAAATAGGCGCATTGGGCACTCTCAGCGCCTTTCGCGCCGACGGCGAGGAGTTTCCCATTGAGGCGTCGATCTCCCAGATTGACGTCCGCGGGCAAAAGCAATTCACAGTCATTCTCCGCGACGTCACCAAGCGACAGGAAGCGGAAGACCAGCTCAGAGCGAAGCAAGAAGAGCTGAAGTCGACGTCGCAGCAGCTCTGGCAAGCAGCGAAACTCGCCACAATGGGAGAATTGGCCGCCAGTGTCGCCCACGAATTGAACAGCCCGCTTGCCACAGTCGGCTTGCGCGCAGAATTGTTGCTCTCGCAGATGGAAGACCGAGATCCGAGCAGGCCCGCCTTGGAGATCATCGTTCAGGAAACAGACAGGATGGGCGGACTGGTTGCAAATTTGCTTGAGTTCAGCAGACGCAGCGCACCGCAAATATCAACGGTCAGCCTGTTCGCGGAGTTTGAGCGCACGATGGAGCTGATTCAAAACCACCTGCGGAACCAAAGCATTACTGTCAATCGGGAATTTGACGTATCACTGCCAGACATTCGCGCTGATCGCCAGCAAATGAGGCAGTTGTTCCTCAATTTGATAACGAACGCCGCCGATGCAATGCCACACGGTGGAATCATGACCATCCGCCTCGAAGGCGGTCCCGCGCAGTGTGTTGTCGAGATAAGCGACACCGGCGAAGGCGTCGCCCCCGAGCACATGTCAAAATTGTTCGAGCCCTTCTACACCACCAAGCCCGAGGGAAAGGGCACAGGCCTGGGCCTTCCGATTTGCCGTCGAATTGTCGAGGAACACGGAGGCGCCATCAATCTCTCAAGCACCCTTGGCCTAGGCACCACCGTTCGCGTCACCCTGCCGGCAGTCAACAGCGATCACGAAGCAGGCAATCTTTAGGCAGAATAACGGCGAAGATCGAAAGGAGCACCGGATACGTCCTCCTGTCCTCTCCTTCCTGCGTCTCCCCGCGTAGGGGAGAAAGGCCCCGCTTGGCGGGTAGAGAGGTTCCCGCGCTGCTTCCGACTGCGGTTTCTTGGGTTTGACCCAAGCCGTTATAACATATAAGAGAGGTTCCTTTTATCGGCGATGCCATCCTGGGGCAATGCGGCTACGGGCGGCATTCGCACACGGCTGGCATCGCAAAAGGTTTCCCCAAAAGTACGCTCATTATATTGAAAATTTCAGCATTGCGACGCTATCATACGATCAGAAGCTTTTGGATTCGCTCGTTGTGGTGAGATATGGACCGATTTAGATTGATCGGACGTCTTGGAAGTTTCGCATTCGCCCTACTGTGCGTCTTGGCAGTGCAACAGCCGCACAGTGATGCTTCTCCACCCGCCCGCACGATTACCTGGGACATAAACCGGCAAGGCTCGTTCGTCACCGCGCTGACTCGCGACATGCTGGGCCGCGTTTGGACAGCCTCGGAAGACAATGGCATTTGGGTCTACGATCCCGCTCTTCCCGCTGGCAAGCAGTGGGTCCAATACACTGCGGCAAACACGAACGGCTGCCTTGGCGACGATGACATCTGCTCCCTCTGCTGCGACAGTCTCGGACGCATTTGGGCTGGCACCTGCCGCCACGGCGTTTCGGTTTTCAACGGCGCCGGATGGAAAAGCTACGACGAGATCACCGGGCCGCTTGGATCGCATGTGACATGCCTCGCCAGCGATCCCGCAGACGGCAGCGTCTGGGGAGGTTCCGAGGCGGGACTCTTCCGCTACAGTCTCAAATCGAACACCTGGACCTATTTCACGCGTGCGCAGGGCCTGCCAAGCGACGCGATCCACTGCCTCTGCTTTGGCCCGGCCGGCGACATCTTTGTAGGAACCGACTCCTGCGGGCTTGCCATCGCGTCCCACGTCGACGGCTACACCACATGGCGCACCGTGCCCGGCCGGGACAACCAGCCGCCGTCGAACGCCGGGACTGGCCTTCCGAGCGATATCGTCAATTGTGTCCTCGCCATAGGCCGCACCGTGTACGTCGGCACGCTAAACGGCCTGGGAGTGAGCCAGGACAACGGCGAAACTTGGGCCTACCTGCGGGGACTGGACTGGAAGGACAAGGCCGGAGGTCTGTTCCAGCGACCGTCTGGCATTGGCTCGATGCCCAATGGAGTGCTGGCGGAGGACTGCGTGGAGAGCCTTGCAGCCGATGGAACAGGGAAAATATGGCTTGGCTATCGCCGAAGCGGCGTTCATGCGCTGGACGAGAAGTTGACCGCCGGCATCGTCCATAAGAGCCAAAAGAACTCGGACGGGGATTACGCCAAGTGCCTCCTCCCCGAATCGTCCGGCGTCGCCACAGGCTGGTATCTTGGCGGCTTGTCCACGCCCGTCGACTTTGCAGGTCCCCCAGGCTTCTACGAGGCAAGCCAGCGGCAAACGCCCGATTTTCCCGCACAAGCGGACCGATCAGACCTCGCATCGGACACCCTGTCAGGATTGCCGCAGACGCCCACGTCGTCGTCCCATCCTGGGCAGGTTTTCGTGCTCGACGATGACTGGATCACCCGGGGAAGCTGGCTCGGAAGACATGGCACGTACTGGGCCTGCCTGTTCTCGATGCTGAGACCCGACGATTACATCTGGGGCACCGGTTCCGACGAAGTGACATGGCAGTCCCAGTGCGGCCCAAACGTCCTGCCAGGACACGGCGTGCTAAAGGCATGGTGCCAATGGCTCTACTCGGCTGATCCCCGTGTGCTCGAAATGCCGAAGCCGTACCTGGACAGCCGGGTGCGCAAGGGCCTCACCGATTGGGCCAAAGATCGGCGCGAGTCCGAGGTGGACGACGGTGGGGAGACATATCCAATTACGCACGAAGGGCCGGACGTGTACTGCACAGTCACGGTGCCCGAAGGCTTGTTCTTGCTGACGATTTATGACGTGAACTACAACGGCCACGGGAACATGGAGCGGTACCGCGATTACGAGGTGAGAATTCGCCAGCACAATCCAAGCCGCGAGCTGTGGCAGAAGATGGATTTCAGCACCTCGATTCTCGCAACCGCCCGCATTTCCGACTTCTGGTCTGGGGTGTGGAAGCGGTTTATGGTCGTTGGCCCGGCTGTTGTCGACGTGCAATTGGCAAGGGACGGCTCCATGAACACGATCTTGCCCGCCGTCATGCTGGACAACTGTTCATACGCCGCAACATCCAGCGCCCCCGCGACCAAATCAACGGTGTCCAGCCTGTGCATGGCCGCCTGGCGCGATCCTAACTGGTATGCGCGGAACGAGCGAATCGCGTTTTTGTCTGCGTTGCAAGCACTCGCAGCCGACACCGGGAGCACGCCTTCGCCTGGCGCGGCGTCCGAAGCGGTCACCGCATTCCGAAGGGCCGGGCTGTTTTCGCGCGGCGAGGACGCGGCGCACGCACTTGGCGAGGTCACACCGCGGGACACGGAGATGAGGCTTCGCTGGGACGGCAAAACGGCATCCCTCTCTGGAAAGGAGAGCGTCGTTCTTGGCGATTCCGAAATGAATCCGCCCTCGCCCTGACATCACGCAAGAACTACAATGGAGACACAAGAGCGAAGCGAGACGTTCATGGACAAAATAATAATAGCACGTTCTGCAATGGCATGCTGTATCGCCTTGGTTGCAAGCAGCTCTCTTCACGCTGGGCAGGTTTATGCCTCGCTGGCTGACCAGTTGGCCGCCAGATCCGCAGAGATGTCAAACCTGGCCGTAGGCTACAGTTACGACGGATCTCATTCATGGCCCGGCACCGATCACAAAACTCTCGTGCAACTTCAACAACAGGCGACAAAAACTCAAATCGACAATGAGCGCCGGGACGGCGTGACCGATCCCAAGGAGATCAAGAAATATGTCGATTCGGCTCTTGCGTCGCTTTCGTCTATCGGCCAACCATGGACGCATCCGATACACGGTACTGTCACGGTGTCATCGGGCCAGGACGGCGATCTGCTCCTTAACTCGCTTTATGTGGAGCCGCAGGCATTTCCATATATAACCGACTATCACTATACGCCTGGCAACGTGCTTGTGGCGAGATATTTCAAGCGCAGCACGGACGGCCCGGCCATACAAGACGGATTCGCCACCATTTACAAGACGTCCGGGCGTGGCGTCGAATTGCGGAGCGAGATGTTCGCCACAATGATCGACATCCAGCCAGAGGACCTCATGCTTCTCGCCGCCGTCGATCCGCTTGTGACATACGGCGGGGCGTGGCGAACAGTGGCGGCAACGGCAAACTCCACGACCATTGCTTGCGACGTCACCACCGGTCAAGCCAGCCCGTTCAAAATCACCGTGACTCTCGATGCGCTGCATGGCCTGGCACCCTCGGACATCACGATAGCTGGCCGGGAAAACAACGTGGTGTACCACGTCTCCGCGTACAAGCAGCATGGAGATCTGTGGATTCCTGCGGACTACACGCTTCACAGGAAATGGGATACCGGTGCCGCCACTGACAGGCACTTTCTAATTCAGTCGATTGCGCCGATTTCCGGCCCGATTGCGCAGCCAACCGTCACGAACATCCATGACTTCCGGCTGCTTGGAACAGACCTCTCGCCCGACGACATCCACGCGGCCGAGGTCAGAAACGATCCGGAGATGGTGACATACTCCTGGAACGGAAAGCTCCCAACGATTGCGGAGCTCAGGGAAATGCGCTACGGCGGAGCGGCACCGGGTGAAAAGAGCCCCGACCCCAAGCAGGACGGTGCCGCGCTCGTCGGTGGGCTGGCGTTGTTCGGCGCAGGGCTGCGCATGGGCAAGTCCAACCGGAAGCCCAGCGCTTAAGATCCGTGCCTGGCAGCTCAACGGCGGCAAGTGCCTCGGGCCGCAGGATCAGAATCCCTGCGGCCCGAACCCCCTCTTGGCACCACCTCTACCTCAGCACGAACGTCCCCCATAGCTCCGGTGTGAGGTCGGCTTCGCCGGGGACGTCGTTTACCAGGCCCGTGGCTTTGTTGCTCCAGTATTGGCGCGAAACCGTGGTCGTGCCGCCGTGGTCGGCAAACAGCACGCCGACGTCGGCTTTAAGGGACAACCCCGCCACAGGGCGCACGTCGAGCAGTTTCCATGGTATCGCCGCTTCCACAAAATATCCGCCGTCAATCGCCCGCTCAGCCAGTTGCACTTCGGGCGCAACGGCCACTTTGTCAAAAGCAACGATGTGCCACGGCGCTGTGAACACGTACCTGTCGGACACGCTCGCGCCTGGTGCCGCCTTCTCGTTAAGAACCGCCAACAAGTGGCCGTTTTGCGACGTCATCAGCAATCGCAAGTCGCCGGCGGGCCCAGTCTGCGCGCTTGGCCCGATCATCAAGTCCACCGCATCGCCGGTCTTGAACAGCAGATGCTCGTCCTGGCCGTTGTTCCGCAGATGGTCAAATTGCGAAAAAACCCGATAGCCAAGATAGAGATTGTCGTCGTCGTAACGGGCGGAAACCCGGGCGTATCGCAAATCGGGGCTGTCCTCGACATTCATTGCCAACGTTGAATCTTCCGATAGCTCGGGCCATTTCGCCGGGTCGCCGTCGATTGCCGGCTTTTGCGCCGTCTTGGCGACGTCATAGGTTTTCGCCTCGATTGTCTTGGAAGCGTTTTCCGCCGTCAGCGCAATGGCCTCCACATATTCGCTCGGGGTGTACGTGAACTTGCCGCCAAAGTGGCGGATTGTGTCCAGTCCCGTTACCTTGAGCACACGGGCGTCCGTTCCACCGATGGTCAGATAGACATTGCCGTCCGCTGCCCTCACAAAGTTGCCGCCAAAGCTCTCTCCGCCCGCAGTGGTGTTGTCCATCGGCATGCCGCGCACTGCTTTTGCCGGAGTGTCCGCCCCCGAACGGACGTCTTTGAACAGAGACTGCACCAATAGGCCGTCTTGCGTGAAGAGATAGTTCTCGCCGAGATTGCCGTTCAAATCGAAGACCTCGCCTGCCTCCTTTCCAAAGTCTCCCGTGCCCAAAAAGGACGATGGGCCGATAATGGTGCCGGGGCTGGCCGCATGCGCGGAGTGCGAGCCATGTACCGACGTGAAATGGCTCGGATACGATCCGAGGACTTTGCCATTGGCGTCAATTGCAAGGATTGGGTCCTGATTCACATAAAC
>Ga0255356_1000917_pt1 | contig 19249 bp, 12 predicted proteins | sample HBST100metaG_FD_189944 | JGI IMG/M metagenome (GOLD analysis project Ga0255356, IMG submission 189944) | Peat soil microbial communities from Stordalen Mire, Sweden - H.B.S.T100 | ecosystem: Environmental > Terrestrial > Soil > Wetlands > Peat | place: Sweden: Norrbotten County, Stordalen Mire...
CTTAATGTGCCATTCAGTAGAAATTCAGAGATCGGGGATATTACTTTTCAAATGAACCTTGTTACTCCTGAATTTGAACGCACGACACTGAAGAAGCGGCGGAGATTTCGTTACTTCACCGCAATCTGTGCAGTAGTCCTTGCGCTTCCCATTTTCTTTGCTGTTGCAGCGCACGCACAAGGCGGCCCGCCATTTCGCACTGACGACCCCGAAACTCCAGGGAATATGCAGTGGGAGATTAACTTCGGCTGGATCGGCGATCGCAATTCCTCGGATGGCGCCTATCAGGTGCCCGATTTCGATATCAATTATGGACTTGGTGACCGTATCCAGCTCAAGTACGAGATCCCCATCGCCATCCAGGAGACTCGTCCCCAAGCCGCCACCCCTGACCAACCGGCATCTCTTGGTCAAACCATCGGAGGCCTCGGCAATAGTATGCTCGGCATCAAGTGGCGCTTCTATGAGCACCACCCAGGCGACCCGGCTTTCCACAATCGTTTCGGTACTGGCCTGCTCGGTGCCTTTGGCCATTCCAAAGCGGTCCAATCACAACCCGCTGAAGGCCCAGGCGAATCCTCCGGTGCAGCGGAAAGCCACGAAGAAATCATGGACCTCAGCATCTCCACCTATCCGCAGCTCACTCTCAATAATCCTACGCGATCCGTATCTCGCGGTCTTGTAGATCCCGGTCCCAGTTTCTATCTTCCGCTTGAGATAAACGGTAGCATCGGCCCCATTCGCATTGACGGAGAAGTCGGTTACAACTTTGGAAATCACTCCATGGCACAAAGTTGGGGCCGCGGTCTGCTGGTTGGCCATGAGTTCAGTGAAAGCACCGAGGCCTACATTGAGCTATATAACGAGCAGGATACAAACCGGCTTCCTGCCAGCGAGGGCGCAAGCAAAGAGCCAAAACAGCGAGAGTCCACGCTCGGCCTGGGTGGCCGCCAATCGCTCAATAAAAGCCACACGATGAACCTCCTACTGATGGGAGGTCGCAGCTTCCAGACTATTTCCGCAGATAATAGCCAGCCAAGCTGGATCGCTTATGTCGGTCTGCAGATACTGCTCGGCCCCAAAAAGCACTAAAGATCTGGCCCTTAGCGATTGAAACGAAACTGGATGACCCACCCTAGTCGCGCATTTTTCTGTGGCTAGGGTGGGTCTCGCTGTGCCATCAAAATTAGCCAGATCAATATGTTATTTTTTTAATGTTACCTTCAAACGTCATTCATTTAAAAGACCGATAAACGGTACGCTCGTAAAGAGTAGTGCTCTGCGCAGCTTTACTGCGACGAATTAGCGCAGATACGTTGAACTGGGCCAGTGTGAATGCCAGAAAGTATGGAAAAGACAATGAAGGAGATACAAGGCTGATGCAGACAACAGGATCGCCAAACAAGATCTACACATTAGCAATCTTATCGCTGCTATGGATTATGACGTGCATGGTCGCGATAGCACAGACCACCGGCGGAACAATCACAGGAACTGTGCTCGACTCGAGTGGAGCAGTGCTCAATGGGGCTAAGGTAGTCGTGGTCGATACCGCAACCAATGCCACCCAAACCCTCAAGACAGCAGGAGCCGGGCTGTTCAATGTGCCGAATGTGAACCCAGGTAATTACAAGGTAACGGTTACTGCGCAAGGGTTTAGCCAGCAAGAAGTAAATACCCTGGTGGAAGTCAGCAAGAATACCGTCCTTACGATTCAGATGCAGGTTGGAAGTGCGGACTCAGTTGTGATTGTGTCTGCGTCGATCACGCCTATGGTGGATCTAGATAGCTCAACGCTGAATCAAGTCGTGGATGGAAAGACAACCCGCGAGCTTCCCCTGAATGGCCGAGACTTCACCATGCTTGCCGTGTTGGAGCCCAACGTGCATACGGTGGATAACCAGAACAGCATCTCTGCGGGTGACAACTCGCGCGCCAACCGCGGCGTAGGGACCCAGATCTCCATCGGCGGTACAAGGCCGCAACAAAATGTGTATCGCCTTGATGGCATCGTGATGAATGACTACACCGGCGCAGGGCCGGGCGGTGCTTTGGGCGGCACTTTGGGAGTCGATGCAATCCAGGAGTTCTCCGTTGTCACTTCAAACTCCACTGCGGACTTTGGCCGCACCTCTGGCGGAACTGTCTCTGCTGTCACTAGGGCGGGCGGGAACACATTCCATGGATCGACTTACGAATTTATTCGTAATAGCTACCTTGACGCCAAGAACTATTTCTCAAACGGTATTCCCTCTCCCCTCCGCCGTAACCAGTTCGGTGGTACATTTGGCGGACCCGTTATGAAAGATAGGCTTTTTTTCTTCTTTAATTATGAGGGTTTGCGGCAGTCGGTCTCGACAGCCACGACGGATACTGTTCCTAGCCCAAACGCGCGTCTTGGGTGGCTGCAATGCACACAGGCTGCAACAGGCAAACAGCAGAACGCGGGGTGCCTTACCGGAATAGGAGGGACTGAGGCGCCAGCAGGCACAACGGGCCTCCAGAAGACTGCGATCAACGCACTGGTAGCGCCCTATCTGCAGTTCTTTCCGACGCCAAACGGCACGATCGCTGGCGATACTGGGAGCTGGAGCTTCAGCTCTAAATCCGTGGCCAAGGAAAACCTGTATACCGGGCGCGCGGATTATACCATTTCCAAAACAGATGCAATTCACGGTACGGTGCTCCAGGACAGCTCTCTCGACACACAGCCGGATGGTTACGATTTTGTAGTTGAAGGGTTGCAGCCGCTACGCCGGCTCTTTACCGTGTCGGAGGCGCACACTTTCTCGCCTAATGTCGTGAACTTTGTACGCGCAGGCTATAACTATAACTTTGTGGTTTCTCCGTCATCGAATACTGCAATTAGCCCCTTGGCGTCAGATACCTCATATGGATTTGTTCCGGGAGTCCCAATTGGCGAGATGCATATTGGGAGCCTGTCGGCTTTTTTCGGCGGAGTGAACGCCGAAGGAACTTATTCCTACCACTACAACAGCTATCAAGCAGGCGACGACCTTTTTGCCACAAAGGGCAAACATTCCCTTCAGGCCGGGTTTAGCTTCGAGCAAATCCAGTCGAACGACAGAGGGACAAGCACAGCCGGCTATTATGTTTTCAGCACATATGCCAACTTTTTGACGAACGCGCCCACGAGCTTTACATCCTCAGTGCCCGGAACCAACACTCCTGCGTATCTGCGGCAGAAAGTCTATGGCGCCTATATCCAGGATGCCTATCATATTTACCGGAACCTGACGGTCAATCTCGGGATACGGTATGAGCCGACCTCGAGCATTACGGAGAAGTATGGCAATATCGGCGTGCTGCCGACAGACACAGCGGCAACTCCTAAGCTAGGTGGCAGCCTATTTAACAATCCGAGTTTAAAGAACTTCGCCCCAAGGATTGGCGTAGCCTGGGATCCATTTGGAAATGGCAAGACTTCGGTGCGCGGCGCCTACGGAATTTATGACACGCTGCCAATGCCGTATATGTTCATTCTCAGCACACTGAACGTCTATCCTTATAGCACTACGATCAGTGTGACAAATGCGGCAACCTTGGCCGGCACTTTTCCACAACAGACTTATCTGAATGCGCTTGTGAGTTCAGCTAACAAGTATGCGTATATCGATCAAAACCCGCGGCGCCCTTATGTCTCGCAGTACATGTTCAGCCTGCAACAGCAGCTTATTGCTGGAACCAGTCTGGAACTCGGTTACACCGGCGCGCACGGCGTTCGGCAGCCTACGAAGTCAAACGACGGAAATATTGTTGAGCCAATCAACACTCCGGTCAACTATGGAGATCCCGCAAACTATGGGAGTCTAACCTGGCCACTTGCCACCACGACTACGACAACGACCGCTGCCGGGGTGACTACGGTAAAAAATGCATTTACCGGAACAAAAATCAACCCGAATGCCAATATAGGCCAAACTGATACGACCTACTTCAACAACTCCACCACCTATAATGCGTTCAATGCATCTCTCCGGCGCAACATCGGGGCAACACGTATTGGAGTTACGTACACTTGGGCTAAAGCTCTGGATGAATCGTCGTCCTCGAATGGTGGAACAAACTTTACCAACTCGAGCACTGTCGCGCCATTCCCGCGCGAGATCAGCCGCTTCAAGGGCTTATCTGACTTTAACGTGAAATCGAACCTCTCGGTCAATGTGCTTTATACGGTTCCCGGACCAAAGCATGGCGAAATCAAGAAGCTTCTGGCCTCAGGTTACGAGATCGGCGGCATTGGACGGTCGGCCACAGGCCTGCCATTCACTGCTCTGATCTCTGGCGACGCGGTCGGTCTGCAAAGCGCAAGCACCTTCTCGTATCCCGATCGCATCTATACCGGAAAAGGGTGCAGTGGCAATCCGGTGGTCAAGGGCGATACATTCAACTACCTGAACCGGGCGTGCTTCACCTTCCCACAAGGCATCCAGCAGTCGGAAACCACCACGACGGCTGGTAACGGAACCGTGACTACGGTAAGAACATACAACCCGCAGTTTGGAAACGAACAACGGAACTCTATCATTGGGCCTGGGATCAATGATATCGATCTGTTGCTCACGAAGACCACCACGATGAGTCGGATACACCAAGGCTTCCATGCCGAGTTCCGTGCGGAGGCGTTCAATGTGCTGAACCACCCGATGTTCCAGGTGCCGTCCAGATCTTCAACAGCTGTCTTCAGCGCAACCGGCGGAGCGCAATCATCACAGATTCTTACGGCAACATCAGTCGAAGAAAGAGAGTTACAGTTCGGGCTGAAGCTAATCTTCTAGTAGCAAAGCAGGATGGCGTCGGCTGCTTATTTGCAGCCGGCGCTATTTATTTTTAGGTGACCCATTCGGCAAGCGGCATAGCTTTGGGGACCGGTTACTGGTAGGTGTAGCCAGTAGCGGATGTCAGGCTTTCTCTTGGGGGAAAACCCCCATATTGCACAAAATGTGATTGTTCCCCTCTTGATCGTTAACCGTTCTAAAATGTATCTGCATCTTTTCGTTCGCTTCTCACCCTTGTTAGTATTGGTGACTGACGCACCGAGATAATCCAACTTCTGTCGGGCCTATGTGTGGCTGCCTGTCGGCAGAAGCGGAAAGTGCAACTTGCCATCGCCGAGGCTCTGGGGACGAACTGGCCGAGGCGCAGCAGTAGCTATAGTTCCGCCTGTGCCGGCTCAATGAGAGCGATTGTCGAGATGGGCCAAAGTCAATTAAAGCAAGTGGGCCAGGATTATTTACAGGTCGCGCGCAGCGGGTGGTTGACTGGAAATAGCTGGTCCTCAAAACAAGGCTAAACCGCTCTTGACTTGCTGAATTCGCCCGCCGCCACGCGTGTCGGTTCAATGAAGTGATAAGCCTTCATGATGCGCAACTCAAAGCGTTCTCAGCTTGGCTGCCCGCGTTTGAAGTGTCGTCTCATTGGCGAGATCGAGGATCCGAACGGAGCGGAGCAGAGCCATCTGAAACTCCATGCGCAAGCGGTAATTCGATGTGAACTACTGTGCCGACACCTTCTTGGCTTCGCAGTGTGATGGAGCCGCCATGAGCATTACATATCGCCTTCACAATCGAGAGGCCAAGTCCGGTACCTCCAGAGGCTCTGGATCGCACCTTGTCCGCGCGGAAAAAGCGTTCGAACACGTGCGGAAGCTCGGCCGGTGGAATCCCGACTCCAGTGTCACGCACTTCAATGACTGCCATCCTCTCTGAGGCGAACGAGATTAACTCGATCTTCCCGCCAGGGGAAGTGTATTTAATGGCATTATCAATCACGTTTACAAGTACCCGTTTCATGAAGGCCGTATCGAGCTGAACTATCATCGGTGTCGTCTGCACCGTCATGGCGATTTGTTTTTCATCAGCTAGGAGGCGCAGCTGTTCCATCACCCACTGGCACATCGTGCTCACATCAACGGGTTTCGGATCAATAGAGTCCATGCCGGAGTCCAGCCGCGCAATCGCTAAAAGGCTTTCAACTATCTTGGATATGCGGTCGATCTCTTCCAGTGTGCTCACCACAGACTCGCGCACGGCGAGCTGCAGTGTCGGTTCGAGGAGGACCTGATCAAGTTCGCCACGCATGATCGTCAAGGGCGTACGTAACTCATGCGAAACATCGGCAGAAAACCTTCGATTGTTGCTCAGAGCATCTTCGAGACGTTTGATCATGCGATTCAACGACAAGGCGAGCCGCTCCATCTCGTCATGTGTTGAAGGCACGGGGAGTCGTTCACCCAGTTTTGAGGTGCCGATATACTCGGCGCGTTCGGAGAGTGCGACAAGCGGTTGAAGTGGCAACTTCATGAGGAACTGCCCTCCAAACGCCGCAATCAAAAGGATCAGCGGTGTGAGCAGCAGTACGATGCTGCGAAGATTCGAGAGTATGCGCCGAATGGGCGCAAGAGACGATCCAGTTTGAATGAGATAATTTGTTCCCGAAGATGATCGGAATGGATGCGTGTAGATCAGCAGTTCCTGCGAGTCAGCTTGCCGTTCAGAGCGGAATCTTTCCGCGGCATTATTAAGGCTCGGCTGTAAGACCTCATCCGCGTCAATAATCGGGTCGCGGGTATCGCCGGACTCATATAATACAGCTCCATCTCGGCGAGTGATGCGGATAAAACGCCCGCTCAATTCAGGCGCATACGCCTCCGAGATTTCGCCGGCCATCCAAGCGGGCCCTTTCTGCTCCTCATAGGCGAGAAACTTCGTGCCAATCGCGTTTGCCTCGTCGACAAGTGAGTTTTGCAGCGAGGTCTTCAAATAGCCTTGCACTGCAAAGTAAAGCGTAGTCCCAAATATCATCAGCGCTGCAGCCAGCAGCCCTACATACCAAGTGACTACGCGAGCCCGCAGCGTATCAAGCCTCATTGTCCACCCTTGGCGCCGTTCACAGTTCGCCATCTTTTCGAATCATGTAACCAGATCCGCGTACGGTCCGGATCAACTTCGCGTCATGTCCGTCGTCCACCTTCGACCTGAGGTGCCGAACATATACATCGACAATGTTCGTGATTCCATCAAAGCTCTGGTCCCATATGTGTTCGATAATCATGTTGCGAGAAAGAACCCTGCCATGATTCTGCATTAGGTATTCGAGCAGAGAATATTCCTTGGCGGTGAGTTCAATCCGCTTGCCGTCGCGCTTTACCTGTTGCGTGAGCCGGTCCAGTTCCAACTTCCCCACAACCAAGGTACTCGAGCGGTTGACCGGCCCGCGGCGCAGAAGCGCCTTAGCTCGAACCAGGAGCTCGGCGAATGCGAAAGGTTTAGTCAGGTAGTCGTCGGCTCCGGTCTCGAAGAGCTTAACCTTATCCTCAACGGTATCCTTGGCGGTCAGGATAAGTACCGGAACGCACGGGTTATTCCGCCGGATTCGCTGCAGCACTTCACCCCCATCCATCCCCGGCAACATTAGATCAAGGATTATGAGGTCGTAGGGAAATGCCTCCGCCAGTTCAAGTGCCTCGCGTCCATCCGCGCTCACATCCACCGCGTATCGTTCGGCAATCAAACCCCGCTGCACAAAGCTGGAGACCTTCGGCTCATCTTCAACAATCAAAATTCTCATATTAGGAGCCTCATATGATGTGGCTTTCTCTCGTCATGAATTTGCAGCCAACAGACACTGGGGAACCTTTAAAGCATATTCCTGCGTATAGATAGTGCGCAAGTACACAAAACGCCTACTTTTGAAAATAGCGAGCTCGAAGATGACGGTTGAACGTAGTGTGCAAAGTAGCTCCGAGTGCAAACCACATTGAAGGAGGATTGCCTATGTAATGTGTTCAAGGTAGCAAGAAGTTCAGGCCCATTATCCCGGGCGTCGGCGAATGGTTGAAATAGTCTGGACAGTCGCTAGCGCGTCAAGGCTAAAGGTGGAAGAGAGCGAAACCCGACTCTGCCCTTCTATTGACACTCATGCGAAATCCATGACTTGTACGCGGTGGTCGTGGCAATTGGAAGTGATTGGGCGACTGGCCTAAGAATGCCTCTTTCATCTATTCGCAACACCAGACAGTCGACAAAAAGGGCCCCGAAGAAATTTCGGGGCCCTCTAGTACATCCGGTTTATGCAATTACCGTGACAGGCATGCGAAACCGCTACTCACAATAAGTTATTGGATCTCATAGGTCATGATCTTTGCTACGTTCTTTGTTTCTCCGGGCGAAGCTGCCAGCAGCAACTTTTTGAAATCCGGAAGAAGCAGGCCGGTTTTCGCTCCAGGAGCTGTGGTCACTTTTGCAATCTGCTGTATTTGATTTGGATCGGACGTGTCATAAATTCCGGTGTAGCCTTCGCCGCCCGGAACATAAAGCCTATGGGCCGCGAGATCCATCATGACATCATCTGCCCGCAAAGGAGCTGAGGCGGTGCTGATCACGGCGCCTGTGTCGCTATCCATGACAACAACCATGCCTGGATCGCGGCAGACAACGTAGAGCCGTTTGGCGCCCTCATCGAACGCGACCATAGCGTTGGCCTTCGCCGGAGGCACGGGCCACTCTGCGATCTCGGTCATCGTTTTGCGATTCACGACGGCGAGTTTGTTGGTCTCCGCAAGATTGATGAAGAGGCGGTCCCCATTCTTTTCAAGTGCCATAGCTTCCACGTGGTTGTCATTGAATGTGATCTGACCGAGTTTCGCGCCGGTGTCCGGGTTGATGGACTCGATCTCAGCTGTCTTCATATCTACATCTTTGCCGCCGGTGACAATGTACCAGATGTTCGCGTCCGCATCGTAGGCCGCCGAATCAGCGCCTGGAATCAGCTTGACGGAGCCCTTCTTTGCATAGGTTTCCGCGTCGAGTACCGCTGTCATTTCGTTGCCGCTATCGGTCACAAGAATGATTGGCGAATTCGGGCGAATCAAGATCGAGTGAGGCGCTCCGAACCCGCTGATGGTCTTCAAGTGATTGCCGGTCTTGAGGTCAAAAATTTCAAGGGTGGCATGGTCCTCTGCCGCTACGAGAATTCGCCCACGCTGACGATCGATCGCTAGATGATCGAAGTCGCCAGAGTAGCCCGGCAGTGTAACGGTCTTGATTAACTTGAGTGGCGCGAGGCTTTGAGCAGGTGCGGGTGTGACGATTGCTGCTGCACTTAGCATCAGGGCTCCCGCAAGTATCATCTTCATGAAGACTCCTTTTTTCCTAGCGGGGTCTGTTGTTTTGTTATTCGTTACAGACCGCCGCGTTACTTAACCTTCCATATAAGCATCGGGCGTGCACATAAGAAATAGCTGAACTGATAATGAAATTACCTTCACACGCGGCATCTATCGCATTTGGCTCAAGTGTCTTGCGAACAATAAGCCACCCGAATGCCCATTTGTCCTCGCCATTGCGAAATCTGGGGCCGTGCTCTTTACTCGCGACGCCTCCACTGTGCACCTGCTTTCACGCCTTTCCGCTAGTGGAATCGAGAAGTCCGCGGGAGCGGGAATATTTGCGGCTGATTGGACAGAAGTCCTGCTTTTCTCTTGGGCGTTGTGCAATTTATGCTTGCAACTACCACCTGCTGTCCTGATGGCGTAAACGCGTGTTCACCCAGTGACAAAACTGGCCACATAATGGCTTGCATGAACGCAACTTAATCTAGAGTTCAGCCGTGGCTCATTTGTTCAGACAAAGCTACTACTGACTATGTCTTGTCAGTGCGGTAAGCCGTTAGGAGTTTACATGAACCGCCTTCTTCTTTCTGTTAGCCTCAGTCTTCTTGTTTGCGTACCCGGGATGTCTCAGGAACGCAACGGGCTCGACGTCCAGAAGGCTCGTACTGCGCACGTCTCCGGCCGCGCAAAGCGGGTTTACTACACGCACCCCTGGGACCTTTCCGGATTGCCCGATTACAAGCCCCAACAGATTGTCTCTGGAACGATTCGCGAGTGGGGTTCCAACTACTTTGCGGACTCCGACTTGAACGAGTATTGGGAAACAGAATTTCATAAATGGGAACCGGATGTGAAGTTCGATGTTCACATGCGTACCGCTCTTGAGGCGGCTCCGGCCCTTGCTACAGGCGTCGCCAATCTCGCCGCCTGCCGCCTGTTCACCTTCTCAGAGGAGGAGCTTTACGAGCGAGCCTTTAACCATGAGCCATTGCGCATTCTCATTGCCACCGGCTCGTACGATGTACCAGGCTGGAGCCCTGCGCTCGCGGTTGTTACCAACAAGGACAATCCGATATCTAAGCTGACACTGAAGCAACTCGACGGCATCTTCGGCGCCGCACGCTCCGGAGGTTATCAGGGAACGACGTGGCACCCAGAGGCCGCCCGGACAGAGGCGGAAAATATTCGTACATGGGGACAGCTTGGCCTGACGGGCAAGTGGAAGAACGCGCCGATCCACGTTTACGGCCTCAATCTGGAGTACGGCATGGCGCGCGACTTTCAGCAGATGGTCTTTCAGGGGGGCGACAAGTGGACGGAGTCGCTACAGGAGTATGCGAACTACGCTGGTTCAGATGGCACTCTGAAAATCGCCGCTGAACAACTTATGCTCGACTTGTCGAAGGATCCTTATGGAATCGGATACAGCGGAGTGATGTTTCTAACGCCGCAAACCAAGACGATTGCCCTTGCCGAGAAGCCCGGATCTCCGTACGTCCCTTTGACGATTGAGAATTTGCAGAATCGCACATATCCAATGCTGCTTGAGGTTTATTTTTATCTTGACCGCGTCCCCGGACAACCCGTTGATCCGAAGCTGAAGGAGTTTCTGCGCTTCGTCCTCAGCCGGCAAGGCCAGGAGGCTATCACCAGGGATGGTAAGTATCTTCCCTTGACCGAAGAAGCTGTCGAAGAGCAGCTCAAAAAGCTCGAATAGCCTCGTACGCTAAGCGCAAAGAGGAAGCTGTAATGGTGCATGCTTCCTCTTTGCGAGCGTGAGTTATTCTTCGGACATGCACCGGACGCTACAAGCTATTCAGATTATCATCTGATAAAACTCCTGCTACGCGTTTCATGCCCAAAACCGAAGATGAGCGGCATCGAGTTGCGCGCAAGATAATTCCATCTGTGATTCAGCGTCTAAAGTTAACTTGTCAGGGTAATGGCAACGCAGAGAGTCGCGATAGAGAGAAGTGTACTGAGTAAAACAGTCGCGACCGATTCGTCCGTATAAATATCGTAGCGAACGGCGAACATCGTCACCATGGATGCGGTCGGAAGGGCGCCAAGCAGGATCATCTCGCGGCGATAAACACCGGTAACCCCTAGCAGCAGCGCCAGCATCCACATCGCAACAGGCTGCACTAGATTCTTGAGTACGACGTTGGTTGCAACAGAGCCCTTAATGCGGAGCCTCAACCCGCTCAAGACCAGCCCCATGGCAAAGAGCGCTACGCCTGATGTCGCACTTCCAATCAGTTCGAATGATTTCTTCCATACCATTGGCATCGGAATATGGGCAAAAGCCATCACAATGCCCGCGAGGGGAGCCCAGACCATCGGCTTCTTCAGAGCACTTTGAATAGCGATCCAAAGCACTGCGCCGCCTTTGCGTCCGGAATCAGCCGAACGGTTCGCCTCAAGGAACGTCAAGGTGATGGGCAGCAGAATGAAGCTTGATATGAGATTTCCGATGACCACCGACAGGACCGCGGATTGACCAAACACAGCAATTAGCAGTGGGATGCCCATGAATGCCATGTTGGGGAACGCGCTGCTGAGAGCCTGGAGCGAACTTTGTGCAATGGTCTTTTTGAAGATAAACAGCGCAATCGCCAAGGCAAGCAAATAAATGGCCAGCAATCCAAGGGCAATGCCGAGAAAGAACGGCCAGTTCTGGAACTCCGACGTTGGCATGTTCGCCGTTGCGTTAAACAACAACGACGGCAAACAAAATTCGAGAGCCAGAACCGCGAGGACACCGCTGCTAGCGACTTTAATCAGGCCTAATCGACCGGCTAGATAGCCGAGCATAATGACAAATGCTATCGGAACCAGGGCATTGACGATCACAACCCACAATGACATACGACCATCCCGAAGAAAATCTCACAATACGCTTTTGACACTTGCGTCAGCTCAGAGCCGAACTCCCTGATTAATTGGGCGCTACAGCATTATTGCGTTTGGTACGCGTACTCTAACTGGTACAAAAGAAAATCAATCCAGACTCAAACGAGCAGACAGCAACCTTGAGTTGTGCGCTGCGTGAATGTGATTACCGATTCTCTACAAACTACCTTTATGAGTGTCCTCGATGAATAAACTATGGAACGCAGATGAAAAACGCCTCACCTGCCTTCAGGTGTGTGCGCAAACGCATTCATCCTTGCTGTAAAATACGAATTAAGGGAAGTTCATATAGTCTTCAGAGGATATTCATTCCGCGGCGATATCCCCTTACTTGCTCGGAGTTGATTTGTCGTCTCTTATGTCCGCGTTACCGGATAAAGTTTAAGCACTCCCAGGAGAATTGAGAAAATATATGAAACGAATCATCATTGCCTTTGCTGTGCTTTTCGCCACGAGCCTGCCTATTGCGGCGCAAAGCCCGAATCCGAACCTGCTCGCGCCCTACAAGCCTGAGGTCAAGGTGCAAGGTGCTATTCGTGTATTTGGGGGCGCACTCAAGGGTCAGGTTGAGGTTTGGGAGAAGGGATTCCAACGCTTCCATCCTGACGCTACGTTTGGCAATAATTTCACAATGTCCAGTGAAGGCGCGATTCCCGGCCTCTACATTCTGGGTGTCGATGTTGCGCCCGCGGGCGATGATGCCAAGGTTAGCGACCTGCTCCCCTTCTACGAGGTCAAGAAATACCTGCCCGCCGAGATCGCAGTCGCAACTGGAGGCTACGAGAAACGCGGAACTCTCTGGGCCATCCAGATCGTGGTCAACAAGGACAATCCTCTTACCAAGCTCACCATGAAGCAACTTGATCAGATCTTTGGCTCCGAGCGCACCGGCGGATGGGACGGCATCTTTTACACGAGCAAGTACGCGCGGCCGGCATCAGAAAACATCCGCACCTGGGGCCAACTCGGCTTGACCGGTGAATGGGCGAACAAGCCCATCCAGACATACGGCTACGTCGCTCCGGGATTCGAGATCGCCGTCGAGCGGAAACTTTTCCACTGGTCCGATAAGTGGAACGAGAACTATCGGGAGTATGTCGAAGAAAGGGAGATCGTCCCTGACGCTGACGGCCAAAAGGTAGCCAGCGAGCGTATGTACGAGGCTCTTTCAAAGGATAAGTATGGCATCGCCTGGGGGCCGATCCTTCACTCCAAGGATTACCCGAACGTCAAGCAGATCGATCTCTCCGAAGACGGTGGCCCGTACGTTCAACTTACCGAGGCGAATGTCCAGAACCGCACTTATCCCTTCAAGCGGGATGCGTATATCTATATCGATCGCGAGCCCGGCAAGCCAATGGATTATCGTTCCCGAGAGTTTATGCGCTACATTCTCAGCAGGGAAGGCCAGCAGGACGTCCAGGATTTCGGCGTGTACTACCCTCTTCCGCAAAGCGTCATTGACGAACAATTGAAGAAGGTAAACTAGGGCCTTGACAGCATAATTTCGTACCTTGAGTTCGTCGTTTCCCAGGTCTAAAAATCGGGCCTGAGGAACCCACACATGGTACATTTTCAAGCTGTCAAAGACCTGGCGGATCGAAGCGAGTGCCTCCTCCTAAGTGTCTGAAGGGTGCTATCGCTTTACTGAGCGCGCAGTTCTTTCATCAAAGTAACCGATAGGTACATACTATGTCCGAATGCTCGCAGTTCGTTTCTCCTACGCAAGCCGGCTGTTCCCGCCGGCTTGTGCACATCATCTACCTTCGAGCGATTGCTGCCGTATTTGGTATTGCATTGTGCGGCAGTTCAGTAATGAATGCGCAAGCTGCCGCAGAAAGTGACGGTACGATCCGCATCTGGGGGCACGGACATCGCGGCCAGGATTACATTCAAACCCTGCTCAATGCATGGCAGGATGGATTTCAAAAGTCGCATCCGGGTGTGCGGTTCAATGACGAGCTTGATGGAGACGCAAGTGCCATCGGAGGGCTCTTTACTGGAACAGCGGACCTCGCAATACTTGACCGCGAGGCGAGTTTCATTGAGGTCGATGCATACCAGCAGGGAACTGGCTATGATCCTTTTCGCATTCCGGTTGCCCGCGGTTCGGTGGCCATTCCGCACCACGCGCCAGCGTTAGTCGTTTATGTCAATCGCGCAAATCCTCTCCGTAATCTGAGTTTGCAGCAAATCGACGGAATCTTTGATGCCGATCATCGGCTCGGTAAGCAGAGCTACAAAACTTGGGGTGACCTGGGCCTCACAGGCGATTGGGCTGCCAGGCCAATTCAGTTGTACACATACAACATACAAAGCGCCGAGGTGCAGTTCTTTGAGCGCGCCGCACTGAAGGGGTCGCAGAAATTCTCATGCTGCTTAAGCCTCTTTCAAACCAAACCCGCCATGACCGCCGAAAAGCAGATCGCCACCGCGCTCTTGAAAGATAAGTATGGTCTTGCTCTATCATCGCTGCCGGCGCCGGGACTCAAGGCAATTGCGCTCTCTGGGAGTGATGGCGCCAACCCAGTGCTGGCGACCGCGGAGACGATATCATCGGGCACATACCCTCTCGCACGCACTGTCTACATCTATGCAAACCGAAAGCCCAAGTTACCGGTTCCGGCCAACGTCGCGGCCTTTCTGGAGTACATTGTGAGTCCCGAGGGGCAGGCGATCGTCGCTCACACCGGAGGCTACCTCCCGCTCTCCCAGGAACTCGCTGCCAAAGCCAAGGAGGCGCTCCAGTGAACCTCAAATCATTCCTTCCAGTTTTTGCGGTCGCAGCCTTTTCCTGCTCGGTCTTCGCGCAGTTGCCGCAACATCGAGACGTGTCAGATGTGCAGCCGTACCAACCACAGCAGCAGGTATCCGGCACAATTCGCGTCTATGGCAACAACTACATTCCCGCATTGATGAAGTGCTGGGAGGAAGGATTCCAGAAGTTTCATCCTGGTGTCGCCTTCACCACCAATCTGCCGGGCACTGAAGCTGCCATGTCTGGCATTACGTCTGGTACCGCGGATATTTCGTTCATCGGAAGAGAAGGCTACCGCGCTGAGATTCGCGGCTTCAAAGGACGTTTCGGGTACGAGCCGCTCGGCATCGAGATCAGTTCAGGCTCCTTCGGAACGCCACACAAGACATTTTCGCTGGAAATTTTTACGCATGCATCGAATCCGCTCAAAGGTTTGACGATGGATCAGGCCCAGGCGATTTTCGGTTGCGCCGATTCCAGTGGGAAAAAGATTCGGACGTGGGGTGATCTCGGTCTCACCGGCCCAATCGCAACTCACCCCATTCATGTATATGGATATCAGTTCGACACGGGCATGGCTGGCTATTTCAACCGTGTTGTGTTGCATGACTCAGGCAAGTGGAATGCCGACCTCAAAGACTTTGACAATGGTCACGATGCCAATGGCGAAGTGATCAACGCGGGCGTCTACATTCTCAAAGCGTTGGCCGCTGACCCGGATGGGATCGCCTTCGCCAATTTGCAGTACGCCAACCCGGAGATCAAGCAGATCGGCCTTGCTGTACATGCTGGCGATCCGTTTGTTGTGGCCACTCCTGACACCATCTGGGATCACAGCTATCCACTTCACCGTTTCTCCACGCTCTACATCAATCGCAAACCCGGCACGCCCGTGGATCCAAAGATCAAGGAATTCATTCGCTACATTCTCAGCCGCGAAGGTATGCAGGCAGTTGCGGATGACGGAGCGTATACGCCCATCAATGAACAAATTGCACAGGCGCAGCGTCACAAGCTTGACTGACCAAAACGCAGTTTGGAGAGGTAATCCATGAATATTCGTATGACCGTCATCTTCGCGACCGCCCTGATGACAGTATTGCCCGCAATTGCTCAGGATCGCGAAGCCCTCGATGTGCAGAAGGCCCGCAACGCCCATGTCGCAGGCCGCAGGGATCTTGTCGACTATCCAGCCGACAAGTTTGACCTCAGCGCGCTGCCTTCATATAAGCCGCAGCAGCAGGTTTCAGGCGTGATTCGCATGACCGGTTCCAACTACATTGCAGACAGCCATGTAGGTGAGAACTGGGTGGCTGCGTTCAAGAAGTTTCAACCGGGCGTAACATTCGAGTTCAATCTCAAAACTCCATCCGCGGCGCTCTTTGCCCTCTTTCTCGATGCGGGCGATGTCGACCCTTCGCGTAAGATGACCTTCGAGGATCTGCTCGCCTATGAGCGCGCGACGAATGCTGATCCTGTCGAAATCGGATTCGCTACCGGGTCGTACGATGTTCCCGGCTGGTCGCCAGCCTTTGGCATTTTTGTCAACAAGGCAAATCCGATCTCTCAGCTCAACATCGCGCAACTGGAGGCCATCTTCGGTGCGGAACGTACCGGAGCGTGGGAAGGAACTTCTTGGCACCCCGAGCGCTCCCGTACCGCGGCGCAGAACATCCGGACATGGGGACAGCTTGGTCTCACTGGCGACTGGGCGGACAAGCCGATCCACGTATACGGCGTGAACCTGCGGTATCACCAGGCCCTCCGCTTTGAAGATCAGGTGATGCACGGATCTGCAAAGTGGAATCCCGCGCTCCTCGAATACGCCAATTACGGAAAGCCCGACGGCACGCTCGCCATCGGCGCCAGCATGATGGTGGAAGACCTGGCTAAAGATCCTTACGGAATTTGCTACTCCGAGGTTAACTTCACGGTTGATGGCACCAAGACGGTCGCGCTTGCTCCCGGCGATACGAAGAACTACGTTCCTATGACTCGCGAAAACGTGCAGAACCGCTCCTATCCTTTGTACGATACGGTCTATCTTTACGCCAATGGATCGCCTGAGAAGCCGATGGATCCAAAGGTCAAAGAGTTTCTCCGCTTCGTGCTGAGCAGAGAAGGTCAGGAAGCTATCGTGAAAGATGGTAAGTACCTTCCGCTGACCAAAGAGGCACTCGATGAGCAACTCAAGAAGTTGCAGTAGTCGTATTTGCGGGGCCGTCGTTGCATTGCTTTTTGCAGTGAGCGCGACGGCCTGCGCGTTTGCCCAGCAGCAGATGGTTGCAGCTCCAGAGAATGCTCAACTCATTCGCGTCTGGGGCTATAACGGTCTATCTGACCAACTCCTTCGCTGGGAGTCCGGGTATCGCAGGATTCATCCAGAGGTCCGCTTTGAGAATCAGTTCCACTCTCCGGCGGCGGTGATGGCAGGGCTTTACGACGGCGTCGCCGACGTCGCCTTGATGGGCCGGGAGATATGGCCTGTCGAAACCATGGCCTACCGCTGGGTCTTCCAGCAACAGCCTTTCGGCGTGGTGGTGGAGACTGCCGGCCTGAATGCCCCAGGGCAGTCATTTACCCCGGTCATCGTCGTGAATGCGAAGAACCCTCTTGCCTCGATCTCGCTGAGCCAACTGGATGCAATCTACGGCAGCGAACATCGCGCTGCCCCGGCAAATATCCGCACATGGGGCGAGCTTGGACTTAAAGGCGAATGGGCCACGAAGCCGATCCATGTCTATGGTTTCGGCCCCGAAGATTCGCTTGGCGTATTTTTCCGCCACGACGTTCTGCGCGCCGACTTCAAGCCCAACCCCTCAAGCCACTTGCTCAGTGACCACGACGCCAGTAAGATATCCGCCGCTCGGCGCATTACCTCGGCAGTTGCCGCTGATCCCTACGCGATTGGCTACACAAGTCTTCCGCGGAACCCATCGGCCAAGGTTCTGGCGCTCTCTTCGCCGGATGCAATCCAGCCGACGGAGGCGACTCTTGCGAATCATCAGTACCCGTTGACGCGCTCTGTCTCCATTTACTTCCGCCGGTTTCCCGACAAGCCAGTTGAACCAGCACTGGATGGGTTCATTCGCTTTGTCCTGAGCCCTGAAGCGCAGGCGCTTATCAATCCCTCTGAAGGCTTTCTGCCGCTCACGCCAGCCCTCATTCAAAAGCAGATTCACAATCTCAACAACCCGATGCCAAAAGATTCTGGCGCGGAGGAGAAGGATTAATGATTCGTCGCCTTTCGGCCGCGTTACTGCTTCTGCTGATCTCCGGCCTGTACGCCGCTGCGCAGCAGCCGACCCCACAAGGTCCAGTTCGTATCTGGGGACATGGCGCGCTTGGCCATGACTATATCGAATCATTGGTTGTCAAGTGGGAAGCAGGATTCCGCAAGACCCACCCCGAAGTCCAGTTTGACAACGAGCTTCACGGCACTGCTTCGGCGATCGGGGCTCTATACACGGGCACAGGCGAGATCGCAATCATGGGTCGCGAAATATGGCCTGTCGAGGTGGAAGCCTTCAAAGATGTTCACGGCTACCCGCCGCTCGGAATCGATATCGTTACGGGTTCTCTCGACATCCGCAACAAGAATTTCACTCTGGTAGTCTTCGTCAATCGCAACAACCCGCTGGTCCACGTTTCGCTTCCGCAGTTTGCGCGGCTGTTCGGCGCGGAACAGACGCCTCCATCGACCTGGGGTGAACTCGGACTTCGCGGCGAATGGGCAAACCGCCCCATTCATCTTTACGGCTTTGAGATTCATCGCGGCTTTGGATATTACCTTCAGCAACGCGTCTTCAACGGAAGCTCGAAGTGGAATCCGGCGCTTGTTGAACTCGGAGACGTAAAGCAGCCCGACGGTTCGTTATACGATGCCGGCCAGCGCATCGTGGATGCCATTGGTGCTGATCCAGACGGGATCGGTTATTCGAGTCTCCTTTATAAGAATGCAAATATTCGGGCGATTCCCATCGGTCCTGCGGGAGGCCCGTTTCTTATGGCTACGCACCAGACCATCGCCGACCACACTTACCCATTCACGCGCAGCATTACGGCCTATATTGATCGTGCACCCGGAAAGCCTGCCGATCCCCGTGTTGAAGCATTTCTTCGCTACGTGCTGAGTCCCGAAGGGCAGCAGGCAGTGATTGAGGATGGGGGTTACACAGCACTTCCTCCGGCGCTTGCGAAGGTCGAAGCCGCGAAGCTTTCGTCACCTATATCTAGAAAAAATTCGCTTCATTCTGCCAAGCCAACCAGGTAGTTGTGCCAGATAGATAAGTGGCCTTGCGCACCTTCCGTCTGTGCCGATATATCTCGGCACAGACGGAAAAGACAAGGGTGCACGATCAAGATCGTGCTTCGCTCTCATCTGGAGAGCGTGGTAAGAAGGCTCATTAGTCGTTGCCGATAACCAGAACAGTAAAGGTGCCGGG
>Ga0255356_1000921_pt1 | contig 19199 bp, 22 predicted proteins | sample HBST100metaG_FD_189944 | JGI IMG/M metagenome (GOLD analysis project Ga0255356, IMG submission 189944) | Peat soil microbial communities from Stordalen Mire, Sweden - H.B.S.T100 | ecosystem: Environmental > Terrestrial > Soil > Wetlands > Peat | place: Sweden: Norrbotten County, Stordalen Mire...
CAGATGGTCCGCCGTCTCCCATCCCGCGAACGAGTCGTTTCCCGCCGCGCGCGGCGGGAAACGACTCGTTCGCGGGATGGGAGACGGCGGACCATCTGGCCCTGGGTGAATGGCAGAGCGCTGAGGCCAGCGGCGAATGGCTGACCCGTGACCCGCGCCGCAACGCGCTGCCAGTGGCGGAGCGCCGCGCGGATCTGTTGGACACGATCCAGCGCCGCTCACCACGTGCAGCACGCCACATTGCCGACCGGGAAGTGGCCGAGCAGGTGGCGGTGTGACGCGCCTGTCAGTGCGAGAGCGGCTTGACGGTCAGCTCGTAACCCAGCGCACGGGTGGTGGCCACCAGCGTGGCAAGAGTTGGGTTGCCGGTAGCGGACAGAGAGGCGTAGAGCGCCTCGCGCGTCACGCCAGTGGCCTTAGCGATCTTACTCATCCCGCGCGCCCGCGCCACGGTGCCGAGAGCCTTTGCGATAAAGGCCGGATCGCCGTCGCTGAAGGCATCCTCCAGGTAGGCGGTGATTGCCACCTCGGTGTCCAGATACTCGGCCGCATCAAAGGGCTTCGTTTTGATAGCCATTTAGACCTCCTTTGCCATTTGCAGTGCCAGCTTGATGTTGCGGGGCTGGCTGGATTTGTCCCCGCCGCACAGCAGGATCACCACAATCCGGCCGCGCTGTACAAAATAAACCCGGTAGCCGGGACCGTATGTGAAGCGAAGCTCGCCGATGCCATCAAAAAACTTGGCGTCGCCAAAGTTGCCATCTTCGACCCGCTGGATGCGGGCGGCGATCTTCGCCTTGGCGGCCTGATCACGCAGGCCTTTCAGCCAAACATCGAAAGTTTCTGTGGTGCGGACTTCGATCATGCGTAAGATATACATTACAGGCGGCGGTATGTCAAATATAAATTACATATATCGGCGCTTTTGCATGCGATGGCGGGTCGCCGCGCGGACCTGTGGGACACGATCCAACGCCGCTTCCCTGCGGACGGCGCATTATGTCGCCGTCCAAGAAGCGGTCGGACGTAGCAGCGTGAGTTGCGAGTGTTCTTTAGCCGTTGGCGGCAATCACGCTAAGCAGCTTTTTCGAGCGCACGGCGTACCGCGCCGGGCTCCTTGGCCAGCACAACGAGCAGGGCGCGGCCAGGCGCATCGATTTCCGTCCGCCCTTGTTCCCAATTTCGCCATGTCGCCAATGGCATGCCGAGCAAACCGGCAATTTCGCGTTGTGTCATGCCAAGCCCTTTGCGGATGCTGGCAGGAGACGGTGGAAATTCACGCAGATCGGTTCCGTCTTCGCGGGCTTGCCGTTCGATATCAGCCTGCGTTGTGGCATCAACGCGGGCATAATCAATCCGCCCGCCCTGGCCAATTTCTGCCGTTGTCTTACGAATTACTTTCCCCATTTGAGGACCTCCTTTGTGTGCGCGCGCCGCGCCGAGATGATGTGGCGATTATCGTCGCGCCAAGTAAAAACAACCACGTAAAAGCGCCCCTCAATTTGCCCGAGCGCTTGGATTCTAACTTCGCCATAGTCCCGGCGATCATCAATCTTGTGCGACACGTCGCCGTTCCAAATTCGAGCAGCATATTCAAAATCGAAGCCACGTTCAGCAAGGCACTTGTCGCTCTTTGCTTCGTCCCATTGAAATCCAAAGCTTTCCATGTATCAAAAGTACGCTTTAAGCGTACAAAATGCAAGCGGTTTGGTGCGCTGGCGAATATTTTTTATGCTGCCTGGTGCCTTGGGCACACAGTGGCGATGGCGCACGGAATGCAGGGGGAGCCATGAAGGTTAAGGACCTCCTAACTAGCAAGGAATTGTCTCAGCGGACAGGCTACCCGGTGCCGAGCAGGCTCACGGAATGGCGCAAGGCTGGCAAGGGGCCGGATTTCATCATGATCGAGGGCCGTGTGTTCTACCGATTGTCCGATATCGAGGATTATGAGCGCCGCAACACGGTGAAACTGAGTGCAAAGCGCATGAAGAAGAAGGAACACCACCGTAAAACAGCCATAGAACGTCCTGTGACGGGCGATCTGTTCGGTGGATCATGACGTCGAATTCGTCTGAAAAACGCCTGGAGCGGCAGCGGTACCGCCCTGTGGGGGTAAAAAATCTTCGGGTCCTTACCGGGGGGCCGGCCATCGCGGGTAACGTGCGACCGCGATTAAAATCTAGTTTCTGAGACTTTTTTAGTTTCAAACGGTTTCAAGAAAAGGTATGCAAAAAACGCATGACTAAGGGCGGAAGTGCGGCGGATTTGGCTAAAATCCTAGGGATTTCCGTGCAGGCAGTGGGCAAATTCTGCGCCGCCGGGAAGGTCAGTTTCAGTTTCAAGGACGGCAAGCGGTGGTTTCATGATCTCGATGGGGCGAGGCAAGAATACCTTGCCGCCCGTGATGGCGGTCGGGGGCAGCGCCGGGCGAAAGCGGACGAGGCTGGGTGCGGTGTCGGCGCCGGGGCGCCGGTTGAGGAGGAAGCAGACGAGAAGGTCGAGAGCTACGCCAAGAGCGCAGCCAAGCTGCAGCATTACAAGGCGCTCCTCGAAGAGCTCAAATACCAGATCGAGATCGGCACGCTGGTGCGGAAGGATGATCTGGACAAGGCGGTGTTCAAGTTTCATCGCACCCTGCGGGACCGGATCTTGAACGTACCCGACCGCCTCGCGGCCGTTCTCGCCGGCGAGACCGACCAGGCCAATGTGCATGCTGTTCTGGCCCGCGAGCTGCGCCAGGCGCTCAGCGAACTGGCGGACGAGGCCGAGCGCGCGGAGGCCAACGCTCCGGCGGTCGAGGAAGGGGGCGGCGATGAGTAGCCTCTCTGCTCTTGCTGTGGCGCTTCGGCCCGACCCGGATTTCACGGTGTCGGAATGGGCTGACCGGCACCGCATGTTGAGCGGCAAGGCGAGTTCCGAGCCTGGGCCGTGGCGCACGGACCGCACGCCGTACCTGCGCGAGATCATGGACGTTCTGAGCCCTGGCAGTCCGGTGCAACGGGTAGCGTTCATGAAGGGGGCGCAGGTGGGCGGCTCCGAGGCGGGGAACAACTGGATCGGCTACATCATCCACCATTCGCCCGGGCCGTCCATGTTGGTGCAGCCGACCGTCGATACTGCCAAACGCTTTAGTAAGATGCGCCTGGCGCCGATGATCGAAGAAAGCCCCGCATTGCGCGAGCGCGTGGCGGACAGCCGGAGCAGGGACAGCGGCAACACGCAAATGGCCAAGGAGTTCCCCGGCGGAATTTTGATGATCGTGGGAGCGAACAGTGCGGTGGGGCTGCGGTCCATGCCGATCCGCTACCTGTTCCTCGATGAGGTGGATGGTTACCCCCATGACGTGGACGGCGAAGGCGACCCGATCCAACTCGCCGAGAAGCGCACCACCACCTTCAGTCGGCGCAAAATCTTCATGGTCTCCACGCCCACGGTGAAGGACATCAGCCGCATTGAGCGCGAGTATCTGGCGAGTGACCAGCGCCGTTTCTTTGTCCCGTGCCCGCATTGCAACCACATGCAATGGCTCCAGTGGAAGAATATCCGCTGGGAGAATGATGATCCCATAACGGCCCGCTACGTGTGCGCCGAGGACGGGGGCTGCGGCGCATTTATCGAGGAGCGACACAAGACCTGGATGCTGGAGCGTGGGGAGTGGCGTGCCACGGCGCATTCGGACGGTTTGGTGGCGGGCTTCCATCTGTCGAGCCTCTACAGCCCGCTGGGCTGGAAATCCTGGACTGAGATCGTGCGGGAGTTCCTGGAAGCCAAGGGCGATGCGCCAAGCCTCAAGACCTGGGTGAATACGGTTCTGGGCGAGGCCTGGGAGGAGGAATATGCCGCCAAGGTTGGTGCTGAAGGCCTGCAAGCCCGGGTGGAGTTCTACGACCCGGTGTTGGTGCCAGTTCGTATCCTATTCCTCAGCGCCGGTGTGGACGTTCAGGATAACCGATTGGCGGTGGTCATCGTCGGCTGGGGTGACGGTGAGGAGAGCTGGCGCGTCCACCATCAGGAAATCCCGGGTGACACGGCGCAGTATCAGGTCTGGGATGATCTGCGCGTTATGCTGGAGCAGGAGTTCCGGCGCGAAGATGGCGTCACGCTGAAGATCGGCGCGGTGTGCATAGACAGCGGCTTTAATACCCATGTGGTCTACCAGTTCGCCAGGGAACACCGGGCGAAGCACTGGATGGCGACGAAGGGGCAGTCGCAGCCGGGCAAGCCAGCCATCGGCAAGGCCAGCAAGGTCGATTTGAATTATCGCGGCCAGATCTACAAGGGCGGCGCCGAGGTCTATCCGGTGGGCACGGATACGATCAAAACCGTCCTCTATTCCAGGCTGAAGTTCAACGAGCCCGGCCCCGGCTACTGGCATTTCCATGCGGAGCTGACGACCGACTACTTCAATCAGCTCACTGCCGAGAAGCAGGTCACCAAGTATGTGCGCGGCTTCCCGCACCGCGAATGGGTGAAAAAGCCGGGGGCGCGCAACGAGGCGCTAGACTGCGAGGTCTACGCCTATGCAGCGCTGCAATGGATGTATTCGCGTTACAATAGGGCGAACTTCTGGACGATTATGGCCAAGAAGCTTGGCATAGCCACGGATAACCAGAAACAAGAGAAGAAATCGGAAAACGATAGAGCGTTACAGCAAAAAAGCCGTGCGCCTAGAATCGCACCACGGCGCCCGAATTGGGTCAACAAGTGGTGAGGTGTATTCGTGAACATTCCGGGCGTTGCGGCGGCAGGCGACACCATCACATGGACCGACGATGCAGTTTTCGATTCCCAGGGCAATTTCTATGAGCCTGGAAGCGTAACACTCGGCTATTCGCTGCGCGGTCCCGGCGCTCTCGACGTTACAGCAGAGGCGGCGGGCGGCCAGTGGTCTACCACGATCACGGCCGCACAGAGTAGCGTGCTGGGGGCTGGTAGGTATTATTGGACCGCCTACGTCAAGGATGCCGATGAGAACCGATACACGGTTGGATCTGGCCAGATTACCATCCAGGTCGATCTGGTGGCGCAGGCGGCGGGCTATGATGGGCGCAGCCGGGCGAAACAGATAATTGACGCCATCGAGGCGGAGATTCTCTCACGCACGACTAACGGAGCGACCCTGGAATACACCATAGCAGGACGCTCGCTGCGCAAGGAAACCCTGCAATCCCTCCAAGCGCTCCGGGCCGAATGGGTAGCGATCTACGCCAGAGAGGTGAGAGCGCAGCGCATCGCGCAAGGCCTTGGTGACCCCACGGCCAGATTTGTACAGTTCCGGCCGAGCGGAAATTTCAGCGGGGGGAAATGGTAATGGGATTTTTCACCCGCCTTTTCGGCGCTGCGCCTGCGCCGCGCCGCGCCCCGCGTGCGGCCCCGCACTTTGGCCAGCGCGCCTACGGCGCCGCGGTGATGGACCGCCTCACGTCTGACTGGGTAGCCCAGAGTACCAGCCAGGATGCGGAGGTTTATTCGTCGCTGCGCGCCCTACGAAACCGCTCCCGGCAGCTGATCCGCGACAATGATTACGCGCGCAATGCCAAGCGCGTCGTGCAGAGCAACGTGGTCGGCCCGCGCGGCATCAAGATGCAGGCCAAGCTGAAGATGCAGCGTGGCGACAAGCTGGCGGATGCTCTGAACCAGCAGATCGAGGCGGCGTGGCGCAAGTGGTGCCGGCCGCAAAGTTGCGACGTGGCTGGTAAGCTCAGCTTTGCCGCCATCGAGCGCATGTCCATGGGTGGCGTGTTCGAGAGCGGTGAGATTTTGGTGCGCATGGTGCGTCAGCCGTTCGGTGGGTCAAAGATCCCGTTCGCGCTGGAGGTTATTGAGGCGGATCAGCTAATCGAGACGCGGAACGGAGACTATGGCGGCAACATCATCCGCATGGGGGTCGAGCTCGACAAGTGGAAGCGGCCGGTGGCCTATTGGCTATGGCCTTGGCACCCGGGCGATATCAATTTCCAGGGTAATAATGGCCAGATCGAACGCGTGCTGGCGGACGAGATCATCCATCTCTACGTGCCTGAGCGGCCGTCCCATACCAGGGGTATCCCTTGGATGCACACGGCCATGAAGCGGCTGCATCACCTTGATGGGTTTGAAGAGAGTGAGGTGGTTGCGGCCCGGGCAACCAGCGCGCTCATGGGGTTCATTGAGACGGGGCAGCCCACAGATCCGCTGGACGAGCTCGACACGGTAGTAGCGGGGCAGCCAATCGACGAATTTTCGCCGGGCATGATCAAGAAGCTGGCGCCGGGTGAGAAATTCGATGGCTGGTCTCCTCAGCGTGCTCAAGGCTCCTTTGAGCCGTTTATGCGTTCGATGCTGCGCGGCGTATGCGCTGGGTTGGGCATCTCTTACGCCAGCCTCTCCAAGGATAGTTCACAGAGCAATTACAGCTCATCCCGTCTTGACCTGCTGGAGGAGCGTGACATGTGGCGCGTGCTGCAGGCATGGATGGTTGAACATTTCCACCAACGGGTATTCGAAGAATGGCTCTACATGGCCACTCTCTCCGGACAAATTCTGATTCCCGGTTTTGAAATAGCCCCGGAAGATGTGCTCGATCAGATCAAATGGCGGCCGCGCGGCTGGTCCTGGGTTGACCCTGAGAAGGATGTGAACGCCGAGGTCAGGTCTGTTCGTGCCGGCTTCAAGACATTGCAGGACGTAATCGAAGAGCGTGGGGGCGACTACGAAGAAACCATGCAGCATACCAAGGTGCAGCGCCAGCGGGCCAAGGATGACAAGCTGGTCTTTGATACCGATCCGAGTCAGGTGGACGATAAGGGGGCGGCGCAGAAAGCGTTCCCGACCGATGCCGGAGACCCGACTATGGCGGCGCCCACGGCGGCCGCTGGACCGGACGTGACGACGAAACCGCAGCAGATTGGGAAGCCGCCCGATAAGGGTGCATAAAAATACGAAATTATCAGCAATCATCGGCAAGTTTCGCGTGTCGCGGCGTGGATGATCAATCTGTAAGTTGCTTATGCACCATAGGGTATCGGTATGAAGCTGAAAACCATTTTCCGGGCGGCAAGTATTGATCCGTCCGATATTGACGAGGCGGCGCGCACGGTTCGAATGTCGTTTTCGAGCGAGGCGCCGGTAGATCAATATTTCGGGCGTGAAATTCTATCGCATGATCCTGGCGCGGCGGATCTGTCCCGGCTGAAGGCCGGCGCGCCGCTTTTGTGGAATCATGATAAGAACGATGTACGCGGCGTTGTAGAAGACGCGCAGATCGGAAGCGATAAGCGCGGCTATGCGACGGTTCGCTTTTCCAAAAATCCGAAGGGCGAAGAGGCCTTTCAGGATGTGAAGGATAAGATTATTCGCGGCGTGAGCGTCGGCTACCGGGTTAAGGATGCGAAACAGACCGGCGGCACACGTGCCAATCCTGAGTTAACGATCACAAAATGGCAGCCAAATGAAATTTCCCTGGCGCCGGTACCTGCCGACACGTCCGTAGGCGTGGGCCGCGCAAGCGGCGATGAGTTCGACGTGAATGTCGAATTTCTCCCTGAGACCACTGTAACCCGCGAGGAACCTGAGCCCATGACGACGCAAACTGCCGCAGCGCCGGCCGCCACCATCGATGCCGCCCGCACCGAGGCGGCGCAGTCTGAGCGTGCCCGCATCTCCACCATCACGGCCCTGGGCGACAAGTTCGGGAAAGCTGACCTGGCGCGCAAACTGGTCGGGGAAGGCACCCCCTTGGAGGCTGCCCGCGAGCAGTTCCTGGAGGCCATCGGCGCCCATCAGGTGCCGGTGGCGGGTGTTGCCGCATCCGCGGGGTTTGTCGATGCCAGTGCTCGCGAGTTCAAGAGCTATTCCATCGTCCGCGCTGTGATGGCTTCCCTTACCGGGGACTGGTCGAAGGCCGGGTTCGAACGGGAATGCTCGAACGCGGTGGCGAAACGCGCGGACAAGGAGACCAACGGCTTCTTTCTGCCGGTGAACCTGCCGTTCAGCGTCGAGGGCGTCCGCAGCTTGCCGCCGGACCTCGCTCGCGCCATGGAAGCGGAGCGCGCCACTTCGGCCACGGCCTATGGCGCGACCATTAATGCTTCCAACGCCAGCAACCTGGTGGCCACCAACCTGTTGGCTGGCAGCTTCATCGAGATGCTGCGCGCTAAGGCGCGGGTGATGAGCCTGGGGCCGACCATGCTATCCGGCCTGGTTGGAAATGTGGCCATCCCGCGCCAGGACGCCGCCGCGCAGGTGTATTGGGTGAGCCCGGAAGGCACTGACCTGACGGAAAGCGAGGGCAACTTCGACATGGTGACGCTGTCCCCGCATACGCTTGGCGCGCGTTCCCAATACACGCGCCAGCTGCTCATGCAATCCACGCCGGATATCGAGATGCTGGTCCGCAATGATTTGGCAAAGGTGATGGCGCTGGGAATGGACGCGGCTGTCATTGCTGGTACCGGTGCCAATGGCCAGCCGACCGGCATTCTTAATACCGCTGGCATTGGCTCCGTGGCGATGGGTGCGAATGGTGGTCCCATTACCATCGACGCGCTGATTGATTTGGAGACATCGCTGGCGACGGCGAATGTCGATGAGACGAATCTTGCATACTTGACCAACTCCAAGCAGATCGGCGCTCTGAAGAAGCTAAAGGACACCACGGGGCGGTATCTTTGGACCCAGTATCCCGGTGTTTTCGGGCAGCGCACCCCGACGCCGGGCGAGATCAACGGCTATCCGGTGGCGCGCTGCAACAACGTACCGGGAGGCCTCACAAAAGGCACGGGCACTAACCTCTCGGCGGCCATCTTCGGTAACTGGTCCGATCTGATCATCGGCGAATGGGGCGTGCTGGAGATCCTGCCGAACCCCTACGGCGCCGGGTTCAACTCCGGTAGCATCGATATCCGCGCGCTCCAGAGTGTCGACGTGAAGCTGCGCCACGCGGCGAGCTTCGCCGTCATCACCGACGCCCAGTAAGGGCGTTTCCCGGCGGCTGGAGGACCAGCCGCCGCCTACCATCATCAGGAGCAGAGATATGGCCGTTTTCGCAAAAATCCGGAAAGACTTCACCGTGGCCCTGGGCGCCGTGCTGCATGAGGCGGGAACCATCGTCGCCGTCACCGAGGCCGAGTTCGCGAGCATTGTGCACAAGGTCGAGGAACTGACGGAGGATGTTGCCGTCGACCTGCATCTGAGCCAGGGGCATGCGTTGGCCGTTTCTCCGGCCCTTGGCGCTGCCAAATATCCCATGGCGCCGTCCCCTGCTTCCGAGACGGGCAATGCTGGCGGTGCTGCTCCCGCTGCCGCTGCGCCCGTGGTCCCCGCTGCTGACGCTCCCCCGGCGGCGGGGGCCGCCCAAGAAAGTGCTCCCGTGCAGGTGGATGCGGCCCCGATCGCCGCTGTGGTGGGGGGCGCATGAAGAAGCCGGTTTCAAAACCACTGGCGATGGCACCTCGCGCGGCGCAGACGTACCCATTCAAGGTGCGCAGCGGCTTCATGCTCAAGCTTGGCACCGGATTTCACCGGGCTGGCGAGATCGTTGATCTCAACGAGCAGCAGGCGGAGCAGCGCAGGCACATGATCGAGCCTGCGCCAGATCAGGCCGCGTCATGAGTGTCTTCGAGGTTCCGAACAGCGTGTTCCTGGCCGATTGCGGCGTGCAGGTGGCTTCGGAATACTGGAACGACACCATCGGCATCCTCGATATGCCGACCGAGGAAGTGCTCGGGAACATGGTGCTGTCGGTGGACTACAAGCTGACGTTTGAAACCACTTCCATGCCTAAGCTGGACAGTGGAATGAACCTTCAGGTGGATGGCCGATCCTATGTTGTGCGGAGCGTTCGCATGGTTGGCGACGGTGCCTTCTCTGAAGCAATTTTGAGCAAGCTCATTCTATCGGGACCTGGCTGATGGCCAGCATCCGCGAGCAGATCATGCAAAAGATCGTCTCGGTGCTGAACGCTGGGAACATCGGCGCGGCCGTCTACCGCAGCCGCACAGATCCGGTAAGCCGGGAGCAGAGTCCGGCGGTGATCGTGCAACCGGTGGCGGATAGCGCCAGGCAGGACTCGGTGCCGTATCTCGACTGGTCTCTCACCGTGCATGTCACGCTGTATGTGCGCGGCGCGGGGCCGGATGTGCAGGCCGACCCCATCCTGACGGCGATCAATGCCGCGTTGCTGGCTGACCTGACGCTGGGCGGATTGGCCATGACAATTCTGCCGCAGAACGTGCATTTCGAGTTCACCGACGCGGACTCGCAGGTATGCGTGGCGACCTCCGAATACCTGATCACCTACCGGACCAACGAGCAGGATTTGACCCAATGAATGACGAATTCGCCGGCCAGGGCGGCACTTATATCCTCGATCCCGAGACCGGAAAGCGCACGCTGGTGCGGCAGACCGCACCGCGCGGCAGCGAGGCAAAGCCTCTCCAGGCGCAGGAGCCCGCGCCGCCTCCCGTCAACGCCGAACCCCCGCATTAAAGGACCTGAAGCATGGCCTCGCCGCGCATACTCACCCGGACCCGATTCATTCTCGCCGAGCTGGAGGGCACCTATGGCGTAGACCCGGTGCCGACCGGGGCTATGAACGCCATTCTGACCAAGACCTCCTTGGCGATCACGCCAATGGAGACCTCGCAGGTCAAGCGCGACCTGATCACGCCGTATCTCGGCGATATCGGCGCTTTGTTGGCTGACACTTACGTAAAGCTCGAATGTGAGATTGAGTTGTCTGGCTCCGGCGTTGCTGGCACCGCGCCGGGAATGGACCCGCTCCTACAGGCATGTGGGATGGCGGCGACCATCGTGGCGGGCAATAGCGTGGCCTATGCACCGGTTAGCTCGAACTTTTCCAGCGCCACACTTTATTTCTACGGCATCACCGATGCCAACACGGCAGTCCTGCATAAGATCACAGGGGCGCGTGGTGACTTCGAGCTGAATCTGGCGACCAAGTCTGTCCCGAGTATCAAGTTCACCATGATGGGTCTCTACAATGCTCCCACCAAGGTAGCTGCACCGACAGGCATGTCATTTACGAAGTTTGCCAAGCCGGTGATTCCGAATTCGCAAAACACAACCGGCCTTTCCGTGTTTGGCTATGCTGCTGCGGCGCTGGAAAAGTTCCAGTTGAAGTGCGGGAACAAGACGGAATTCAAAAACCTGATCGGTGATCAGTACATCCTGCTCTCGGATCGCCAATCGTCCGGACAGGTCGATTTCGAAGCCGTGACGCCTGATGTGAATGACTTCTTCGGGGCGGCGAAGACCAGCGCCATCAGCCCGATCACATTCATCCACGGCAACACGGCGGGCAACAAGGTGGCTGTTTCCGTGCCGGCGGCGCAGCTCCTTAATCCGGCCTATTCGGATAGTAATGGCGTGCAGCTATTCCAGGCGCCCTTCATCGCTACGCCGACCACCGGCAATGACGAGTTCACCCTTACCTTCACCTAAGCGGAGCAATAATGTTCAAGATCGTCAAAGCAGATACCTACACTTGGCCCGTTTCCGTCAAGCTTCCGACCGATGGCGGAAAGTTCGAGACCAGCACCTTCGATGTGCGGTTCAAACGGCTTAGTAAGCTTGATGTGGATGCGCTGCGCAACAAGCTTTTCGCGGATGCGGGCGATGCCGCCGAGGCGGCGCGTGAGGTGGTGGTGGGATGGTCCGGCGTCGAGAATGATGATGGCCCCATACCGTTCAGCGATACCGCTCTGGCCGATGTGCTCAGTATCCAGGGCGTGGCTGCTGCCATTATCTCGGCGCTCTTCGAGAGTGTGACGGGTGCGCAAAGAAAAAACTGATCGAGGCCGCTGCGCATTGGGCGCGCGGCGGCGCACCGGATGACGACCTAGAAAAGGAGCTCGAATTCTTTGCCGCGCCTGCTGAATACAAGGATGCGGTCCTTGAAAGCAGAGCGGAAAATGAATTCGAGGTTTTTGAAGAAAACCGGGAAGCACTCGAAATTTTTCTGCGTGTGTCAACGCAATGGCGTGTGGGTGAGGGGGTAGTGCGAGGACTGGATTATCAATCTTTGCGCTGGGTGATCGAGATGTATGCGCCGGCAGGTGCCCGCGACATGTTCGAGCAGGTGCAACTAATGGAGGGAGCGGCGATGGACGTGCTGAACAAACGTCATGGCGCTTAACACCGAAACTGCTCAGGTTCAGATCGCGGCGGCCGTCACCGGCACGCAGCAGGTGCAGGGCCTAGCCAAAGACATCAATGGCGTTACGCAGAGCACGGCTGATCTGACCAAGCAGCAGCAGAGCATGCTCGGCAGTTTGGAGCGCCTCACGAATACCTTTGGCAAGTCGCGCTCTGAGATCATGCAAATGAAGGCAGAAATGCTCGGTATCGGCACACAAGCCGCGCCGATGATTTCCACGCTGCAGAAAATGGGCGTTGACGGTGAGCACAGCTTTGCCCAGCTCATCCAATCTGGCGGCGTGTTCCGTGAGGTCCTGGTGTTGATGCACGAGAGCCTGATCATGGGCAACTGGAGCCGGTTCGGCGGGTCGCTCATGGTCATCGCTGAGCGCATGAACATGACTGAGTGGGCATTCGGCGCGCTTGGGCTGGCGGCGCTCGGCACCACGGCGGCCATCGGCGGCGTTATCGCGGCGATGGTGCTCGGAGCCAATGAGAGCGCCAAGTTCGCAGAGGCCATGGTGCTGACCGGCGGGATGGCGGGAATCACCGAGGGGCAGTTCAATGCCATGGCCGAGAGCATCGGGAGCCAGATCCCCGGCTCCGTTCTGAAGGCGCGGAATGCCTTGCAGGATCTGGTTTCCACGGGGCAGTTCACCGGTGATACGCTGGCCGCCATGGGCCGGGCAGCGGTGCTGTTCTCCCAGTATTCCGGCCAGTCCGCCGAGGACGTGGTGAAGGACTTCGCTGGCATGAAGGACGGCGTGGCGAAGTGGGCCGAGAAGGAAAACGAGAGCTATCATTTCCTGACCGCTGCGCAGTACGAGTATATCCAAACGCTGGAGCAGCAAGGGCAGACCGAGGCGGCTGAGAAGGTCGTGGCGGACGATATGTATAACCACCTCCGCGAGACCGGCACACAGAATCTCGGCATCCTGCAGCGGGCGTGGCAAGATCTCGGCGATACCATTCGCGGTACGTGGGATTTGATGGAAAGCGTCGGCCGGGCGAGCACGCTGGAGGAGCAGCTCGCCGCCCGCATCCAGCAGGACCGCCGCGGCAATAACCGGTTTGGCCTGGGCACGATCGATCCCGAGACCGACCCGGAGGTGATCAATCTGAGAAGGCAGATTGCCCAGCAGCAGCAGCAGGGAGCCGCCCGCGCGCATCAGGACCAGGTGCAGCAGCTTGGCATCACGGCGCATGATGACCTCCATGGTTTCTTGCCGCCCGAGGATGAAGTGAAGGCCCAGGTAGCCAAGCTGAAGCTGGATGTTGCCCAGGCGCTGGCCGCGAACCCGAATGACCCCGTGGCATTGAATTTACAGGCCCACATGCAGGATGCGATTGCGCGCATTCAGAAGCGGTACGGCCATGAAAAGACGGATCGCTTCAATGCACCGGACAAAAATGGTTTCGTCATCGGCAGTGACGATACCGGCAAGCTGCAAACACAACTATCGATGATGCAGGAATATGCCCGGGCGACGAAGCAGACCGAGACGGCGGTTCTGAACCTGGAGATTGCCCAGGGCAAGCTGAAAGGCTTCACGCCCGCGCAGATCTCGGAATTACGGGGGCGGGCGCAGCGTGATGACGCTACCGCGCAGGCCGCCAATGCCACCCAACTGCAAGGCCGCTATACGAATAAGCTGACTGGTTTCCAGGGCAGGAACGCCGAGCTACAGGCCCAGCTGCAGCAGATGCAAGAATACGGCAAGGTCACCAAGGAGACGCAAATCGATATGGTGAATCTGGAGATTGCCCAGGGAAACCTGAAGGGCTTGCCGCAGAGTGAAATCGATAGTCTGCGCGCGGCGGCGACGGAGCAGGATAAGTTATCCTCACAGATTGCCGCCTGGTCAAAAACCAGCATGGGCGGGACGCAAAGCGCTTTCCAGGGTTATGTGGACCAAGCCACGAATGCAGGCAAGCAAGTGCACAAAGTCTGGAATGACACCTTCACGGGGATGGAGGATTTGCTCGTTTCGTCACTGGAAGGCGGCAAGGTGAGCTTCGACAAGTTTGCCCTGTCGGTGGTGAATGACCTGCTGAAGATGGAGGTTGAGAAGAACATCATGGGGCCGCTGGTTAGCGCGCTTGGTGGCCTGGGTGGCGGCAAAAACGGCTCGGGCATCGTCAAAGCTATCGGAAGCTTTGTCGGCGGCCTCAAGTTTGCCGATGGCGGTATCATGACGAGCGCCGGCGCGTTGCCGCTGAATCGCTATGCCAATGGTGGCGTGGCCAACACGCCCCAGCTGGCGATGTTCGGCGAGGGGCGCGGGCCGGAGGCGTATGTGCCGCTGCCAGACGGCCGCTCGATTCCGGTGAGCATGAAAAGCGGGGGAGGCGGGGTGCAGAATAACGTCACCAACCACATCACCATCAACAGCGATGGCAGCAGCCAGGTTACCGCCCAGGATGCAAACAGGGCTTCGCAGGGGCTGACCTATGCCATTCAGCAAGAGCTGATCCGCCAGCACCGCGACGGCGGCATCTTCTCGCAGAGTAGCACCATGTCATGAGCGGTACCCGTACCTTCACCTGGGCGCCAGATTTCCAGGCCCAGGTAAATTATCAGCCCAATGTGGTAGTGGCAAAATTTGGCGATGGCTACGAGCAGCGCGTGCAGTTCGGCATCAATGCCAACCCGCAGAAGTGGAACCTCACCTTCAAGGCGCGGTCGGATAGCGAGGCGAATGCCATAGATGCTTTCCTGCAAACAGCGGGGGCGCTGTCCAGCTTTTACTGGACCCCGCCGGGCCAGACGGTGTCGTTGAAATGGGTATGCAGAAAGTGGGCGAAGACGCCGGTGGCGGGCAACGGTACGGCCGCCAATCCAGCGTATCTGTGGGACCTGACCGTACCGGTTGAACAGGTGTTTGAACCATGACCGCAGCCATGCCCGTCAGTATCACCGCGCAGATCCAGACGCTCGCGCCGAGCGCAGTGATTGAGCTTTATGTGCTAGACCTGACAACGCTGGGCGGCCCGGTGGTCTATTATCATGGAGGCACGAACGGGCTGAACGGCCCGGTGGTCTGGCAGGGAACCACCTATTATGCCTTCCCGGTGCAGATGACCGGCCTGGAGTACAATGGCCGGGGCCAGCTGCCGAAGCCGAAAGTGCAGGTCGCGAACACGGCGGGCGCCATCACCGCGCTGATTCTGCAATATGGCGATCTGCTGGGGGCAAAGGTCACGGTAAAGCGCACCCTGGCCAAGTTCCTCGACGCGGTGAATTTCGCGGGTGGTGTGAACCTTTCAGCCGACCCCACAGCGGAGTTTCCTGACGACATCTTCTTCATCAACCAGCGCACCGTGGAGAACCGGAGCGTGGTGGAGTTCGAACTGGCGGCCAGCTTTGACTTCCAGGGCGTGCAATTGCCGCGCCGCCCGATTATCCAGAATGTATGCGTGTGGATCTACCGCGGGGCGGAGTGCGGCTATACCGGAACGGCATATTTCGACACGAATGACAACCCGGTGAGCAGCGCCAGCGCGGATGTGTGCAGCAAACGTCTTTCCAGCTGTAAATGCCGCTTCGGCGCGTACAACCAGATACCGTTTGGCAGCTTCCCGGCTGCCGGGCTGCTGCGTACATGATGCCCGAGACACGCCGCGCGGCGGCGCTGCATGCGCAGACGGAGATGCCGCGTGAGGCATGCGGCCTAGTCATCATCCGAGGCGGGCGAGAAATGTATCACCCCTGCCGGAATATCAGCGACGACCCGACGCATTTCGTCATGGCGCCAGAGGATTATGAGGCCGCTGAGAGCCGGGGCGCGGTGGTGGCGGTGGTGCACAGCCATCCCTACACCCCGCCGGAACCGTCTGAGGCAGACCGGGTGGCGTGCGAGTGCTCGGGGCTGCCGTGGCATATCGTGAGCGTGCCGGGCTTCCAGTGGGCCAAGCTGGAGCCGAGCGGCTGGAGGCCCCCGCTGATCGGCCGCCAGTTCCACCATGGCGTGCTGGATTGCTACACGCTCATCCAAGACTGGTATGCCACACAGCGAGGGGTGACGCTGCCAACGCCTTGTCGTGAGGATGACTGGTGGCTCAAGGGCGGAAACCTTTACCTCGATAATTTCGTGTCGGCTGGGTTCGAGCGCGTGCCAATGAGCGACGATAAGCTGCCAAGGGAGTTTCGTGAAGGTGATGTGCTGCTGATGCAGATTTGCGCACCTGTGCCGAACCACGCGGCGATATGGCTCGATGACGGCACCATTCTTCACCACCTCGCCGGGCGGCTATCCAGCCGCGACATCTTCGGCGGCTATTACCGGAAGCACACCACACATGCCATCCGCTACACCAGAACTTAAAACCGTCCGCCTTGGCGGCGAGCTAGGCCGTAAATTTGGCCGGGCTCATCACCTGGCTGTGACTAACCCGGCCGAGGCCGTGCGCGCGCTATGCGCCAATTATCCAGAATTCCGAACGCACCTGATCGAGAGTGACGGGCGTGGGGTGGCATATAAGGTGCTCGTGGGTGGCGAACCGCTACCGTCCGTGGACCAGATCCATAATCCGAGCGGACGCCTTGAAATCCGCATTATGCCGGTGATCCGGGGCGCCAGTAAGGCTGGCATTTTTGAGATTGTTGGGGGCGTGTTGCTGATGGCTGCAGGCGTAGCGCTGGCAGCTACCGGTGTGGGGACCGTGTTCGCTCCCCTGGTATTTTCCATAGGGTTATCCTTGACGCTGGGCGGCGTTGCGCAGCTGCTTTCACCGCAGCCGAAAACTCCGGCGAACACGCAGGCCAGCTACGTGTTCGGCGGCCCGGCGAACACGCTGGCCGCGGGCATGCCGATACCGATCTGCTACGGCAACCTAATCGTCGGCGGTGCAATCATCTCCGGCGGCATCTCGGTCGATCAGGTGTCGACCACGCAAACCGGCATTCCTGGGCTCACCGCGACGGTGCAGGAGACGACGAGCGGCGGCGTCAGCACCTTCCAGCTCTATGCCTCTTGGCAGCCGGCAGGAGATGCCATTGGCTATGATGTGACGATCAACGGCCCTGGTGTGGGCTCCGTGCAGCTCGCGCGTACCAACGGCACCTCCGTCTATTATACGGTGCCAGGCGCTGGGCCTTACGAGGTGATCGTGAACCCGGTCGAGGCGGGCAGCACCAGCACCATCGCCGGGGGCACGGGCACGAATTACGGGCCAACAGCAAGCGTATGGAGCAGCTTCCTTGCAGGATGAAAAGAAGGTCGCGCGGATCATCCGCGGCGCCGGTGGCGGCAAGGGCGGCGGGGGCGCCACGATTGCCTCGGATACGCTCGCCAGCCGCGCTTATGCCCAGGTGGTAATTGCGGTGTGCGAGGGCGAGGTCGAGGGGCTCGTGGGCGGCATGCAGGGTGTCTACCTGGATGGTACGGCGCTGGAGAACCCGGACGGCACTTTCAACTACACCGGTGTCAGCTTCTATTTCCAGCCGGGCACCCAGTCTCAACCCTATGTGCCCGGCTTCAGCGATGTGGAGAATGAGACCGCCGTCAACCTGGTGGTGCTGAACTCCGCGCCATTGGTGCGCACGATCAGCGATGAGAACGCGAACGCGGTGCGGGTGACGGTGAACCTGCCGGACATCTACTACACGAACACCAAGAGCGGGGATGTGACCGGATCATCGGTCGATATCGCCATCGATATTCAAACCGATGGCAGCGGCTATGTACAGAGGATCTATGACACAATCAGCGGCAAAAGCTCATCGAATTATGAGCGCAGCTATGTGATTGGCCTGCAAGGCACAGGGCCCTGGGATATCAGGGTGCGCCGCGTCACCCCCGACAGCACCACCGGGAACCCGGTGAATGTGGTCTATTGGACCAGTTTCACCGAAATGATCTATGCCAAGTTGAGCTATCCGAACACGGCTGTGGCTTATATCAGCGTGGATTCCGGGCAGTTCCAGAGCATACCGGCGCTGAGCTTCAACATGCGGGGACTCCGCATCCAGGTGCCAAGCAATTACGACCCCTCGACGCGGACCTATTCCGGAGCCTGGGATGGCACGTTCAAGATCGCCTATTCCAATAACCCGGCCTGGTGCTTCTACGACCTGCTGACCGCAACCCGGTACGGGCTCGGCAACTTCATCTCGGCCAGCCAGGTTGATAAATGGGCGCTCTACCAGATTGGCCAATATTGCGATCAGTTCGTGCCGGACGGGTATGGCGGCTACGAGCCGCGCTTCACGCTGAACTGCTACATCCAGAATTATGCAGATGCCTTCAAGGTGCTGCAGGATCTGGCGAGCGCCTTCCGGGGGATGCCATTCTGGTCCACCGGCGCGGTCACGGCAACGCAGGACGCACCGGCCCCCCCGGTGGCGCTGTTCACCCCGGCGAACGTCATCGATGGTCAGTTCACGTATACCGGCGCCAGCTTGCGCGCGCGGCATACGGTGGCGCTGGTGACCTGGTACAATATGGATGACCAGGCGCAGCCTTATGTCGAATATGTCTCGATCAGTGATGATGATATCGCGAAATACGGTGAGATCATCACCCAGGTGACGGCATTCGGCTGTACCTCGCGCGGGCAAGCTAACCGCTTGGGCAAGTGGATTCTCTACAGCGAAAAATACGAGGGCGAGACCGTCGCGTTCAAGACTGGGCTGGAGGGGACGCCGGTGCGGCCCGGCGATATCATCAAGATCGCGGACCCGGTGCGCGCGGGCCTGCGCCTGGGTGGCAGGATAAATGCCGCGACCGCATACTCCATAACCGTGGACAGCCTGCTCGTGGACGGCAACGGCAATGCCGTGAACCCGGTGGGTGGAACGCTTTCGGTTATCGCCACCGATGGTAGCGTGCAGCAAAGTACCGTAACGGACACGATTGCGGGAACGGCGATCAGCATCTTCTCCCGCGCGAGCATTGGCACATATATTGACTCAACGGGCATTTTGCGCACGGCCGCCGCAAATGTTCCCCGGCTAGACTATTCCACCGGTACAGAGGCCGTCTTGATTGAAGCGGCGGCGACTAATTACAACACCGCGCCGAATTCGGTTTCGGTTGCTTATGGCTCTCCAGTGATTGCCA
>Ga0255356_1000924_pt1 | contig 19157 bp, 16 predicted proteins | sample HBST100metaG_FD_189944 | JGI IMG/M metagenome (GOLD analysis project Ga0255356, IMG submission 189944) | Peat soil microbial communities from Stordalen Mire, Sweden - H.B.S.T100 | ecosystem: Environmental > Terrestrial > Soil > Wetlands > Peat | place: Sweden: Norrbotten County, Stordalen Mire...
GCTGGAGGCCGAATTCCGCGACGTGCAGGATGTGGAATTCACCGTGGAGCAGGGGCGGCTGTTCTTCCTGCAAACCCGCTCGGCCAAGCGTACCCCGCGCGCGGCCCTGCGCGTGCTGGTGGATTTTGTGAATGAGGGTGTGCTGGACCCGGCAACCGCGTTGAAGCGCGCGGAGGGTATAGACCTTGAAAAAGCCCGGCTGACGCGCTTTGCCGATACGAGCCCGCCGCTCGCCACCGCCATCTCCGCTGCCCCCGGCGTGGCCAGCGGGCGCGTGGCGTTTGATACCGCCAGGGCGCAGGCTTTGGCCGCCAGCGGCACACCGGTGATTCTGGTGCGGCATGATACCTCGACCGAGGATGTCGCCGGATTCGCCATCGCGGCTGGGATTCTCACCGCCATGGGCGGCCGCACCGCGCATGCCGCCGTGGTGGCGCGCCAGCTCGGCAAGGTGTGCCTGGTCGGCTGCCGGGAGCTGCATATTGCCGAGGACGGGCGCACAGCGACGCTGGCCGGGGAAAAACTGGGCGAGGGCGACTGGCTTTCTCTGGATGGGAGCAGCGGCGCGGTGACGCTGGGCAAGCGCGAGATCATCGCCGAGCTGCCGGAGGCGGAGATGGCGGCGCTCGAAGCCTGGCGGCGCGCGGCGAAAAAATAGGACAGCCCGGTGGCCGTTTGCCAGGCGGCGATCCTGCATGCTATCCGTAAGGATGCGGCGCATCGGCGTCCGTGAACGGATCATATGGCAGGGCCAGGCGGTAAGAGCGAAATGGCAAAGAAACTTTCGTGGGGCCGTGCTTGGCACGGACGTAGTTACGATCTCGGGAGGATGACCCTTTCCGATCTCTGGTCTGCTTATCTCACCTACCCGGCGATCAACCTGTACGCCGCGCTGGCGGTGGTGTCGGGCGCGTTCGCGCTGCTCACCGCGAAGAGCTGGCTGGCCGTGGTGCTGCCGCTGCTGGCCGTCTGCGTGGTCTATCCGCTGGTCTGGTACGCGCTGCACCGCTACATTTTGCACGGGCGCTGGCTCTACCGGATGAAGTGGAGCGCCGGGCTGTGGAAGCGCATTCATTTCGACCATCACCAGGACCCGCATCTGCTGGAAGTGCTGTTCGGCTCGCCGCTCAACACCATCCCCACCATGGCCATCATCACCGGCCCTATCGGTTATGGCATTGCGGGCTGGACCGGGGCGGCGGCGGCGTTCTCCACCGCGCTGGTGACGACCTGCGTGTACGAGTTCTTCCACTGCATCCAGCATCTGAACTACAAGCCGAAGAGCAAGATCATCCAGCGGCTGAAGCGCGACCATCTCGTGCATCATTTCCACAATGAGACCGCCAATCTCGGCATTGTCAGCTTCTATCCGGACAAGATCTTCCACACCTATTACGCCTCCGTGCGCGGCTGCCCGAAGAGTGCCACCGTCTTCAACCTGGGCTACGACCTTGAGGAAGCGAAGCGCTACCCGTGGGTGATGGAGATTACCGGCGCGCCGCCGCGGGACAAGCCGCCCTCCGCTCTGGAAGAGGTTGCGCGCAAGGCGGCTTCGTGAGCGAAATCACGATTGTCCCGGTTCAGGGAAAAAAGCTTCTCAACCGCTTCATCCGCCTGCCGGAACGGCTGCACCTGGGTGACCCGCAATATATCGCGCCGCTACATATGGAGCGCGAGGAAGCGCTGACGGCGAAGAACCCGTTCTTTGGCCATGCCGAGGTGCAGTTCTGGCTGGCGGTGCGCGATGGCCGCGACGTGGGCCGCATCAGCGCGCAGATTGACCGCCAAGCCCTGGCCCTGCGGCCGGACGCGCCCGGCTTGTTCGGGATGATCGCGGCGGAGGATGACCCGGCGATTTTCAAGGCGTTGCTGGACACGGCGGAAGACTGGCTGCGCGCGCGCGGCATGAAGCTGATGCAGGGGCCGTTCAACCTCAACATCAATGAGGAAACCGGGCTGCTGGTGGACGGGTTCGACACGCCGCCAATGCTGCTGATGGGCCATGACAAGCCCTATATCGGCGCGCGGCTTGAGGCGCTGGGCCTGCGCAAGGAGAAGGACGTTTACGCCTATCTCTATGACATCACCCAGGAGCTGCCAGCCAGCGTACGCCGGTTGCTGGCGCGGCCCTTGCCCAAGGAGCTCACCGTCAGGCGTATCGACTTCAAGCGCTATAACGAAGAGATCCGCACCATTACCGACATCTTCAACGATGCCTGGGCGAATAATTGGGGCTTCGTGCCGCTGACCGAGACCGAGACGGATTATCTGGCGAAATCGCTGAAGCCGCTGCTCGACCCCCGGCTGGTGAGCGTGGTGGAGCGCAACGGCGAGCCGGTTGGCTTCCTCGTCGGGCTGCCGAACCTGAATGAGGCGATTGCCGGGCTGAACGGCAAGCTGCTGCCCTTCGGCTGGGCCAAGCTGCTCTGGCGGTTGAAGGTGAAGGGCGTGAAAACCGCCCGTGTGCCGCTGATGGGTGTGCGCCGCTCAGCCGCGCAGGATGTGATCGGCAGCTTGTTGCCATTCCTGATGGTGGATGCCGTGCGCAAGGAGGCCGTGAAAATGGGCTTCACGCATATCGAATTGTCCTGGATTCTTGAGGACAATATGCCGATGCGGCGGATGAATGAGAGTCTGGGCGCGAAGCCGTACAAGACCTACCGGGTATACGAGAAGACGCTTTAAGCCAGCCAGCCCGCCTGCCTATACCAGGCGGCGGTGGCGGCGAAGCCTTCGGCGAGGCTGGTTTCCGGCTGATGAACGGTAGCGGGGAGCCGCTCGGCTTGTGTTACTGACCAGTCCGGGTGCAGCAGCTCCCGGGCCTTGCCTTTGGTGAAGATGGGCGCTTGCCCGCGCACTCGCCCCCACCAGCCTGAAATTGCACCCGCGGCTAGAATGATCCCATCCGGCACGCGGATGAAGCGTGGCGTGTTGCCGACGGCACGCCCGGCCTCGGAGAGAAATTCCACCATGCTGTAGCCCTCGGGGCGGGTATCGGCGAGGGCGTAAAGCCCGGCCTCACCCGCGCCCATGGCCAGTGCCGCGATGGCGGCGGCGGCGTCCGCGGCATGCACGATGGCGATGCGCCCTTGCCCGATAACCGGGGCGATGGGACGCGAGGCGGCCTTGAACGCGGCCAGGGTCTCGCGGTCCCAGGGGCCGTAAATCGCCGGGGGGCGGATGATGACGAGTTGGTCCGGGGCATTCGTGTAGGCGGCCCGGGCCGCGTTCTCGCCCTCGCGTTTGCTGAAGGCGTAGTCAGAAATCTGCGGCTCGCGCGCGGCGAGGGAAGAGATGGCGATGAAGCGGGCCTGCTTCGCGCTTTGCCGCGTGGCCTGGGCCATTGCGGCGGTGCCGCCAGCGTTGACGCGGAGGAATTCGGCGCGGTCGCGCGCCTTGATCAGCCCGGCGGCATGCACCACGGCATCGGCGCCGCTGATGAGGCGGGTGAGTGCCTGTTGGTCTTCCAGGCTGCCGCGCACGGTTTCGAAATCAACACCCTGCCAGGCGGGATGCGTGGGGTCGCGGCGGGCGAGGATACGCACATGCGCGCCCGCGCGCGCCAAAGCCGGAACCAGATGTAAACCGAGAAACCCCGTCGCGCCGGTAACGGCGACGACGCGCTTACCGCTCATTCGGCGGCGTGGACCTGTACGGCGCTGCGGTTGAAGACGCCGTCGAGATACATGGTGCGGGCGCGGCTGCGGCTGAGCTTGCCGGAGGAGGTCTGCGGCAGGCTGTGAGGCGGCACCAGCACCACCCGCGTCTCCAGCCCGTGGCGGCCACGGAAGAATTTGGAGATGTCGAGGATCATGGTTTCGCGCGCGGCGGGGTCGGTAACGCGGCACTGCACCAGCACCACAACCTCTTCCTCCATGCCGTTATCGACGGAGAATACCGCGACGTCGCCACTGCGCAGGGCGGGAATTTCCGCCTCGGCGGCCCATTCCAGATCTTGCGGCCAGACATTACGGCCATTGACGATGACGAGGTCCTTGGCCCGGCCGGTGATGACGATCTGGCCGTCGACGAGGTAGCCGAGATCGCCTGTGTCGAGCCAGCCGCCATCCGTCAGCACGCGCTGGGTTTCCTCGGGCGCGCCGAAATAGCCGAGCATCAGGCTGGGGCCGCGCACGAAGATGCGCCCCACCAAGCGGTCGGGCAGAATCTTGTCCTGTTCGTCGCGGACTTCGATTTCATGGTTGGGCAGAACCTTGCCGCAGAGCACGAAGGTGCGGGTGCGCTCGGTGCTGGCCCGCGCGGGCACGGCACGGTGTTCCTGCTCCAGGATGATGCCGTCGATGACATCTTCCAGCGCGCCTTGGCCGGCGGGGGTGAAGCTCAGTGCCAGTGTGACCTCAGCCATGCCGTAGCAGGGCACGAAGGCGCCCGCCTTGAAGCCGCACGCGCCGAAGCGCTCGGCGAAGCGGGTGAGCACGTTCGGGCGGATCATGTCGCCGCCAATGCCGGCGCGGCGCCAGCTCGACAGGTCCAGATCGTCGGTGGAGGCTGTCTGCGCGCGGCGCGCGCAAAGCTCATAACCGAAAGAGGGGCTGAAGGAGATGGTGCCGCGGTTGCGGGTGATGAGGCTCAGCCAGAGTAAAGGCCGGCGGGCGAATTCCCGGGTGGGGAGGATGTCTACCGACATCTGACAGGCCATGGGCATCAGCAGGAAGCCGACAAGCCCCATATCGTGATAGAAGGGCAGCCAGGAGACGCCACGATCTTCATCCGTCACCTCAAGCCCGTCACGCGCCATGTAATGCGCATTGGCCATGAAGGCGCGTTGCGTGACCGCGACACCGAGCGGGAAGCGGGTGCTGCCCGAGGAGAATTGCAGATAGGCCAGGGAGTCGGGGTCCTGCGCGGGCAGGGGGGCCTGGGTGGGGATAACGCTGTCGAGCAGCGCGATGGTGCCGGCGAGCTTGAGGTCGAGCCCGGTGACGGCCTCGGCCAGCCAAGTTTCCAGCACGGCGGGGCCGAACACGGCATGCGCATCCGCCCCCTGCACCATGCGGCGCAGGTACGAGATGTAACCTTCCTTGCCGCCGAACGCGGCGGGCAGCGGCAGCGGTGCCGGCACCAGCCCGGCATACTGGCAGGCGAAGAAGGCGCGGGCGAAATCCCCGTCGCTTTCCGCCACGAGCCCCACCCGGTCACCCGGATGCAGCCCGGCGCCAAGCATGCGCTGGGCTAGGCTGATCGCCTGCTCACGCAGCTTGTGGTAAGGGAGAACCTCGACGAGAGCGCCCTTGCCGGAATAAAAATTGAGGCCCGTCGGCCCCTGCGCTGCGTAATCCAACGCCTCGGCGATGGTGCCGAAATCGGCATAACGCTTGACTCGACCCGGATGGTAAGTTGGGGTGGGTTCAGTCATATGAAGGAAATATTGCTGCGACACGATCCTCCCCGGCTAACAGAGTCAGGGTGGAATGGCAATGCCCGTTCACCCGGCGCAGCCCCGCAAGCTGGCGGCAGGGCGCAGAGCAGGGGCCGGTGTGGCGAGATTGACACTGAATCCGGCTTTGGCATAGCAGCGCTGACTTAGCTTCATACCGGACTCCCGGCAGGCCAGCAATTCATATGACAATCCCCCAACGTATACATTTCTGCTGGATAGGCCCGCGACTGCCATGGGCTTACGTGTTCGCGGTGCTCTCCGCCGCCGAGCGTGGCGGGATGCAGGAGGTTATTCTGCATCATACGGACGAGCTGGCGGACGGCCCGGAGCTGCGCGCCATGCGCCAAGCCCCAGGCGTGACCCTCTCCCGTACTGACCCGCGCGCCTGTCTGGCGCCCGCCGAGGCCGCGCTGGGGCTGGGGGATGGGCTGATCTCGCTATACAACCGGCTCACCAGCCCCGTTATGCGCTCGGACGTTCTGCGCGCGGCGATACTTTATACACAGGGCGGAGTGTATCTGGACCTCGATACCATCACCGTGGCCCCGCTGTTGCCGCTGCTGGAGACAAGGCAGTTCGTCGGCTCCGAATACATTGTGTGGCCGCATTGGGTGCGGACCTCGCGCTCGCCCTTGGTCTGGGCCCGCCACCTGACCCTGGACGTGATGCGCAAGGCGATGCGCCGCCTGCCGCGCGGCTGGAAGCTGTTCCGCCGGGTGCAGGGAATGTATTTCCGCGGCATTAACAATGCTGTTATGGGCGGGGAAGCGGGGGCGCCGCTCTTCGCGGATTACCTGCGTGCCATGGTGGCGCTGCCCCCCGCGCGCTTGGCCGAGCCCTATGCGCTGGGGCCTGACCTGCTGCAGGCAATTGTCGATGGCTGCCCGCCCGGTACGCTGACGGTTCTGCCGCCGGCTGTATTCTATCCGCTGGCGCCGGAGATCTCTGAGCATTGGTTCCGGCCCTGCCCAGACGCCAGGCTGGACGAGGTACTTTCAGCCGAGACGCGCGTGGTGCACTGGTATGCATCTGTGCGCACCAAGGCGCGCGTGGCAGGAATCGACCCTGATTACGTGCGGGAACACCGGGAAAACCAGCTTTATAGTGCATTGGTTTGCGCCTCCATTCGCCAGCTCCCGGCGGTATTCTGAAGCATATTGCCGATATTGGCCCGTATTGCCGGAGGGTTGGGCGCTGCATCAATATTAAGCGTGGCGCATCTTGTTGTCATACTTGCGACACATGGGGCAACGCGGTAGGTTGGCTGACTAAATACCCGCGCAGTTATTCGACCTGACCCTACGATCGCCGTAGCTCATGAGGCCGAAGAGGCGAAGGTTCCAGGAATCTGGAGCCGGCTTTTGGCCATTCTGCGCTTGGCAGGAGAAGTGGATTGTCGACGGTTGAGATGAAGATGGCTGGCCCGGATCGAGGGGGTCCGGCGCCAGATCTAATGGGCAGGGAATGCAAAGGGGCTGTGCCGCCGCGATTTCCCAATCCACAGAGGCGCTCCCCCCGTAACAACGCGGCAATGCCGTTTCCCCGATATAATTAGAGACAAATGAGGTTTATTATGGCGAATAAAGGCGGCATCCGCATCGCAATCGCTGGCGTAGGTAATTGTGCCAGCTCCTTGATTCAGGGCATTTACTACTACACGCCGGAGCGTTGCCGCGAGGGTGTGGTCGGGCTGATGCACACCGAGATCGGCGGTTACAAGCCGTGTGACATCCAGGTGGTCGCGGCGTTCGACGTTGACGCCCGCAAGGTTGGCCAGGACGTGAACCGCGCCATCTTCGCCAAGCCGAACTGCACGACGGTATTCCAGAAGGACCTCCCGGATAGCGGCGTGACCGTGCATATGGGGCAGGTGCTGGACGGCATCTCCGAGCACATGGCATCCTACGCCGAGGATCGCACTTTCGTCCGTTCCGAGGCTAAGGAGCTGACCAAGGCCGAGATCGTCGCCGAGCTGAAGAGCAGCGGCGCCGAGATTCTGCTGAACTACATGCCGGTGGGGTCTGAGAAGGCCGCCCGCTTCTACGCTGAATGCGCGCTGGAAGCCGGGCTCGGCTTCATCAACAACATGCCGGTGTTCATTGCCAGTGATAAGGCCTTCGCCGACCGCTTCAAGGCGCGCAATCTGCCGATCATCGGTGATGACATCAAGTCCCAGCTCGGCGCCACCATCACCCACCGCGTGCTGACCGATTTGTTCGCCAAGCGCGGCGTGAAGATGCTGCGCACCTACCAGCTCAACACTGGCGGCAACACCGACTTCCTGAACATGAAGAATCAGGAGCGTCTGGCTTCCAAGAAGAAGTCGAAGACCGAGGCCGTGCAGTCGGTCGCCAAGACCCGCATGGAGAACGAGAACATCCATATCGGCCCCAGCGACTATGTGCCCTGGCAGAACGACAACAAGATCGCCTTCATCCGCATGGAAGGGCTGTTGTTCGGCGATGTGCCGATGGATTTGGAACTGCGCCTCTCGGTGCAGGATTCGCCGAACTCCGCCGGCGTGGTCATTGACATGATCCGTTGCTGCAAGCTGGCGCTGGAAGCCGGCATTGGCGGCGTGCTGGCCGGGCCGAGCGCTTATTTCTGCAAGCACCCGCCCGCGCAGTTCACGGATGATGTGGCCTATGAGATGACCGAAGAGTTCATCCGCACCCGTCCGGCGCTGGTGAAAGTCTCTGCCGTTTCATGAAGTGCCTCATTGTCGCGGCCGGTCAGGGCACGAGATTGCGGGAAAAAGGCGAGCTGAAGCCGCTGATCCCCATCAAGGGCGTGCCGCTGATCGAGCGCGTGATAAAGACTGCCCATAATGCCGGTGTCGACGAGTTTCTCGTCGTCACCGGTTACCGGGCGGAAGAATTGCAGACGAGGCTGGGGGAATTCTCCGCGCGGGAGAACATCCATGTCACGCGGATTTTCAACCGTGGCTGGGACCGCGCCAACGGCATTTCGGTGCTTGCCGCCAAGCAGTTTCTCGACGAGCCGTTTTTGCTGACCATGTGCGACCATCTGGTGGACCCCGAGATCTTCCGCAGCCTGATGGCGGAACCCGTGGTGCCGGAGACCGTGACGCTGGCCGTGGATTTCAATATCGATAGCCCGTTGAACGACCCCGAGGACGTGACCCGCGTGAAATGCACCGGCGACAGGCTGGAGCATATCGGCAAGATTATCCGCGATTTCAACGCGTTCGACACGGGCGTGTTCCTGTGCACGCCGGTGATGTTCGACGCGCTGGAGGAGAGCCAGGCGCATGGGGATGACAGCATCTCCGGCGCCATGAATGTGCTGGCGCGCTGGAACAAGGCGCGTGTTTTCGACATTGGTAACCGGCTATGGGTCGATGTCGATGACCCTGTTGCCTTCGCCAAGGCCGAGAAGCTGCTCGCGACCGGGCAGCTCTGACGCCAGCACGGTGGATCATCCCATGAACAATGAGCCGGCCGGGGCGGCAGGAGCCGAACCGGTGCGCCGCACGTCCGAAATCGAGGATGTCACCAACCTCTATTTCATTCACCCGATCTCCGCCCAGCTGGTGAAGCTATTCGCCCGGCTGGGCGTCTCCCCTAATACTGTTTCCATTGGCGGCATGGCCTGCGGCGTTTTGGCCGGGGTGGCCTATAGCGGCTACCATGAGCGCTGGTGCGCGGTGGCCGGGTTCGCCCTGATGCTGTCCTGGCATATTCTGGACGGCGCCGACGGCCAGCTCGCCCGGTTGACCAAATCCTATTCCGATCTCGGCAAGGTGCTGGACGGGATTTGCGACTACGTCACCTTCGCCGCCGTTTACGTGGGGCTGGCGCTGACGCTAAGCCGCGACCATGGCGGTTGGGTATGGTGGCTGGTGGCGGCCTCCGGAATTTGCCATGCGCTGCAATCCGCTGCCTATGAGATGCAGCGGCAGGAGTATAATTTCTGGGGTTGGGGGCGGAAATCCGCGGCGCTGCCGGAGTTGCAGGCGCCACCGCGTCGCCGGGGTGTCTCGTTCATGCAGCGCCTGCCGGATATGATCCACCGGCGCTATACGCGGATGCAGATGCTGGTCGCGGGGGACGCCCTTGCCTTTCATAAGACGCTTGCCAAGATTCTGGCGGCGCGCCCGGCGAGCGATGCGCTCATCCGCCAGCGCTACCGCGCGGCTTTTGCCCCGGCGGTGCGCCAATGGGCCATATTGTCCGCGAATTACCGCACGCTCGCCATCGCCGCCGCCGCCCTGTTGCAGGTGCCGCTATTTTATTTCGTGTTTGAGATCGCCGGGCTCGGCCTCATCCTCATCGCTTTGCTTGCCAAACAGCGCGCGCGCTATCGGCAGTTTCTCGAGGAACTGGGGGAAGTGTGAGGGCCGCGCCAGCGTGTCGTGCTGGCGCTGGAGCAGATACGCCCCGAGGCCCAGCAGCAGCAATGTGGGGGCCAGGGCCGAGACCGCCGGGTTCAGGTCCAGCAGCAGGCCGAGATAGCCGGTGATCTGCTGGCTCAGCAGGAACACAACGCCGAGAATGGTGCCAATGAATAACTGCCGCCCGGCACCCTGTGAGCGCTGCGTGCCAAAGACGAAGGGGGCGGCGATCAGCACCATGGCCAGGATGGAGAGCGGAATGCTGACCATCGTCCAGAATTTCTGCTCATAGCGGATTGCCTGCTGGTGCAGCTGCTTCAACCCCTGGATATACTCATACAGCGCCACGGGCGGCATGGTCTCGGGCGGTAGCGTAAGCAGCTGAACCTCACGGCCGGAGATGAAGGAGTTCCAGCCCAGCGAGGCGAAGGTCTGGGTGATGAATTGCGAGGACACGATCTGTTTGCGCAGCACGCCGGTCAGCAGCCAGGTGCCGTCCGGCTCTATATCCGCGCGGTCGGCGTGGATATAGCTGTGCAGGGTACCGTCATCGCCGAAGCTGTAGATCTCGATACCCTCCATCGTGTTGCCGTACCCAAAATCCTGCACATTCAGGTATTGCCGGTTATTCTCGGCCCAGAAGCCGCCGGCGCTGAGCAGCGGCACCGCGTCGTTCAGCGCCGCCGCTTGCTGCCGTTGCGCCAGCTGCTGGGCGGGGGGGACGATGAACTGCGCCACCAGGAACAGCGCCACGATGATGGGCAGTGTAAGCTTCAGTACCGCGCCGATCATGCGCGCCTCTGAGACGCCAAGGCTGCGGAACGCCGTCAGCTCCGAGGCGCGGCCCAGCGTGCCCAGCGCCAGCAGCGTGCTCAGCAGCATGGAGACGGGGGTGAGTTGCAGCAGCCGGTAAGGGGCGGTGAGCAGAACATAGATCAGCGCGTCGGTCAGCCGGTAATTCCCCCGGCCGACATAGCTGAGCTGCTCGACGAAGGTGAGCAGGCTGAACAGCGCGGTTAGCCCGACGGAGATGATGAGGAAGGCCCGGAGCGTCAGGCCTCCGATATAGCGGTCAAGCAGCATCGGAGCCGCCCAGCGGTTTCAGGGCGAGTTGCGCCATGTGCGTTTGCCTTTGGCGGAACTGGCGGCTCAGGAGTTTGCCGCGCAGATAAGGTTCATAAGTGGCGCCCAGCAGGAACAGAGCGAGCAGGCAGGGTGCCCACCACAGGCCGGGGAATTTGCCGACGGCGCCATGCTCAACCCAGGTCCGCGCCGAGGTGCAAAGCAGGTAATAGGCAGAATAGATCAGGATCGCCGGGCCGAATTTCGCGTATTTGCTCCGCCGGGGGCGGGTGCGGCTCATCGGCACGCCGAGCAGGCCAAGCAGCAGGGTCGAGATGCCGGTGGAGAGCCGCCACTGGAACTCGGCGATATCCGCCGATGTGTTGGAGCTGGCAAGGCGCCAGGTGCTGGCGGCGACGGCGCTGTAGCCCGGCGTGCCGGTATTAACGGTGTCGGGGTTCACGGAGACGCCCTGCACATTCAGGATATGGTCGTTTTGCGGGTTTTGCGGGTCGATCTCGTAGATATGCGCGTCGGTCAGGTAGACCTGATGGTGCCCGCCGGGGACCATCTGCTGCGGTGCGGCCAGGCGGGAGAAGATGACCTCGATATGCCCGTCGAGCTTGCGCTGCACGAACACGTCCTGCGCCGGGCTGTTCGGCCCCGCGCGGTGGGTGAGGAAAATAACGCGGTCACCGTTCTGGCTGGCGTAGAAGGTGCCGGCCTCCATGGCGTTGACGTTGAGCATGGCCGTGGCGTGCTGGGTGAGCTCGTGCGAGGTGCGGTAAGCCCAGGGGCGGACGACGAGCGACAGGCAGGAAACGCCGATGGCCATGCAGGCCGCCAGGGTGAGCACCGGGCGGGTGAGCTGCCAGGGGGTCATCCCCAGCGCGGACATGGCGGTGACCTCTGAATCGCCGTAAAGCCGGCCGAAGGCGAGCACCACTCCGATATAAAGTGAGATCGGGGTCAGAACCTCCAGCCCGATCAGCACCTTGAGCCCGGCGAGTTGCGCGATCGTGCCCATGGGCAGCAGACCGTTGACCGCATCCGAGAGAATGCTGGCGACGCTGTAACCGGCGAACAAGGCGACAAAGACCCCGAGAATAGCGGCAAAAGGTTTGCTGATTTCCCGGATCAGATAACGGTCGATATTCAATGTGCTAAACCATTCGTGTCCGGCCAGGCCGTACAGGGCGCCACAGCCTATTCAGCAGATGCGGCACTCACCGGGCTGCCGCAAGGGGGGGATGCCGCCATCAGGGTTGCCGAGAAAAGGCAGTGACAATGCCGTGCCCGCTGTTTATAGAGTGCAGTGTGCAATGTATAGGTTTTATTGCACGATTGTCATTTGCACAGGCTGAAGCCTTCCGGGCTGGCGTGCATTCAAACCAAGAGGCTGCACGCAGGGATATGGCTAATTTAACCGGCGATATACGGGATATAATCTTCGACACGCTGCGCTCGTCGCTGCCGAATGCCGTCGAAATTTCCGAGCAGACGCATATCGTCGATGATCTCGGCCTCGATTCCGTCGCGGTCATGGATTTCGTCATGGAAATCGAGGACCGGCTGGATATCTCCGTCCCGCTGGACAAGATTGCCGAGGTCGAGACGCTGGGCGACCTGATCGCGACTGTGCGCAGCTTGAAGGACAGCGCGTAATTTATGTCTCTCTTCGATAAGTTCGCGCCGCTGGCGGCGCAGTACAGCCAGCTCGAGCATGCCGGCGCCAATCCCTTCAACGTCTCCTTCGACAATGTGCTCTCGCCGACCGAGGCGACGATCAAGGGCCGCAAGACCCTGCTGCTCGGCACCAATAATTACCTGGGCCTGACCTATGATCCGGCCGTGATCGCCAAGGCGGTGGAAGCCACGGAGCTGTACGGCACCGGCACCACTGGCTCGCGCATCGCCAATGGCAGCTATACCGGGCATCAGCGGCTGGAGCGCGCACTGGCGGATTTCTACGGCCGCAAGCACGCCATGGTGTTCTCCACCGGCTATCAGGCTAATCTGGGCATCATCTCCACACTGGCGGGCAAGAATGACCACCTGCTGCTGGATGCCGATTCCCATGCCAGCATCTATGACGGCTCGCGCCTGGGCTACGCGCAGGTCACGCGCTTCCGCCATAACAGCCCGGACGATCTGGCCAACCGCCTGCGCCGCCTTGCCGGTGAGCCGGGTGACAAGATCATCGTCGTCGAGGGTATCTACTCCATGCTGGGCGACACCGCGCCGTTGCGTGAATTCGCGGCGGTGAAGCGGGAATACGGCGCCTACATGATCGTCGATGAGGCGCATTCCATGGGTGTGCTGGGCGAGACCGGCCGTGGCCTCGCCGAGGCTGCCGGGGTGGAAGCGGATGCCGATTTCATCGTCGGCACTTTCTCCAAGAGCCTGGCCGGTGTCGGCGGGTTCTGCGTCAGCGACATGGACGGGTTCGACATCATGCGTGTCGCCAGCCGGCCTTATATGTTCACGGCCTCGCTGCCGCCGGGCGTGATCGCGGCCACCGAGGAAGCGCTGCACCAAATGCGCATTCGCCCGGCTTTGCGCCGCCAGCTTACCGAGAACGCGCACCAGCTCTACGCCGGTTTGGCGGGGCTGGGCTTTGAGCTTGGGCCGGAGCCCAGCCCGGTGGTGTCCGCCGTGATGCCGAGCCCCGAGGCCGCGTTCGCCTTCTGGGCCAAGCTGCTGGAAGCCGGGCTGTACACCAATGTCAGCCTGCCGCCCGCCACGCCCAAGGGCATGGCGCTGCTGCGCTCCAGCGTCAGCGCCGCCCATACCCCGGCACAGATCGGCCGCGCCATCGCGCTGTTCGCGCAGGTGGGGCAGGGGCTGGGGCTGATTCAAGCTGCCAGCCAGCCCGAACTCGCCTCGGTGAAATAGGGCGCCACCCCGTAAAAGCGGGGCGGCGGCAGGAGAGGCACATGCGCAGGGTCGCGATATTCCGCCACAACCTGTTCAAGATATCTGAGCCGTTCATCACGCAGCAGGCGCAGCAACTGCGCCGTTACACGCCGCTTTACCTGGGGCGGCTGCGCTATGGCGCGGCGCCGGAGGGCGCGGAGTCCCTGGCCTTGCAGGATCTCGTCACCGGCTCGCCGCTGCCGCTCGTCGCGCGGCAGATGCTCACCCGCAACCCGGAGCCGTATGTGCGGCTGCTGGCCGGGCGGCGGCTTTCGCTTATCCATGCGCATTTTGGGGTGGAGGGCGTGTACGCCCTGCCGCTGGCCCAGCGCCTGGGCGTCCCGCTCGTCACCACCTTTCATGGGTTCGATGCCACGCTCTCCACCGCCGGGCTGCTCTGCAACCCGGCCTGGGTGAATTACGCGCTATTCCGGGGGCGGCTGGCCCGGCAGGGGGATTTGTTCCTCTGCGCTTCGGGCTTCATCCGCGAGCGGCTGCTGGGCATGGGCTTCCCGCCGGAGCGCACGCGCGTGCATTACATTGGCGTGGATTGCGGGGCGATCATCCCGCGCGAGGCGGCGGAGGAAGAGCCCGTTATCCTGCATGTGGCGCGGCTGGAGCCGGTGAAGGGCACGGAATATCTCATTCGCGCCTTTGCCGCCGTGGCCGGGCGGCACCAACAGGCCCGGCTGGTCATCATTGGGGATGGCAAGCTGCGGCGCTCGCTGGAGGCTTTGGCCAAATCCTGCGGCGTGGCGGCGCGCGTGGAGTTTCTGGGCGCGATGCCGCATGCCCAGGTTCTGGGCTGGATGCGCCGCGCCGCGATGCTGGTGCTGCCCAGCGTGCGCACCGCCAGCGGGCGGGTGGAGGGGCTGGGCATGGTGATGCTGGAAGCTGCCGCCACCGGCGTGCCGGGCATCGGCTCCCGGCTGGGCGGCATACCGGAGGGTATCGCCGATGGCGAGACCGGGTTCCTGGTGCCGGAGCGCGACCCCGAGGCGCTGGCGGCGCGCATCAGCGAGTTGCTGGCCGACCCGGCACTGCGGCAGCGCATGGGCATGGCCGCCCGCCGCCGGGTGGAACAGAGTTTCGAGATCGTCCGCCAGACCGCCATGCTGGAAGATATTTACGATTCAGTTGTCAAGGAAAAGGAAGCGGCATGAGCATGCGCAGCGCCGTTGTCGTCGCCCACCCTGACGATGAAATCCTCTGGCTCAGCTTCGCCGTGGCCTCGGCGGAGCATGTGGTGCTCTGCTTCGGCGAGCCCTTCGCCAACCCCGCCAGGGCCGATGCCCGCCGCCGGGCGGTGGCCCGCCTGCCCCTGACCAATCTCGTCAACCTCGCCATCCCCGAGAGCGGCACGCGGCTGCTGGTGGACTGGCTGTACCCGCTGATGACGCCGACCGGGATGGATATTTCCGAGCCGGACGCGCGGCAGCGTTACGATGAGAATTTCGGCCGGCTGGTGGCGGTGTTGCGCCCGGTACTGGCCGGATGCGCGGATGTGTACACGCATAACCCCTGGGGTGAGTACGGGCACCCGGAGCATGTCCAGGTCTACCGTGCCGTGGCGGCGCTACAGGCGGAGCTGGGCTACACCATCTGGTTCTCCAATTATGTCAGCGCCCTCACCTGGCCGCTGGCGCAGAAGCTCGGCGCTGAGCCGATATGGGCGCAGCGGAGGATAGTGAAGCCGGACATGGCGACGGCGCGGCGGCTGCAATGGGTGTATCTGCGCTACCGCGCCTGGACTTGGGGGCTGACGCATCGCTGGCCGCGCGAGGAGGTTATCTACGCCCAGCCGCCGGGCGAGGATCGCGCGGCTTGGCACACGCTGGCGGGCGAGACGCTGCTGGATGTGGACGGGCTGCGCTGGTGGCCGCCGGGGCGGGACATCCACAAGCGGGTCGGTTAGCCGCTCGCGCTCACCGCCGCGCTCTGCCGCTGGGAAACCCAGCGCGCATGCAGCAATAGCCCGGCATAGGTAAGCCCCGTGGCCGCTAGCACGATGCCGATTTGCAGTTTCGGGGCGTGGATGCCGGTCAGGTGCCTTATGGCCTCCGTCACCAGCACCATGGCGGCGATGCCAAGGCCGGGCGTGCCGAAGGGGCGCACGAGATCGAGCAGCCTGATCTGCCAGTGCAGCTTCAAATAGCGCACGCCCCAGACCAGCAGCAGCGGATACACGCAGAACCACACCGCCGAGACAGCGATAACGCCGCTATGCGCGGGGAAGTGCAGCCCGGCGGCGAGAATTCCAGCACTCAGCAGTGCCAGCGTGGCGGCGGAGACGCCCATTGCCGTGCCCGGATGCCCCGAGGCCATCAGCACCGGGGTGAGCAGTTGCGAGGTTACGCGCAGCACCGCCGCCCCGGCCAGGATTTGCAGCGGCAGCGCGGCGGCGGCGTAGCTGTTGCCCTGGCTGTCATGCAGCAGCGAGGTGAGCGGCACGGCAATGAGGATCAGCGCGACCATGAAGGGCGCCACCAGTGTGGTGAGCCGTTGCAGAGACCATAGCAGCGCCGCAGTCAGATGCTCCCGCACCGCCGCCACGCGGGCGAATACCGGCAAGGCGGTGCGGTTGACCAGCGTGCCCACGGCCATTGCCGGTTCCATCGCCACGTCGAACGCCACGCGGTACACGGCGAGCTGGGCCGCGCCGTAGAACCAGCCGACCAGGAAATAATCGACATTCTTGAAGATCTGCTCGAACACGTTGGCGGCGGCGGAGCGTAGGCCGAAACGCACGAGCGGCAGAATCGGCTGCCAATGGAACCGGAAAGCCGGCAGGAACGGCCTGGCCCACAGCGCCCCGGCCAGAATGAACACGCCGCTGGCCATATACCCGCCCACCAGCGCCCAGGCGCCGCCACCCGCGAGGGCGATGGCGAGGCGCGTCATCGCCGCGCCGAAGGTGGAGCCGACATTGATGACCGCGATGCGCTCATAGCGCAGCTCCCGGTTCAGCAGCGCCAGCGGAATCACCGCCGCCCCCACCAGCGGCTGCTTGGCCGCCAGGGCGATGAAATAGACGGCCATGCCGGCCGAGCCGTAAATCCGCTGTACCAGCGGGGCGGTGGCCAGGGCCAGCCCCGCCACCAGCACTGCGGCGGCCATGATGAACCAGAACAGTGAATCGAGCTGCCGGCGGGAGACGCTTTGCGCCTGCACCAGCGCATCGCCCGTGCCCAGACCGTCAAATGCCTCCACCACCATGCCGAAGGAGAGCACCAGCGAGCCGATGCCCATCTGCTGCTTGGTTAGATACAGCAGCACGACGATGATCGTGGAAAAATCCGTGATCTTGGCAATGATGGTGGCGCCGCCGAGCCAGTTGAAGCCGCGCCCGAGGGCGCGGCGGTGGTGCTCCATCGCCTCGCTGTCGGCGGCGGCTTGGGTCTGCGGTTCCATTCAGCGCGCGGGGGGCAGCGCGTCCGGTGGCAGAATCCAGGAGCGTGTGCGCGCGAAATGCACGAACCAGCGGCGGGATTGCCGGGCCCAGTTGTCGGATTGCACCTTGCCCCAGCCGCCTTGCGCCACCGCGGTGCGCTGCCGCCAGCCGGTGACGATGGCGGCGATCTTCTGCGCCCGCGCACTCCAGGTGTAGTTTTGGCTGTCCGCCCGCGCGCCCGCGGAGAGGCGGCTGGCCAGGGCATCGTCGCCGGTGAGTGCCTTCAGCCCGGCCACCAGCGCATCCAGCGAATCCGGTTGAACCAGCAGGGCGGTTTCGTCATTCTTCAGCACTTCCGCGACGTCCGGCGTGTTGCCCGCCAGAATCGGGCGGCCCGAGCCGAGATAGAAGAACAGCTTCAGCGGCAGCACGGTGGAGCCGAACTTGGCCAGGGGCTGCAGCGAGGGCGGGATCAGCAGCACATCCGCCGCGTAGATGTATTGCCCCAGCGTCGCCTCGGTCTGCCAGGGGACGATGCGGATATTTGGCACATTCTTCGCCGCCAGCTCAACCGGCCCCTCACCGTAAGAGCCGACAAACAGGAACAGCAGGTCCGGCAGCTGCTTCGCGGCCTCAATAACCAGCTCCAACCCCTTTTTGTGGTTCACGCGGCCCGTATACACCACGGTCTTGCGCTCTACCGGCACGCCGATCTGGCGTTTGGCGTCTTCCAGCGGAATGGGTGCCTGGAAGCGCGCGGGCTCGAAGCCGTTATGCACGCAGCGCAGCTTCTCCGCGGGCACGCCGAGCTCAATGTATTTCTGCCGCGTGTATTCCGAGTGGCAGATACTGCCCAGGAAGCGCTGGTGGCAGAACAGCTTATAGAGCCAGTGCTGCAGCGGCGGGATCTGGTCCGGCCAGGGGCGGTAATGGTCGAACACCACGCGCTGGCCGAACAGGATGGACATCCATGCCACCCACAGATTGCGGGTATAGATGAGGTCCGCCGCGTGGAACTCCCGGCGCAGCACGATGGTCAACCCGCAGAGGAAATGCCGCAGCGCCGCCGGGGCCAGCGGCGCCCATGCCTGCACGATGGGCATGTCCGCCAGCTCGCTCACGGCCTCACGCGTGGATTTGTCTGAAACCGGGGCGTGCAGCCAGCAGCCGGAGGTGTACGGGGCCAGGTATTTTGCGGTTGTTACAAAAACTTCGGCGTCGGCCTCGGCATTGGGCAGAGGGTTTTCAAAGGCGAACAGAATTTTCATAACAGACCATAAAAATACCGGCCGGAGAGGCCGGGTGCGTCGGGAAGCCGGGCGCACGGGGCTGTGCGCGGGTGCCGCAAACTATGCCCATACGGCACGGGGATCAATAGAACCCGGCGGATGGCGCAATACCGTGCCTTGCGCTACGCGGAGGCGGGGATATCACGCAAGGAGGCGTCTTGCACGACCAGACCGGCCGGCCCGCGGGCACGGCAGACATAGGCGAGCGCATCTGGGTTATCACCGTCCTGGTTCTGGCCATGCTGGTTCTGGCTGTGGGGTGGCCGCTGCTGCTGCGCAGCGGCACGGGGCTGCAGCTGGACTATGACGAGGGCTGGAATGCCGCCCGCGCGCAAAGTGCCGCGCATTGGCTGCCGCTTTACGCCGCGCGGCCGGGGCTGGACATCACCAACTACCCGCCGCTCTCCTTCTACCTCATCGGCTTGCTCAGCCGCCTGAGCGGCGATGCGGCCTTGGCCGGGCGCTTTGTATCTCTGGCCGCCCTGGCGGCGCTGGCTTTGCTCGTGCGCGCCATCACTGGGCAATTCACCGCCGCCCGCCATGCCGGCGCCTGCGCCGCGCTGCTGTTCGTGCTGTGGCTGGCGCTGTGGATGCCGAACCGCATCGGGGTGAACGACCCGCAGCTGCTGGGCATGGTGTTCGAGGCGCTGGGGCTCTACGCCGCTGTTTCATGCCGCAAGGGCTGGATATCCGCGCCGCTTTTCGCGCTGGCGCTGTTCACCAAGCATAATCTCGTCGCCATGC